>Ga0190367_1000170_pt1 | contig 50454 bp, 53 predicted proteins | sample 4872181011_MG_FD_171838 | JGI IMG/M metagenome (GOLD analysis project Ga0190367, IMG submission 171838) | Hydrothermal vent microbial mat bacterial communities from Southern Trench, Guaymas Basin, Mexico - 4872-18-10-11_MG | ecosystem: Environmental > Aquatic > Marine > Hydrothermal vents >... | reverse complement strand
CCCTATCATTGACATATAATATGTATTCAATTATTAATATTTGGAGCGAGAGCATAAGTAACATGAATCCAAGCATTGAAGTATACATGAATTCAAGCATATGCATGGAATCGGCATTAATTCTGGGCTTCAATTGCGTCATGAAAATGTTGATTGAAGTCAATATTAATGTGACTCCTGAGAATGCCAGCAGTGCTAGTATGAAGATGGTTGCTACGATCTTCCCCCTCATGCTTCCACCTAAATATAACTTTACTATTTCAGCTATTTTTAATTATATAAAGATTAGAATTGTGTAACAATGTTCTGATTTTCCATTCTAACAATAATTCTGACTTATATTTCACAGCAGTTATTCCTATTAGGCTTAAAGTTTTGATTGGTGCTGAATGATGTTTAGATCCAAAAAGGGAATGATTGGTATTGAAGCAGCAATCATACTAATAGCCTTCGTCATAGTTGCCACTGCCTTCGGCTACATGGTAATAAACATGGGAATGACGGCTACGCAAAAGGGTAAAGAGAGCATTGAAGTCGGATTACGTGAAGCCTCAAGCCCATTAGTAATTGATGGAACAATACTTCTCAGAGAATCCAATCAAGAAGTCGATGCCATAATTATTCCACTAAAAGTTGTAGGAGTAGACTATGTTCCAATGGGAGCTAATAGAACGGTAGTTTCAGTAAAAATGAACAAGACCGCATATCCAAACGTGTATTTGGGAGTCGATAAGAATAATGATCCAGCCAAGAAGAAATTCGACGACTTAGTTGATGTTCTTAGCGAATATACTAGTGATTTAGATATAAGGGCTATGCTTTTCCTGGAGGAAAATAATGGTGATGATGCATTTGACTTCTTTGAAAAGGGTTACTTAGTAATATGGATTGATACTAATGACGTAAACGTGACTTCCAGGGCTGAAGTATTAATTGAAATTAGACCTGAAAAGAGCGCTCCATTAACGATTGAATTCGTTGTACCGCCAAATCTGCCTGCAACAAGTGGAAGCGAGAAGGTCTACATTCCTCTAGGTTAAATTTCCTTTTTTCTTTTTTATGGGGGGTGATGTGTGTGAGTGGTGAGGCTCGTGATAAGTTTGAGGCTGAAATTGAGGAGTTGAAGAAGACTGTTGAGGTATTGAAGAACTCTATTATTGATCTTAGAGCTGCTATTAGTGAGCTTGAGAATCCATTTAACCTGCTTAGGGCTCTGCCAGTAGCGAATAGTGGAGATATTCCTAATAAAGAGGAGGGGAAAGCTCAAGGTCAATTAAATAGCTGTTCAAGGTTGGATACCAGCAATTTGGTAGAGAAGTGTGGTGCCCGCAGTGAAGGGGTTAGAGCTAAGGAGCAGTATGGTGAGAAGTGGTTTTCAGTTAAGGTTAGTGATTTTGAGGAGGGGTTTTCCGTTTTAAGATGGGTTTGGACTTTAATGGATGCTGGGATGTCTAAGGAGGACATGATTAACGTAACTAAGTACTGTGAGAGGATGGGCTATTTACCTCTCGGAACATGCGACTTAGTGAATTATATTGCTGACCCGCTCTTTAAGGCCAAGCTTGGCGGCTTAACGTTAGACGAATTTTTACTGATAATTTATGGGGCTGCTAAGGCTTCTGGTTTGAAGATTAGGATTGAGTATTTAGATGAGCTTGCTCTCTCGTTGCTGAGGAAGATCTTGAAGAAGATAGATAACATTATTGAGAGGTGATTGAATTGGGTTTCTCAGCTGTTTTTACTGAGGCAATTTTTTTGATTGCTTCAGTGGCTTTAGCTTGTAGTGTTGCAGCCTACTTCTTTCATTTAAGTGGATTACTTCAGAGCAATTTGAATCAAATTGTTGGTGATGTCAGGATGTCCCTATCAATTCAAGTTGAAATAGTTTATGCGACAATAGAGTCGAATCCAAGTCCCCATTATGTCCTGTATGTTAAGAATGTTGGGAGGTGTGCAATTTATGAGTATGATGATTTTGATGTTTATGTAGGTGAATATGGGAAGGCTAAGCTATTCAAGTACGGTGATGCTCCTGGTGAGGGTAAGTTCACTATTGAGGACTCCGATGGAGATGGTGTATGGGAGGTTGGTGAAACCGTAGTTATTAGGGCTTATACTTCAAGTATTTCTGGTGAAGTATTTGAGGCTAGAGTTAAGCCTTTCAGGGGGTTTACTAGCATCTATGTATTTCCAAAGCCTCCATGAGGTGCTCTGCATTGAGCTTCTCAACAGCCTTCTCTTCAATGATAATTGCTTCATCCCTATTCATATTACTGACGTTTTCATCTCTAATCGTATTTGTTAGCGTTTTTGAGGTAAGCGATCTCTTTAAGCGTCATGTTGATAGCTTTAGATGTAAGAATAATGTTTTTGTTAGCATAGAAATTTTGAATATTAGTGATAGAAATGTTCTATTTACTGTTGAAAATAATGGATCTGAAGTTGTATTCCTATATAGGAGTAATTATTCGTGGTGTAGCGTGATTATCTCTTATTATGATTTGAATGGTAGCTGGCATAGCCTCTTAATTGATGACTATGAGGTTTTGTGGATTAGACCCATTGGCTCTAGACTTTACTTCAACTACGTTGATCATCCATATATCAATCCTGGTGAGGAGGCATTGGTGAATGTATCAATTCCCGTATCTTACCCGACCATTCCTCCCGGTGGAATTGTTATAGTTTCCTTTGCAACTCATCATGGATATTCGGCGCTGAGGGAGGGGGTTAGGGGATAGATGAAGATTATTAGTTTGGGTGTCCCGGAACTCGATAGAAGTTTGGGTGGTGGAATACCTCATCCAAGTATAATTTCCATTGAGGGTGAGCATGGTTCAGGTAAGACTGTGTTTTCGCAGCAAATAATTTATCATATGCTTAAGGAAGGCATGCGTGTCTATGTTATATCAACTGGAAATACTTCTAGAGAGTACTTGGAGATGATGAAGTCTGTCAAGCTTGATGCAACCGAGTTTTACTTATTGGGCAAGCTTAAGTTTTACTCACTTCATATTAAAGATGTTAAGTGGAGTGAATATTTATTTCCTCTATTTATAAGTGTTATAGTTAATTTCTTAGATATTAAAAGTAAATATTATGATTGTATTTTAATAGATGATTTAAGTACGTTATCCCTTAAAGTTGAGCCTTCAAGATTCTTGACTTTCATAACTAAAGTTAAAAACTTGAAGGCTAGCGGTAAAACTATCATATTGACTTTTCACCCGAAATTCTTTCATGAAAGCGTAATTAGGAACTTGAAGGCCTCAAGCGATGTTTACTTGAGGCTCAAAAATGCCTCCATAGGTAGTTTTCAAGTTAAAATTCTTGAAATAGTAAAGCTTTGGGGTAGTCATGGTGAGCGGAAGGGTACAGTTATATTAGAAGTGAATCCCGCGCTTGGGCTTAGAGTTCTTCCGATACAGGAGGTTTCAATATGATTTTCAAGAGATCAAAGAAGTTTAAGATTAGAAGGGATGTCGATAATCCACTTGATGCACCAATTCCAGAGAGTTTAGATGAGGCAATTAAGCTTTACCCCCATTTGAAAGCCTATGTGGATGAGCTAGATGATGAACCGACTTACTTTAAAAGGCTTGATCCAACTATTCAACTAAATAAGCCGAGTATAATTTATCCTGTGGGGCAAAGGATTTTCATTCACATAGACATGATGGGTGGGAGGAGGAAATATAATGTTATTGAGCCTCCAAGGCCGCCGAGAGACTTGATTGATAAGCTTGAGACAAGTATTGCTAGAATCATTGCTGAGAAGGAGATCGATTTTAATGAATCCGACAAATTATATGTGATAATCAACTTTTTCGAGGATGCTGTTAGGAAGAGTAAGTTAAAGTTGAGTAGTGAGGTTAAGCGTAACTTGCTGTATTACTTTTTGAGGGAAAAGATTGGTCATGGCTTTTTAGATCCATTTCTACTGGATGAGTGGCTTGAGGATATTGGTATTCCGGGTGCAGGCCCAATATTCATTTATCACAAGCTCTTCGGTTACCTTGAGTCTAACGTGGTTATTGGTAAAGAGGATATCGACTGGTTTTTGAGAAGTATTGCTGAGCGCTATGGTAAGGTTTTGAGCTATGCAAATCCAATTATAGATATTCATTTAGCTGATGGTAGTAGATTGAACGTTGTGTTTGGTGAAGATATAAGCTTAAAGGGTAGCAATTTCACTATTAGGAAGTTCTCTAAGGAGCCTATCTCGGTTGCACATTTGGTTAGATGGAAGACTTTTACTGCTGAGATGGCTGCTTACATGTGGATGCTAATTGATGTGGGTATATCGTTTTTCGTTTGCGGTGAGACGGCTTCAGGTAAAACTACTACTCTCAATGCTCTCACAGCCTTCATTAAGCCTGATTCAAAGGTTGTGAGCATTGAGGAGACTCCTGAGATAAGGCTTTTCCATAAGAACTGGGTTAGAGAGCTTACTAGACTTCATACTGGGAGTCCTGTGACAATGTTTGATCTTGTTAAGGCGGCTTTGAGGCAGCGTCCAGATTACATTATTATCGGTGAGATTAGAGGTGAGGAGGGTAGAGTTGCTTTTCAAGCTATTGCAACCGGCCATCCCGTTGTCTCAACTATGCATGCTGGAAACTTGGGTCAGCTTTTCCAAAGATTGACTTCTGATCCAATAAATGTACCTAAAACCCAGATTGATGGATTGAATCTAGCAATTTTCCAGGCTAGAATTGAGAGGGGTGGAAAATTTATTCGCAGAGTTACTTCTGTAAATGAAATTTTGGGTTATAATGCTAGTACTGGCAAACTAATGATCTTACCGAGCTTTATTTACGATGCTGATAGGGATCAGCTGATGTTTTTGGGTTCAAGCTTTCTGCTTGAAACTAAGGTTCTACCATTTAGGGGTTGGAGCCGGTCAAGGCTTGACGAGTTATATGAGGAGATGAAGATTAGAGCTGAAATAATACGCTTCCTTGCTGATAAGCATCCAAGCTACGTGGATGTTTTTAAAACTGTAATTGCTGTTGAGCGCTTTGGCTTAGATGAAGTTTATAAGAAGATTAGGGCGGGTAGGCTTCCATGGGAAAGTTAGATATTGTCCTTGGCGTTTCATCTGTTGCCCTAATGGCTTTTTCACTTAACTTCTTTATTCAGCGAAACATAATTTATGGCCTAATATTTCTGTCGCCATCCCTAGTTCTAGGTGTGCTTGCAATTGCATATAGGAGGAGCAGGAAAATTGGTAAGTTGGATAGAAAGCTTGTTATAGCCATAATTCACATGTATGCTGTCTCTCTTGGAAATGTTAGATCCCTAGATATTATTGATGTTGTTGCAAGCTCACCTGAATATGGTGCTTATAGTATGGTTTTTAGGACTGTTTTGGATTTGGCCGTAAACTTTGGTCATGGACTATCTAAAGCATTGGCACAAATAGCAAATACTGTTAAGCCTCCATTAAAGGATGTGCTTATTAGGATGACCGAAGCCTTTTCAACAACAACTCCTAGAGACTTCTTGGAGCTTGAGACTTCAACCATTATTGAGGAGTATAGTGGTTATTATGTGCGTGCTTTGGATTCCTTGAAGATGATTGGAGGTATTTTTAGCACCTTTCAAAGTGTGACCGTCCTCATTGTTTTAACAATGTCAATTTTCACAATTTTCAGTGGAAGTACTGATATGATACTTTTTTCCTATGCGATTGCAGCTGCCTCGATTTCATTTTTGGTTGCGGCCTTCAAGGTGATTGTTCCTAAAGAGGAAGTAGTGTATTTTGGTGTTGGTGGTTCTAGAAGTTATAAGCTATTCCTATTATCCCTGCTTTCAATTCCTCTTTCAATAGCGCTATTCCTCTTATTAATGATTACTTCCAACATTGACTTGTCGCTCGCAATTCTATTTTTGGGCTTAGGCTCTCTACCACCTGGAATTTTAGCTTATAGGTTTGAGAGGAGTGTTCTACATATTGACAGCTACTATCCATCCTTCATAAAAACTCTTGGAGAAAACTTGGAGTCAACTCTAAACTTGAAATCGGCTCTCGAATATGTCTCCTATGTTCATCTAGGTCCTCTTGAGAAAATTGTGAGAAAGGCTCTAATCTGGTTAAAGCTTGGCTTGAGCTGTAGGAAATCTCTGGAATTAATGTCCAGTGAGTCTCAATCATATTTAATTCATGTATTCAATAAGATACTTTCAGATAGCCTAGATAGTGGTAGTTCACCTTTGAAAGTTAGCAAGATACTCTCTAATGCTGTAATTAAGTTTCTTGACTTTAGGAAGAGGAGACTCTCAGCTTCTAAGGGTATTGAGGCAGCAATTCTTGTTTTGCAGGCAATTTCAGTTTTTATTTTAGTTACAGTTAGTGATTTGCTTGGATTCTTCACTGGAATGGCTGTTCCATCAACCTACTTCCCATTTTATTCAGTGCCTGTAAGCTTAATAGGGCTTGGCAATATCGCCTTAGTTATATTAACATCAATTGCTAATGCATTAGTCATTAACATTAGTAGGGGAGGTTTTTGGGGCTCCTTTTTGTTGCATCTATCAATACTGCTAATCATTGGTTGGAGTTCGATGTGGGCTTCAGACATAGTTATAGGCTACCTAATTTCACAATTCAAATTTGACATTTTAATGTAGTTATACTTATTTTTATTTCCTCTTTTTAAGTTTAAAATGAATTTATTTTTATTAACTTTTTCATTATTTTCCAATAGTTAGATTTAAATTTTTCTAGTACAACTCTTAGCTTGATGTTCAATGGTTGATATGTTTTGTTTTATGGAGGGGATGCTACGTGGTGTTTCTTGTGAGGAGGCGTTTTCTCCAGGGGAGGAGAGATAGATTAACTGTTTACCTGGATATTTTGAATGCAATTTTGGAGTGCTGCAGACATAGTCCTAATGGTAAAGCTAAGTTTACCCACGTCATGTATATGTCTAATTTATCGTCTAAGAGGTTGAAGGAGAGATTAATTGAGCTATTATATTTGGATTTGGTGAGTTGGGATAGTGATGGTATAAAGTTGACTCAGAAGGGACTCAGCTTTTTAAATGATTGTGAGAAGGCAATGAAAATTATTATGCGGTACTTCAATAGGTAGTGCTGTTATGTTGTTTTCAACTTGAAGTTTCATATACCTCTTTTACTACTTCTAGTGCTTTCTTAACATCTATTTCCATGCCCATTTTATTTAGCTGAGTTCCTACGGCATTAATTACTTTGAGTGCACATTCAATATTCGCAGTATTTGCCATATGTCCAATTCTGATTATTTTCTCCTGCATTTCCCCTAGTCCGCTGCTTATCATTATGTTATGCTCTCTTAGTAGTTGTCTAATTAGTTCTCTTGAATCTATTTTTTCTGGGGTTATTGCGGCCGTAACTGTGGGTGATGCATATTCTTCTTGGGCAATTACTTTGAGGCCTAGCTCTCTAAGTCCAGCTCTTATGCTTTTAGCCACTCTCCTATGTCTCTTGAACCTTTTTTCAAGTCCTTCCTCAAATACTTCGAGGAGTGCTTCCCTTAGAGCCATTATGAGTGTTGATGGTATTGTTGATGGGTATGGGTGCCATGGAACTTTTAGCTTATAGTCTCTCCAGAACTTTAGATTTAAGTACCATGACCTTATTTTCTTATTTTCAATGTGTTTCCATATCTTTTCATTTAATGCTATTGGTGTGATCCCAGCTAGTGCACCTATGCATTTTTGTGGTCCAGCGAATGCCATGTCTATGTGCCATTCATCCATTTTAAATTCAACTCCTCCAATTGATGATATTCCATCCACTACATAGATTAGGTTGTAGTTTTCAGCTATTTCACCTAGTTCCTTCACTGGATTTAGTATTCCAGTTGATGTTTCGCAGTGGACTGCCACCAGTATTTTTGCCTCTGGATTTCTCCTCACTGTCTCTTCAACCTTGTCTACGTCTATTGGCTTTCCAAATTCAAAGTCTACTTTGACCACTTTACCGTATACTTTAAATGCCTCCTGAAGCCTCTCTCCGAAGTAACCGTTTGACGGTATTATTGCTACGGTTCTTTCATCCATTAAGTTTACTGCTGCCATTTCCACTGCTAGGCTTCCTGCCCCAGGAATTATGTATATGTCTCCACTTGTTTTGAAGAGCTTTCTTAGTAGATTTATTGTTTCGTCATATATTGGCTTCCATACCTCACCATAATGGGGGAGAACTTGCTCACCTATAACTTTCAAAATTCTTTTTGATACTTCAGTTGGGCCGGGTATCATGAGAAGCGGCTTCTTCAATTAATTTCACCGGATAAGTTTTTATTTAATTTTCCTTAATGCTTTTGCGTTAGCTAGTGCGTGAATGATCTATCGGCAAAGTGCTTTTCCACTTTCTTAGCTTTTAATTTATTAGCTATGTAGTCAAATGCTTTATGTGGATTACTATTTTCTCCACAAGTATATACATCGACTGTTGCATATGCATACTCTGTCCATGTGTGTATGGCTATGTGGCTTTCAACTACTAATGCTATTACTGATACTCCTCCCTTCTCCCCGCCAAACTTCCATGACTTTAGGTCCCAAATAGTCATTTGAGCTATCCTGGCTGCCTCTACTACTATTTCTCTCAGCTGCCTTTCATCTGCTAATATCTCTACATCACACTCATAGAGGTTTCCATAAACGTGTTTCCCAAATATACCGCGTGTATGTCTCCTCATTTCTCCGTTGGAGGACATGATGCTGTTCTAACATTTAAGCTTTGCTTTAAAACTTTAGTTAGTATCCTCTTCATTTCCCTCGCATTGTTGAGCATGTCATGGTTATTGTTGAAGAATATGTATATGTTTTCTGGGTTTAGCTTGAGTACTTCTCTTGACACCTCTATTAGCTCGCTTTCAGAGTAGTTGTGGGCATACCATGCTGTTCTTCCATGCATTCTCAGGTAAACTGATCTGCTTGTTTTTATGTAGAATTTCATTTCTGGACTATCTACTGATACGAGTGTTAAGTTGAGATTTCTGCACCATGAAATCCATTTTTCATTTATCCACCTTACATTACGCCATTCAAGTGCGAATCTCTCACCTAAATTGACTTCATTAATGAACTTCTCTAGTCTCTCGATGAATTCGATTTTGGGGATTGCATTTGGTGGAAGCTGGAATAAGTAGAAGTCTATTTTATTGTCTAGTGGTTTGAATAGTTTTTCGAATTTAAGCCATGTGTTTAGAGCTTTCTCCTTAAACCTATATACGTGGGTTATTAGCCTATTAACTTTAATTGCCCATCTGAAGTTTTCAGGAGTTCTTCTCCTCCAGCTCTCTATTTGGGCTGGAAATGGGAATCGATAGAAGCTTGCATTTAGTTCTACTGCATTTAGTTTAGAGTTTCTTATATACCACTTGAAGCCATTAGGATTCCAGTCATACATCCAGCCTGAGGTTCCAATGAAAATTTTCGGCTTCAAGTTTATTCACCTAAATTCTTATTCCGAATGCCTCAGCAAACTTCTTTATTTTTCTAAATTCTCTTAAGAATTCATAGCCCTTCTTTGTGAGTATGTATACTGATTTATTGTTTTCCTCGCTTTTCCTTATTAGTCCCCCATCGATTAGCTCGCTTAAATACTTCATTAGCCTGTCATATGATAAGTTTGCTCCATAGAGTATTCTAGTTACCCCTGTTTTTCCACCTTCATCTTCTATGACTGATAGTATGTCTGCAATTATTTGAATTCTAGATCTATACTTCTTCTTCAACTTCACCTACCTACTCTCAAGAGCATTATTAGCATGGATGTGAATCCGAGCAGTTGGAGTATGTGGGCGAGCACGTAGACGGGTTTCATGATTATTGAGTACATGAAGGCTAAATGGCTGATCAATATTAATGTGAATCCGCTAAATATTAGTAGGCTATTAGCATTTTTTAGTTCAATGAAGTTTATCGCTGATTGAGCTACTACGTAAATGAGTAGCGCTACTTCGATGAATTCGAAGTATGGATTTAATATTATCGGTGCTATGATGGCCGTTTCAAGTTTTGGTTCTCCCCCTGCTCTGGTTATATATGCTAATACGAAGAGGGCGTAGGAAGCTGTTCTCATTGCTCCATAGATTAGGCTTGCAGTGGAAACTAGTATTCTAGTTTTTGCTTCAAGGCTTCTAGCTAGAGCCACTATGTATGTTGTTGCAATTACCCTGGTTAGCATGCATGCCCCTAGAATTGAGAAGCCATAATACAGGTACATTAAGCTCCTATTTTGAGTAATTTTGAATGCTTTCATTGAGTAGTAGGCTACTGAAAAGCTTATTATTGCACTTACTGTTTCCATTATTAGGTCTACTCTTTCAATTGCCATGAACTTCTATCTCCATAGTAATTTGAATGTGGCTTTCATAGTTGATTAGGTTTAAAACCTATATATAGGATTGTTAAATCACCTTGCTGTAGGACTGCCTGTGCAGACGTAATTTGGATTATTTCCAAGCCATAACTTGCCTAATCAGTATTCCTTTTTCTCGAGTTTTAGAAGCCACTTTAGTGGTATGTCTTGCCATTCTCCACTCGGCTTTCTCCTTCTAATAGTCATTGGTAGTACTCCCATTTCTAGTTCGAGTTCTGCTATTTCAATTGGATCTTTAATGTTTGGGGGTAGATCTATGAGTATTGGTGCACCCATTGATATTTGGAGTGCTCTGGCACCGATAACTCTGGCTCTCTCATATCTCGTTAGTTTTGGTGGTCCTATGAGAATTTTTGTTTCAAGTTCTTCTCTGTCTTCGCCTTTTTCATTTACTAGCTGCATCACGTACCACCTGATGGGTTGGCTTACATTTACATATTTTGGTTAATTTGTTTTGCGGTTTCCCGCCTTTAAATTTTCCCTAATAAATCTAGGGCTTTGAAGCTCTGTTTAAATATATAATGTTTGCGCTCAAGTTGTATTTGGGGGTTCAGTATGGGTGTGGATGGTGGTGAGTTTGTTTATGTTAGGAATGCTTTCATAATTTTAATGGCTATTTCATTTCTGCTAATTTCACTTCGCCTCCTAGGTTTTCCTATTTTCAGGTTTGATTTTGAGCTTTTCATATTCCACATTCCAACGCTTATCTGCTTTGCTACGCTTCTCTACTTTTGGTTTAAGGGGCGCTAGTAGTAGTTTCCTAGTAAGTGTATGTTTCCAATATTTACGTTTTCTAATCCAGCTTTTTTAGCTGCTTTTAAGCATTCTAATGCATGTCTTCTACTTGTTGGCGGTAGGTCTTTCATCATGTATTCTCCGTAGAATGCTAGTAGGCTGTACGGTATTTCTGGATCTATATCTGCTAGGAATCCTGCTATTTGCTCAACTTCTTCTGCATCAACATATCCTGGAACTAGTAGTGTGCTTGCAATTATTAGTGGTGGAGTTTTCCGCTCTCTAATTCTTTTCCCCATTCTCTTCAGATTGTCGTAGACTGGTTTATTTGATACTCCGCATAGTGCTATGTATAGGCTTTCAGTCCATGCTTTGAGGTCGAACTTTACGTTTCCACCAGTGATGAGTGATAGTTCTAATGCTTTATCTGCCAATTTAGGGTTCATTAGCCCATTTGTTTCCCAGCATATTCTTATTATTCCATTCCATTTCCTGACTTTTTCTATGGCTAGCTCACTTACTTTAATTGCATGAGGCATTTGGGGTGATGGATCTCCTCCGAAGTAGCATATGCATGAAACCTTCTTATTCACCTTATTTGCCATTTCCTCCGCACTCATTATTGGACTTAGCTTTGCAGTTAGCTTCCTATAATGCCAGTTTTGGCAGTATAGGCAGTCTAGGCTGCATGCACCATAGAATACTGCTAAATTATAGTATCCATATTCTGTGCTTGGTGTATATGCGTATTTGGGGTATCCGCATCCAGTTGTTGCTGGACATGTCCATGCTCCAACACAATTTGTTGGTATTGGATCATAATACCATTCTAGTAATCCCTTTTCCGGCGTTCCCGCGTGTCTAATGAGCTTTCCATCTACATTTTCAACTAGTCCGCAATAGCCTTTTGCTCCGGGCGGTATTATGCAGTTGTTTGCGCATAATCCGCATTTGATTCCTTCACCTCTTGGTGGTGCTGCTGGTAGTCCATATTTGTTTTTGCTCCTTTCATGGGCTTTCATTGCTATTGGAAGTGCTTCATCAGGTCTATTGACTAGGCATTCTTTACAGACTCCAAGCTCACTTGATATGAGCTTGGACTTCTTACCGCAAACCATGCATGTCTTTTCCTTCATGGTTAGTGAGTATATGATCCAGCGCATTTCATGCCTCCCTAGCCATGACGTATGCATCTTCGCCGTCCAAGTAGTATCCTGGGATTCTCTTGACAATTGAGTAGTTGAGTTTCTTGTATAGTGATATTGCTGGTACATTGCTTACTCTGACTTCTAAGTAGTATTCTGTTGCTCCATAGCTTTTCATTGCTTCCATAGCTTTCCTCATGAGGGTCTCGCCAATACCTCTCCTCCTATACTGTGGTAGGACTGCTATTGATATGATGTGCCCCTTCTTTGCTAATCCAAATTTTAGGTTTGATAGTCCCAGCTCCACCCTGCACATTATGTATCCAACTACTTCCCCATTTACTTCAGCTACTAGGAATGCTCTTGGATACTGGTAGTGATGTGACATGAAGAATGTTGGACTGTAGTTTTCTGGCAGGCATGTTCTATTAATCCAGACTACCCGCTCTAGGTCTGATGGCCTAAACTCTCTTATGGTGAATTGAATACTTTCCTCTTTCACCTTAATTTCAACTCCAATTTAAGCATAGCTTGTTTGAGGCAAATATTTTTAGCTTCAATCTGCTATGTTTCTTGGAGTGACTGGGAGCTTGTCAATAGAATCTGCGTATGAAGCTGAATTCCTAGAGCTTGAGAGAATAGTTAGGCGCTTCTTCCCGGTGGCTGAGTCTTACATAGAGTTTGGGGTTCCAACCTTCATCATTGAGGAGGGTGCTGAGACTAAGAAGTCTTTTGTGAAGTTGTATTGGGTTTTGAGGAGTAGGAATAGGATTCCTGTTTTGAGGAGAATTGGCGGTAGAATTGTACTTAAAATTGCATCATATACTCCTAAGAGAAGGAGAAGTAGAATTCCTTTATTTCTCGTGTTCTTTTTGTTCACCTTGGCTTCACTACTATACAGTGGTTGGCTTCAAATTTCGAATAGAGCATTTGATGTTGTTGATCCCAATAGAAATATTCCAATTAATGTAGCTCTATATGTTTTCTGCTTCATGGTTATTGCTGGGCTGCATGAGCTTGGCCATAAGATTGCATGTGAATTTCATGGTGTCAAGTCCAGTCCACCCTACTTCCTACCTGGACCGCCAAATATAGGTGGAACTATGGGTGCAATAATAATTCAAGAGTCACCTGTTGTTAATAGGGATCAGTTATTTGATATTGGTATTAGTGGCCCCATTCTCGGTTTCATAGCTACTATTTTGGTTTCAATTTTGGGTTTGCGCTTATCGTACATAATTAAGCATCCAATTGGCACTACAATACCAGTTTCACCAATGTTCGAGTATTTGGCTTCCGCATTTGTGAATATTCCGAGGGGATATGTACTCCTTCTCCATCCAGTGGCTTTTGTTGGTTGGGTGGGCTTTGTTTTGACATTTATAAATACCATTCCAGTTGCACAGCTCGATGGAGGGCACATTGCTAGGGCTCTTTTTGGAGCTAAATACTATAGGCTGGTTTCCTACGTTGGAGCAGCAATTTTATTTGCTAGTGGCTACTACTTCATGGCTATAATAGCGCTTGCAATGCTTGCCATGAGAGGCCATCCGGGCCCTCTCGACGATGTTTCTCCCTTGAGCTTGAGTAGGAAGATTATTGGTGCAACTGTTTTCCCTGCAATATTGCTGTTATCGATGACGGTGTTTGCGCCATGGATGCCCTAGTCAGCAAACTATAAAAATTTCCTGAAAATATGTTGGTTGCGGGTTTCGTTGGATTGGACTAGAAGGAAGGCTACTTTGGCTGAAGAGGCTTTGCGTATTCTTCATAGAAGGGGTGCAATTCTCTTTGGTGAATTCACATTGACATCTGGATTGAAGAGCCCCTACTACATAGACTTAAGAGTTATTCCCAGCTATCCGGAGGACTTTGACAAGATATGCTCTATGTACGTTGAGGTGATTAGTAATGAGGTTGGTGATGTGGATAGGGTTGCAGGTGTACCAACAGCTGGTATTCCATTTGCAACTCTAGTAGCTTACAAGCTGTCCAAACCGCTAATCTATGTTAGAAAGGAGGTGGAGAGAGGTCATGGTAGGGGGAGGCTGGTTGAAGGTGTGCTCAGGGATGGTGATAGAGTGGTTTTAGTTGATGATGTTGCAACCACTGGTGGTAGCTTAATTTTGACTGCTAGATCTGTTAGAAATGCTGGTGGCATAGTTGCTGGAGCAGTTGTGCTAATTGATCGAGAGCAGGGTGCAAGTGAGAATTTGAGTAGGGAGGGAATTAGGCTTTATTCACTAATTAAAATGTCCGAGGCTGCTGAAATTCTTCTTAGGAGGGGATTGATTAGCGAGAAAATGTATAGGAAGATTATTGGGACAATAGCTCAACACTAGTCTTCATAGAATAATCCAAGCTCCTTCAATTTCCTATGTATTTTTTTGACTGCAACGTACACTTCCTCCTCCCTCTTAGCTCCAGTGCAAACCATTTTACCCGAACTGAATAGTAGTAGTACTACTTTTGGATAATCCATCCTATAGATCAGTCCGGGGAATTGCTCAGGCTCATACATTACGTTTTCGAGTAATAAAGCTGCTTTCTCTAAATTAACTCCAGCTCCGAGATTTGCTGATGCAACAATATTTTGAATTGTTATTTTAGGTTTTCCGACAATCACTATGCCCTTGGACTTTAAAATTGATATTATTTTCTTTACAGCTTTCTTAACGTCCTTCTCTGATTTAGCTCCAGTACAAACCATTTTACCCGAACTGAATATTAGTGTTGCAGTTTTAGGTCTATTCAGCCTGAAAACTAGCCCTGGAAATTGATCGGGATTATATTCGACATCTGGTATGCTTTTGGTTATTGCTTCCAAGTCAATATATTGATCTAGAACGACTGATGCAACAACGTTTTCAATTCTAACGGAGGGCTTACGCATAAAAGTCTCGCCTCTTGTATTGATAAACATGTCTCACTTAATAATGTTCCTCACTTAGATTCATTTCACTCCTTACTGTATAGAGTTATCGCTATGCTTAGCAATATTATTGCTAGAATTGCTGGTATGGTCCAGCCCTTCAATGTTAAGCTCACTAAGCCTATGTATGGTATTCTAAACACTACCTTCCCTATAATTTCCTCTTCACTAATCCAGAATGGATCTGGAAAGGCATTTGCATCTCCTTTAGTTTTGAACTTGATGTCATTATTTATCACCCTAATTTCAACTATACGGTGAACCCATGGAATTCCCTTCCAATATGGGCTTGGAGGTTTAAATACCACTATGTCACCTACTTTAAGTTCTCTAGGATTTGCTCCTTGAACTACTAGCATGTCTCCAATGTTTAATGTCGGCTCCATACTACTTGACGCAACTACTACAAATGGTGTTTCAACCTTTAGAGCTTGTCTTGCAATTAGCTGTATTCCCTCAGTTATTGCATATGCTATGATTATTATGATTATAATGTTAGCTATTTCTTTAAGTAGCTTCCCCGACTTGCTGCTCAATTTCGCTCACGCAAACCAATTTACTTAATAGGGGGATTAAACCTTACTATTAGCTTGTGAGAGTCTTAGATCCAGTTGAGCTTGCACAGATGATTGATTTAACTTTGGTTAAGCCGCTGGCATTCCTAATGGATATCGAGAATCTTTGTAGAGCTGCAGTTAGGTATAGGTTTATTTGTGTCATGGTGAATTCCTGTTATGTTAAGTTGGCTTCAAGGCTTCTTTCAGGTACTGATGTGAGGGTTGGTACAGTTGTTGGTTTTCCGCTTGGCGCTAATTTGACTGAGGTTAAGGTTTTTGAAGCTAAGAGGGCTATTGAGCTGGGTGCTTCAGAGATAGATATGGTGATTAATTTGGGATTTTTGAAGTCCGGGAATATTTATGCTGTTGAAGAGGATATTAGGGCTGTTGTAGAGGCTGTGAAGAGTATTAGGAGTGATGCTGTAATTAAAGTTATTATTGAGACCTGCTATCTAACTGATGATGAGAAGATTGAGGCATGTAGGGCCTCTGTTAGGGCTGGTGCGGATTTCGTTAAAACTTCAACTGGTTTTGGTTCTGGGGGAGCAACTGTTCATGATGTTGAGTTGATGAGGAGAGTTGTTGGCCCAAATTTTGGTGTTAAAGCTGCCGGTGGAATTAGGGATTTGAATACGGCTCTTAAAATGATTGAGGCTGGTGCCAATAGAATTGGTGCCTCTGCTGGAGTTAGAATTATTGAGGAGCTAATAGCTAGGACCCGTACTTCTCCATCTCAAAATTATTGATCTAATGAGCTTTGCTACTTCATGTGCATGCTTATCCGGGTCTTCGCCGAAGCTTTTAACTAAGAGCTTTATCTTCAACTCCCCGTCTTCAAGTGAAGGATATAGCTCATTTACTGATCCAGCTGAACCTAGAGTTCCTCTACTAACTATCATTCTGAACCTTATGTGATGTCTATTTAATAGCTTTAGGCCTTCAACTTCCTTTATTGCCTTCAATTTATCGATTATGCATTTTATCAGTGAATCTAGTTCTTGGCTTGACACTTTAACTGGAATATAGAATACCCAAGGTTCACCTGCTCTCTCAGGCTTTAAATCCGCCTTCCACCTCATGAGCTTTGATGGTGTGACTATTATTGATGATTTTAGTGCTGGTATTGTTCCAGCAATCACTGATGCTATTGATAATACTATTGCTGAAAATGTCCATGAAGCCGAGACCTTTGGATAGACTTCAAATCCTATGTTGAGGAGCCTAGTCACGCAATATAGTGATAAACCCATTAAGTATGCGAGTCCACCACCAATAATTCCTATGAAGGTTGCTTCGAGTGCAAATATTAGTGCTATGTGGCTTGGATTTAGTCCGAGGGCTGATAGAATTGCCACTTCCCTCTTTCTCTCATATACTGATGATAGCATGACTATGCCGACATTGGCTATGGAGATGCCGAATAGGGTTATTGCTTCTAAGCCTCTTGCATGAAGGTAGCTTCCATAGGCAAACATGATTACTTTGTCCTCGCAGTATGCATAGGTTTTGTATTCGCCTGAGAGCGCTATTTTCTTTGCTAAGGTCACTGCTTTATCGCTATTAGCTGTGTGTGCGATTAGTCTTGATGGTAGGGCTCCAAGTTTAACTGCATCTTCCCACCACATGAATATTACTTCGCTTGCTTCGCAGTCTACAACCTCTAGAGTTGGATTTTCTCCATCAACTATGATCAGCTTGTATGGCTGAATTCTCCTACCATCAATATCCTGTTCATTAAGCACTTCATCGGATGCTATACCCACAACTTTCATGATTAATCCCCTGCCTGGTACGATGATGTTGTCTTTCACATCAACCTTTAGTATTGAAGCTGCACTTTCGGTTAAGAGTACTTCACCGCTTCTCTCCGGTATTCCACCCTTCTTGATATGCTTTTGAATTAATTTTGCTAGTATATCTTTAGTGCTTGAGTAAGCGATTACCGAGTAAATTTGAATTGCATTTTTCATGTTCTTGCTCGATGAAAGTATTGCTAGGGGTCTTAGTTGAGGTATCGTTTCATACTTATAGGAGATCCACTCTACTCCGCTTTTCAAATCAAATTTCTCTATGGCTCTCTCGTTTATTGGTATGAACTGCATTATCTCACTTTTAGCTCCATATCCGAGCACCATTAACCCCTTAAATTCGCCTCTCCAAGGACTTTCGTTTGTAATTAATCCCTCCTCGATTGCAATTGAGGTGAGTGCTATGAATCCGCCAATTATCACTGTCACGGTTACTGCGGTTATTATGGTTCTGAGCTTCCTCCTCTTTAGGTTGCGTTTTGATATTGAAGCTATGGATGACAGTATTACTATTAGACTTTCACCACTAACTTTACCTTTAACGAATTCCACTCCAATTATCATTGCATTGAAGGCTATGTATGCGGTTATTGCGGCTCTTATTTGTTCTTCAATGCTAATTAGTTTGCATCCTGGATAAAGTACTTGGAGTAATGCTATCATTAATATGTAGATGGCTGATGAGCTTGCAATTTTTAAGGTTCTTTTTTCAAACAATATTTCTCCTAGGGCAATTGAAGTTAATGCTATTATCGCGATTATCGTTGAGGTTGAGCTTGAAGCTTCAAATTCCATTTGCAATACTTTATTCTCTAAGTGGTTTGTTAGGAGCCATGCTTCTCTCAAGTCTACAAATGCCTTATCATACATTTTTGCTTGCAGTTCTCGCTTTGCCTTCTCTATTAGCTCACTTATTCTTGCGAGCTTTGCTTTCATAATTGATATTTGGAACCCTTTTTCCTCGGCTTCATAAACTAGGTATTCTGCTCTTCTCAGCTCTTGTACTGCCTGTTTTAGGCTGTGTCTTAGCGATGCCTCGGTCATTATTATTTCTTGTTCTTCGCCTACATCCAGTTTTACTGGCTTGCTTGTTAGGTTGAAGCTTATCTCCTCAATTGTTCTTTCCATGACGAAGTGTGCTTCCGCAATTACTGTTACCTCCGTGTTTGCTGGCACTACTATTAGGTTGCCTTGAATTCCTGTTGGAATTGCTCCTTCAAGCTCTGCTCCAAAAATGGTGAGCACGTTTTTATTAAGTCGTTCATCTTTAAGCTTAACTCTATATGTTACGTGTCTTGCTGGTTCCGGTGAGAGTGCTGCGAGTGCTTTTCCAATTACTTTTATTGATGCACCATAGATCATCGTTATGTTCAGTCTAGTATCCCTGCTTAGCTCTATGTCGAGCATTCTGACGGCATAATCGTATCCAGGTGTTTCGTTGTAGTCTGCGAATATGAGTATTCTATAGGTTCCCATTGGTAAGCTTATTTGGTAGTATCCTGAGCTATTTGACCTTCTCTTGCATATGAATTTCCATTCTTCAAAGCCTATTTTTCTCAGAACAAATATTAATGCGTGCTTTACTGGCTTACCTTTTGGATCCACTATGAATCCGCTTAGGCTTAAATTTTGATCGGCCCTAATTTGCGTTGCTATGTTTAATAAAAGTATTGATGTTAGCACTATGAGTGTAATGGTTTTCAACTGTTTTGCTACTTTTCTCGCTGGCCGCTTCAATTAATTCCCCCTCACAGATTATCATATTTGATTCTCCTAACAAGCTTTAAGTATTGCTGATATCTATTCGGCTTTGGGGATGATAGCTTGACTTTTAAGCTCTCTGATAGATTGAAGCCTCTAAAGTACGCTATTAGAGATTTAATACCATACGCCGAGCAGGTTGAGAGGAGAGGGGAGAAAGTCATTAGGCTTAATATTGGTGATCCATTGAAGTTCGATTTCGATACTCCAAAGCACATAAGGGAAGCTCTATGTCGCGCTGTTAATGATAGATGGAATTTCTATTCTGCATCTGAGGGTGATGCGGAGCTTAGAGCTGCAATTGCTGAGAAGGAGAGGAAGTTTAATGGTGTCGATATTAGTCCGGACCATGTAATTGTGACTGCGGGCGTATCTGAGGCTATAAACTTTGTTTCAGCAGCCTTTATTGATCCAGGGGATGAAGCTCTCATTCCAGGCCCCTCTTATGCCCCATACGTGAACTTCATTCAGGCATATAATGGTAGAGTAGTATACTATAGGACTGTTGAGGAGAATGGTTGGCAACCTGATTTGGATGATTTAAGGAGCAAGATAACTGATAAAACGCGCTTCATATTGATAATTAATCCAAATAATCCAACTGGTGCAATATACTCTGAAAATACTGTGAGGAAGATACTTGATATTGCTGCTGAGCACAACTTAATTGTTGTTTCAGATGAGATATATGATAGGATCACTTATGGTGAAGCAGAGTTTAAGAGCACAGCTGCCATAGCTAGAGATGTCCCTGTAATTGGCTTAAATGGATTTTCCAAGGTATACTTGATGACTGGTTGGAGGCTGGGCTACATATATGTTAGGGATCCAACTGGTAAGTATGCTGATGCAATAATTGGTCATTTAAATAAGCTTGCTAGGGCAAGGCTTAGTGCATGTACTCCTGTTATGAGAGCTGGAATTGCTGCTCTTAGGGGTCCCCAAGAACATGTTCATGACATGGTGGCTAGGCTTAGGGAGAGAAGGGATTACTGTTGTAGGAGGATTGAGGAAATACCTGGTATGAGTGTGGTGAAGCCTAAGGGTGCATTTTATCTGTTCCCGAAAATTGATATTAAAGGCAAGTTCGACAGCGATAGGGAGTTTGCCCTTAAGCTACTTGATGAGGAGAAAGTGCTTGTTGTTCATGGATCCGGATTTGGATTTGGAGGAGAAAATCACTTTAGAAGCATATTTCTGCCGCCAATATCAGTGCTTGAAGAGGCATTTAATAGAATTGAGAGATTTTGCAGGAAGTACCTAGCTTAACACTATTTTATCTTCATCATGGATCTAGCCACTTTCAATGCCAATCTAATGTGTGCTAGTGCTTCGTCGAGCACTAGTTCGCCGTGCCCCGGGAGTAGCATTGATATGTTGTTTTCTTTAGCTATTTTCTCTATTCTTTCTAGGCTTTTAACAAGTTCATTGAAGTTACCTGTTGGTAAGTCTGTTCTTCCAAAACCTCCATTGGCGAACACTAGGTCTCCGCTGAAAATTACTTTGTCGAGTATATAGCATGTGCTTCCTGCAGTGTGACCCGGTGTGTGAACTGCTTTCACTATTTTACTTCCAATTTCAATTTCATATGAATTGTTAATTCTCACTATGTAGCTTTTTGCTTTTCCAAGTCTCCTCGCTACTACATCTGCATCGTATTTGTGAATGTAGATTGCTGGTTTTGCTTTTTCAATTAGCTTTTTAAGTCCATTTGTATGGTCCTTATGTCTATGCGTTATTAATACCTTGCTAATGTCTTTGGCTTCAATATTGAATTTTTTAAGGGACTCGATTATGTTTGAGTGTGGTGGTCCAAATCCAGTATCTATTAAGGCTATTTCTCCGCCGCTCTCAATGATATATATGTTTGAGCTTATTCCAAAGCTCACTACTGCATTTAGAGTTAGCTCCTTAGATTTCTTAACTTGAATGTGCGCTTGCAATTTTAGCACCGCTAAAATAGTTCTTTCAAAAATTTTTAGTTGTTACTCTATGTTAAAGTGAAAGTTTTAACAGTACTCTTACTAGTTAACTACTATTTGGTGTGGGGCCGTGTCGTTTGATGTCGTGATTTTGGGTGGTAGAGTTATTAATGGTGCTGGTGCTCCATGGGTTAGAGCCGATATTGCAGTTGAGGATGGTGTTATTGTTGAGATAGGCTATTTAAAGCATCCCCAGGCGGATGTTGTGATTAAGGCTGATGGTCTGTTTGTTTCCCCGGGCTTCATAGATATACATAATCACTCCGATCTAGCCCTCCTAATTGATCCAATTGCTGATAGCATGATCAGGCAGGGCGTGACGACCATAGCTATTGGTAATTGTGGATTGAGTGTTGCTCCTATTCGCCGGGAAATTATTGAGCGCTTTAAGAAGCATGTTGAGGCATTTGCTCCAGCTCAAGTTGAATGGAGGTGGGAGAGCTTTGATGATTATTTGAGAGTTTTGGAGGAGAGGGGTGTTGGTGTGAATGTTGTTCCGCTCGTTGGTCATGGAACTATTAGAGCTAATGTGCTGGGCTTTGAGCCTAAGGAGCCGAGTGAGAGTGAGCTTAATGAGATGAAGAGCTTGGTGGAGGAGTCTATGAGGGCTGGTGCCTTTGGGCTTACAACTGGCCTCATATATTTGCCTGGAATGTATGCTGGGACTGATGAGATAATTGAGCTTGCTAAGGTGGCGGCTAAGTATGGGGGCATATATGCGAGTCATATTAGGAGTGAGAGCTTTGCATTAATTGAAGCTGTGTCTGAGGCAATTGAGATCGGTGAGAAGGCTAGCATACCTGTTGAGATTTCCCATCATAAGGCTTCCGGAGTTGAGAATTGGGGTAAAGTTAAGACTACGCTGAAATTGATGGAGGATGCTAGGCTAAGGGGTGTTGATGTGACATGCGATGTCTATCCATATACTGCTGGCATGACTAGCTTGTCTGCCCTCCTCCCTCCATGGGCTCAGGCTGGAGGTGTTGAGGAGATTATTGATAGGCTTAAGCAATCATCTATTAGAGCTAAGATAGTGGGGGAAATGAGGTCTGGTGTTAAGGGTAAGGAGGATTTGTTGAGGGGAGCTGGCTGGGATGGAATTGTTGTTGCATATTCTAAGAGGCATAAGGAGTTTGAGGGTAAGTCTCTATCTGAGGTAGCTGAGATTTGGGGTAAGGATGTTTTTGATGCCTTCTTCGATTTGATAGTTGAGGATGAGGGTGCAACCATGATTGTGCTTCACTTAATGAGTGAGGATGATGTGAGGTACGTGATTTCTCATAGGTTATCGATGATAGCTACTGATGGATGGGCTGTTTCGCCTAGGGGACCTATGAGTGCAGGTAAACCTCATCCAAGATTTTATGGTACGTATCCGAGGGTTCTAGCGAAGTATGTGAGGAGGGAGAAGTTATTGAGCTTAGAGGAAGCAGTTAAGAAGATGTCCTGGATGCCGGCTCAGAAACTTGGTTTATGGAATAGGGGGTTGATAGCTAAGGGTATGGTTGCCGACATAGTTGTCTTCGATTTCAATAGTATTGAAGATAAGGCTACATTTGAAGATCCGCATCGGTATCCTGATGGCATAAAGTATGTTTTAGTTAATGGTGAGCTCGTGATCGATGATGGTAAGCATACTGGTAAACTTGCTGGCAGAGTTCTGAGAAGGCATTTCATTGCTCATTAACCTTCAAATTTAATTCCTTGATTCAACGTGAACTTTTTAAGCTAGGTTCTTTAAGGCTATTTGAGGGTGTTTAGTGGTGGCTCACAGACATAAGCTATACGAATATGACTATAAGACTGGGAAAATAGTGCTTAAGAGGAAGCTTTGTCCTAGATGTGGGCGTGTAATGGCTTTTCATGGAGATAGACATGCATGTGGGTATTGCGGGTACACCATATATGTTAAGGAGGAAGAGTCAAGTTAAAATTGGTTCCTTTGTGTGATGGTCACGGCTCACGTAATCCTGCTAATTTACTTGGTTGGCATGTGAGGTTGTAAGTTTGAGTAGTGCAGTGTTGATGGGAGTATTTCAGAGGTTAGCTAAGCCTGTTCAGATGGCTTTAGTTAAGCGTGGATTTACTAGGCCTACTGAGCCTCAGGAGAAGGCTATTCCATTGATCTTGGGGGGGCATAATGTTCTATTAATTGCTCCCACAGCTACTGGTAAGACTGAGGCTGCTCTTCTTCCAATATTTAGTATGTTTGTTGAAATGCCCATTAAGCCTCCGGGTGTGAAGATCCTCTATATAACTCCTTTAAGAGCTCTGAATAGGGATATGCTTGAGAGATTTGAGTGGTGGGGTAGGGAGCTTGATATTAAGGTTGCTGTTAGGCATGGTGATACTGAGCAGTCTGAGAGGGCTATGCAGGCTAGGTCCCCACCAGACCTTCTAATTACTACTCCTGAAACTCTACAGGCAATTTTGTCTGGTAGGGTTATGAGGAGGCATTTGAGCCATGTTAGGTGGGTTGTTATTGATGAGATACATGAGCTCGCCGAGGATAAGCGTGGTTCTCAGCTTTCTCTTGGGCTTGAGCGGTTGAGGAAGATTGCTGGTAGGGATTTTCAGGTTATTGGTTTATCTGCGACAATTGGTTCTCCTGAAGTTGTTGCTCAGTTTCTTGTTGGGGTTGGTAGGCCTGTTAAGATTGTTAGGGTTCCAGTTGCCAGGTTGATGAAGCTTGAAGTTATTTATCCTGAGCCTGAATCTGAGGATTATGAATTGGCTGCTAAGCTTTATACTCATCCTGATGTTGCTACTAGGTTGAGGTTGATTAGGAGGCTTATTGAGGGTCATAGGTCTGTTCTATTATTTGTGAATACTAGGGCTATAGCTGAGGTTTTGGCTTCTAGGTTTAAGGTTTGGGACTTGAATTTCCCGATAAGTGTTCATCATGGATCATTGTCTAAGCCATCTAGAATTGCTGCTGAGCGGGGTCTTAAGGATGGTGAATTGAAGGGATTGGTTTGCACATCTTCTCTTGAGCTTGGAATTGATGTTGGCCACATAGACTTGGTTATTCAGTACATGTCTCCTAGGCAGGTTACTAGGCTTGTTCAGAGAGTTGGTAGGGCTGGTCATAGGATTGGTAGGGTGGCTAAGGGTGTTATCATAACTGCTGATTCGGATGATACATTGGAGGCCCTAGTTATTTGTAGGAGGGCTCTTAGAGAGGAGCTTGAACCCGTTAAGGTTCCATATAAGCCTTATGATGTGCTATGTCATCAAATAGTTGCGTTGCTAATGCAGAGGAGGAGATGGAGGTTTAGTGAAGTACTTGAAATGTATGGTAGAGCTTATCCATATAGGGACTTGACTGAGGATGATTTGGTTAAGGTCATAAGTTACATGCATAATCGGTATCCTAGGCTTGTTTGGGCTTCATTTGAGGATAAGGTGTTCTTGTCCCCGAGGAAGAGGAGGGCGATGTACGAGTACTTCTTCGATGAGCTCTCCATGATTCCTGATGAAAAGCAGTTCTTAGTTATTGATGCTACCAGCAATACTCCAGTGGGAGTTTTGGATGAAGTCTTCGTCGCCGAGTATGGTGATCCAGGTAGGAAGTTCATTTTCAGGGGGAGCTTGTGGAAAATAAGGGAGGTTGTCGGTGATAGAATATATGTTGTGCCTGACAGCGATCCAACAGGCGCCATTCCGAGCTGGGTTGGAGAGGAAATTCCTGTTCCATATGAGGTTGCGCAGGAAGTTGGGTGGATTAGGGGTTATGTTGAGGAGAGGTTAAAGAGCGGTGCTATGGTTGATCAAGTGGTTGCTGAACTTATTAGAATGTATCCGTGTCGAGAGGATACTATGAGGAGGGCTATTAGGGAGGTTGTTGAGCAGGTTGAGAAGGGATATCCTGTACCCACTGATAGGAGGGTTTTAATTGAGAAGTGGGAGGACTTCTTCATAATACATGTGCACCTTGGAACTCTAGCTAATAGAGCTCTTGGTAGATTAATTGCTGATAGAGTTGCAGATGTGTTAGGGTATGCGGTTGGGGTTCAGCAGGATCCATATAGAGTTGTAATTAGGGCTTCTAGGGAATTATCGACGCATGATATGGAGGAGATTGTGAGGTCTCTTTCCAAGCTTGATTTGCATAGGGAAGCTGTGAGGATGGCTGAGCGCTCCGGCCTGTTTAAGCGGAGGCTTGTTCACGTAGCTAGGAGATTTGGTGCATTGGCTAAGTGGGCTGATATTTCCACTTTGAGCTTGAGGAGGCTCATTGAAATGTTTAAGGGTACCGTGATTTTTGAGGAGGCATTAAAGGAGTACTTATCTAGGGATATAGATATTGGAGTGGTTGAAGAGTTTTGTAGGAGAGTTGATTCCGGTGAAATAGAGTTTGCACATTTAGATTCGATTGAGCTTTCACCTATTTCTAGGATGGCTATGGAGAGGATTTCGAGGAAAACGGAGATCATTCCACCCGAGAGAATGAGAAAAATACTTGTTGAAGCAACGAGAGCTAGGCTTCTAAGCGAAGTTAGAATATTCCTCTGCACAAATTGCTGGGAGTGGTGGGAGCCTATTAGGATAATGGATTTGCCGGATGAGGTGAAGTGCCCGAAGTGTGGTTCTAAGAAAATTGCTGTTTTAAATGAGGATGAGAGGGTGATTAGGCGCATGATATCTAAGAAGCTTTCAAGATTAAGCAGGGAGGAAGAGGAAATTGTTAGAAGGGCTCAGAAGCGGGCTGAGCTAGTAGAGAAGTATGGTAGGTTGGCTGCAATAGCTTTGGCTGGTAGAAGGCTTAGAGTTAAGGATGTGGAGCCCATTTTGAGGAGAATTAGAGTTGAATGTGATGCCTTCTATGAGAAGATTCTTGAGGCAGAGAGAAATGCTTTAAGAAGAAGCTTCTGGTGACTTTAGGCTTTCATTAAGCTATGTATTTTTAAGAGTGTTTCGAATGCAGTATTTTGCTTCTCAGCGATTTTAATGGTGTTTAAGTGGTGGGTGCACCGCTGGTGTTGACCAAATAGCATAAATATGTTCTTTCACCACCTTTACATGGTGTCTCTATGGGCACTGAGGTCGGTAGTTTGAAGGAAAAAGTTTTGAATGCACTGAAAAGCGTTATAGATCCTGAAGTTGGTATGAGTGTCGTGGATATGGGTTTAATTAGGGATGTTGAGCTGGAGGGCAATAAGGCCGTTATTAAGATGACGTTGACTGTGCCTTCATTTATGTGTCCACTTGCTAGATATTTAGTCATGAAAGTTCGGGAGGCAGCTCTCTCCATACCTGAAATTGATGAAGCCGAAGTCATTTTATTGGAGCCACATGAAGCATAGCTTTGGATTAGCTGATGACATTTATCTCCATAACTTTATATAGATTTTCCCTTAAGCTGGGCGTGAGCTGTATAGGTTGTTGGGTATAAATTGCTAGTGAAAGTACCTGTTGATGGTGGATCATGGTATTTGAGCTCTTGAATGAGCAATTGAGGAAGCATGCATTTGAAGAGCCAACTGAAGTTCAAGTTAAGGCTATTCCATTGATATTGCGCGGAAAGAGTGTGCTGATTATAGGTCCAACGGGTTCCGGTAAAACTGAAGCAGCTTTTCTTCCAGTTCTAAGCTTGTATCTGGAATTCAGGGAGAAGCATGGATATTTGCCTGGAATCCATGTCCTTTACATAACTCCTTTGAGGGCTTTGAATAGGGATATGTTCAGGAGGTTTGCTAGGATATGTGGTGATGTTGGAGTTAAGGTTAGTATTAGGCATGGTGATACTCCCAGAAGCGTTAGGAGAATGCAGGTTAAAGATCCGCCGGAAGTGCTCATTACTACTCCCGAAACTCTTCAAGCAATTTTGCCATTAGCCGGTATGAGGCGATGGCTTAGGGAGGTTAAGTGGGTTATAGTTGATGAGCTGCATGAATTGATTGAGAGTAAGCGGGGAACTCAGCTTGCAGTTGGATTAGAGAGATTAAAGCTCTTAGCTAAAAATTCTGTTCAGCTGATCGGGCTTTCAGCTACCATTAGTAATCCAGAGTTGGCTTCAGAGTTCTTAGCTGGTTCAAGTGGTGAAGTTGAGATTGTAGAGGTTAAGTCTACTAAGCCATATTCAATTAAAGTCGAATATCCTGTAGCTGGAAGAGAGGATTTTGAATTGAGCTTGAAGTTGATGTGTAAGCCCGATTTTGCAGCTAGGCTTAGATGCATGATCAATTACATTAGTTCATCAACTTCAACCCTGATATTCGTTAACTGTAGGGAGTTTGCGGAGTTTATTAGTAGTAGGCTTAGATTGGCTGGTATAGTTGCGCCAAGTCATCATAGCTCGCTTAGTAGAGTTGCTCGCGAAATTATTGAGAGTGAATTCAAGGATGGACTAATTCATGCCATAGTCTGCACATCTTCTCTTGAGCTTGGAATTGATGTTGGTCATGTTGACTTAGTCATACAGTATTTGTCTCCTAGGCAGGTAGTCAGCTTCATTCAGAGAGTTGGGAGAAGTGGCCACTTTTTAAAGAGGGTTTCTAGGGGAGTAATCATCTGTGTTAATCCAGATGACTTGCTTGAGAGCCTAGTTATTTCGCATAAGGCTTTGAAGTGGGAATTAGAGGAGCCAAAGGTTCATGTGAAGGCACTGGATGTATTGGCACATCAAGTAGCTGGGTTAGTTTTAGATTTTGGCGGTGAAATAGGGGTTTCGAAGGCTTTTGAAGTTGTTAAATCAAGCTATCCATATAGGAGTTTGACTTTCAGCGAGTTCATCGAACTATTGAACTATATTGATGGATTGAACCTGGTGAAGTTTGCCGATGAAAAGATATTGGAGACTAAGAGGACTAGGCTGTATTACTATAGGCATTTAACCACTATACCTGAGGAAGTTAAGTATCCTGTAATTGATGAGGTTAGCGGTGAAGAAGTGGGGTATTTGGGTGAGGACTTCTTTTCAGAGTATGGGAAGCCAGGTGTTAAAATCATTTTGAAGGGTAGACCTTGGATTGTAACTCGGATTTCCGGTTTCAACGTCTATGTTAAGCCTGCAAGTGACTATACGGCTGCAATACCTGGCTGGGAAGGTGAGGTTCTTCCGACCTCCTATGGTGTTGCAGTTTCCGTTGGAGAGCTTAGGAGATTGATTGAGAACTTGTGGTTTAAGGGTCTTGATGTAAATGAAATCGCTGAGCATATTAGGAGTTCAATTGACGTGGAGGTTAGGGGCTTGGAGAAGGCTATTGAGTATTTAATTGAGCATTTGAGGAAGGGATATCCAATGCCGCATGATAAGAGGATTGTTATTGAGGCTTTTGGAGATTTCATCGTAGTACACTCCTGCTATGGTCATGGAGTAAATAGGTGTATTGCAAGGATTTTAAGTGAATTAATTAAGGTGAATTTTAAGGTTGATTGCATAGCTAGGTGGGATGCTTATAGAGTTCTTTTCATGACTAAGTCTAAGATTGAGCTTGAAAAAGTTGCTGAGCTACTTAAGTCTCTATCTGACAGTGAGGCTGAGGCCATAATTTATGGTCATGTTGACCCCTACATTTTGAGGCATGTTGCAATAAAGTTTGATGCACTACCTAGGGGGATGTACTATAAGTCTGCAAGCTATTTGCTCTATTTACCCGAAAAGTTTAGGGATACTCCTGTATATGATGAGGCCTTTAGATATCAGCTGACTGAGCACTATGATTTCGGGAACTTCAAGAGGCTATTGAACATGATTAGGAGTGGTGAAGTTGAAGTAGTTTGCCATAGATCTGGAAGACCTTCTCCAATAGCTAGGCTCATTGTTGAGCTGGGTGATTTGGCATTAATGGATGATAAGCATGTGTTTCTTGAGAGGATAATGAATAGGGTTCTTGATCTCCTATGCCTCGACTGCCTATATTCCTGGAGAATTTTGACTAGAGATTTCGATGATGATATTAAGTGTCCAAAGTGTAGTTCCAAGGCTATTTCCATAGTTAAATGGAAGTTGGGTGATGTAATTGAGGCTTATAGGAAGCTTAAAATGGGATTGAAGTTAACTGAGGAGGAAAAACTTCTAATAGCATATGCGAAAATGTCAGCTGACTTAATTACAATCTATGGGAAGAGAGCTGCAATAGCTCTCTCAGTTAAGGGTGTGGGCCCTCTAACTGCCTATCAAATATTGGCGAAGATGCATGTCTCAATTGATGAGTTAGTAAGCGACTTGATGGAGGCAATGAAGGAGTATCTTGAGACCCGAGATTACTGGAGTAATAGTTGACGAAGCGATTTCAAGTCAAGTAAATGATTAAGCTCGAAAATTTGTTTAATTGATTCTCAATGATCCCGGATTTCAGTGGAGGTCTCTATCATTTTAGAATATTTGTTTGTTTTTTAATAAAATAAAATTTTGTGCAATAACACATAAAAATGCTTATAAGTTAGGTTAGCCTAACATTTCTAGGCATGCCTATGATAATTAGGCTTGCCGATCTCAGAGTTGGGCAGAGAGCTAGGATCATCAAGATTGAGGGAAGGTCTTTGATTAAGAGGAGGCTATTGGAGATGGGTGTCGAGCCGGGGGCCATTGTTAGGGTTGAGAGGATTGCCCCATTGGGGGATCCAATAGAGGTTTCGGTTAAAGGGTATTACTTGACGTTGAGGAGAAGTGAGGCGAGGTCAATTGTTGTAGAGGTGATTAATGAGTGAAACTTGTCAAGCCTCTGGCGATGCTTAGGCCTGGTGAGTCGGGAACGGTTGTTCAGATTTTGGCTGGTAGGGGTTTAATGCTTAGGCTTATTGAAATGGGTATTACTATTGGTAGTCGTGTAATTATGTTGCATAATAATTCTGGGCCAATTCTTGTTTTAGTTAGGGACTCTAGGCTAGTTCTCGGGAGAGGTGTGGCCATGAAGATCTTGGTGGAGGTGAATTAGAGTGATAACCTGTAGCTCTTGTCCATTATCAAGGTATTGCTTGGTGCGTAGGGCTGATCATTTAGCTCTTGAAGGTAAATCATCCGAATTTGTAATTGCTGTAGCTGGTAATCCAAATGTTGGTAAGAGCACTTTATTCAACATTCTAACTGGTGGGAGGCAGAGGGTTGGTAACTGGCCTGGTAAAACTGTTGAGAGAAGGGAGGGTGAGAGGTTAATTGATGGCGTTAAGTTAAGGTTTGTTGATTTACCTGGTACATATAGTTTGTCCGCATTTAGTGTTGAGGAGCTTATTGCTAGGAAATTTATTGTTGAGGATAAGCCCCATGTCGTAATTGATATTGTTGATGCATCAAATCTTGAGAGGAATCTTTACTTAACACTTCAAATACTTGAGCTAACTAATAGGGTTGTCATAGCACTTAACATGATGGATATTGCTGAGAGTAGGGGGTTGAAGATTGATGTTAAAAGGTTGTCTGAGAAGCTTGGTGTACCTGTTGTTCCAACTATTGCTGTGAGGGGTGTGGGTGTTGATGAGCTCATTAATTCCGTTATTGGAGTTGCGGAGGGGAGAATTGAAGTTCGAGGTATCAAGGTGTATTATGGTGACTTGATTGAATCAGCAATTAGTAGGATTTCCAGCATGCTAGTTGATAGGGGGGTTTCGGAGAAGCTTCCATATCCAATTAGATGGCTTGCCATTAGGTTACTTGAAGGTGATTCCGAGGTTATTAGGGAAATAATGGCTATTGATAGTAAATTGATCGTTGAGGTTGAGAAAATTAGAAGTGAGCTCTCCTCAGCTTTGGGTGAAGATGTTGATGTTGTCATTGCTGATAAGCGGTATGAGTTTATTGAGAATATTGTTGGTGAAGTTGTTAGGAAGCCTGAGGTTTTCCTTGAAACTTTAACTGATAAAATTGATAGAATTGTTTTGAATAGAGTTCTTGGCCTTCCAATTCTTCTCGGCGTCTTCGCTCTTCTCTTTACATTAGTCTTTAGCATTAACATTGGCTTTCCACTTAACATGTTTATTCCCGGATTTGAGGAATTTAATTTGGCTAGCTTAATTGGCGATAGGGTTTTCGGCTATTTGGCTGAGTTCTCTACTAACTATTTAACTAGTATTGGTGCTCCAAATTGGCTTATTAGCTTAATATGTGATGGTGTGATTGCCGGGGTTGGTGCAGTTCTCAGCTTTTATCCGCTTGTGTTCACTATATTCATTTTCTTTGGCTTACTGGAGGATAGTGGTTACATGGCTAGAGCTGCCTTCATAATGGATAGGGCTATGAAGAGATTTGGGTTGAATGGTAGAGCTTTTATGCCTTTAATGCTGGGTTATGGATGCAATATTCCAAGTGTTATGGCTACTAGAATTCTTCATAGATGGAGAGATAGGTTGCTTGCTATTCTCTTAAGCCCCCTAATTCCATGTCAGGCGAGGTTGGCTGCCTTCATGATCATCATTGCTGCTGTTTTCAAATCTTTCACTGCACAAGTTGTTGTTATGCTGTATCTCTACTCCTTTAGCTTGCTTTCAGTTGTGCTGATAGGTTCATTACTAAATGCAGTGTTCTTTAGGGAGGAGCCTTCGACTTTGATAATGGAGTTGCCGCCCTATCATAGGCCTTCACTTAAAGTTGTTCTTTGGCATGCTGAGGAGAGATCTAAGCACTTCTTATTGAAGGCTGGAACAATAATATTTCTTATGTCGATAGTCATATGGTTTGCAACTAGTTATGGTCCCGGCGGGCTTGTTGAGTCTATTGATGAGTCCTATGCAGCTCTATTAGGCAAGCTTGTTGCTCCGTTTTTGAGTCCGCTAGGTTTGGGTGATTGGAGGATTGCTGTTGCTCTCATTGCTGGGTTCGTGGCTAAGGAAGTTATACCGGAGACTTTGTCGATTATCGCTGGAGTTGAGGATCCAGTGGCGGCAGTTGGTAGTATTGGTTTGAGCTGGTCTAGTGCTTTAGCTCTCCTAACTTTTTCACTTCTCTACTTGCCGTGCCTGGCCACGGTCGGAGTTATTTATAGGGAAACTGGGAGTTTGAAGTGGACTTTATTTGCAGTCTTGTATGGTCTTGCAATAGCTTATGTTGCTTCTCTGCTAGTTTATGGTATTGCAGTTCTCTTTTCCTAGAATCTCCCAATTTTGGGCGTAAGATTAAATAATGGTTTGAGTACTTAGTTAGTGAAGCTTCACTCTCTCATTGGTACTTGATGATTTGTCATGGAGAGGGTAATTTGAGTGGAAGGATATCTCCATCACTTGAAGATTACTTAGAGACGATATATCTGCTATGTAGGCAGTATGGGTCTGCTAGAGTGAAGGAGATAGCTGAGATGCTCAATGTTAAGAGTTCAAGTGTTAGTGAGGCTATTGGTAGGCTTAAAAGGGCTGGCTTAGTAGTTCATGAAAGGTATGGTAGAATAGCATTGACTAATGAGGGCGAGAGGCTTGCTAAGGAAATTTATAAAAGACATGTGGAGCTACTGAATTTCCTAGTTAATGTTTTAGGTGTTCCTCAAGAAATCGCCGAGAGGGATGCATGTGCAATTGAGCATGTAATTAGTAGAACTACTTTGGAGAAACTGCTCGAGTTTATTGAGAAGCATTTTGAATCATCCCGTGAGCTGGTGACCACTAGGGAGAGCTATTAGCTTTAAATCATGCTAGCTCCCCTATTTTCTTGCGTGTCCCTTATAACGTGATAATTTCAATCATTATTTCATTAAGAGCTCGCTTTGTGTTTCTGTGCTGTTGGGCTTCATTATCTATCAAAGCTGTTCATCAGCTTATCATTTTGCCTTTTTCGTGGGCTTACTTTTCTGCTTTTCTTGTTAGTTTGAATTTGAGCTGATTTCTGGAATTATATACGGTCCCTCCGGTACAATTACTATGCTCGGGTTTTTCTTTTTCACCGTTTTTATTGCTTCGCTTATTGCTTCTTGAATTGTTGATGCTGGTTTCATTAGCATTTCTTCTATTATTGATTGCTTCATCTTACTTACAACTATTATGCTTGCCTTCATCAGGATTCTTGCCAGTATTTGGGCTTCCCACTGGTCTTTTATTGGCTCGTTTTGCCTTATTCTATCGTATACTTTGAGTGGATTGTTTGCTTCTAGAAATAGATTGTAGAATTCCTCGTGTCCACCAAGTCCATCAATGCATTCTGAAGCTATTACTATGACTCCTCTCCTATTAACTAATAGCTCTCCAATCGCCATTCCTTTGACTGCTTGGTATAAGTTTCTATCTAATGGATATCCGCCATTTGTGGTTATCACTATGTCATAGGTCTTTTTAACCGGTATTTTCACGTATGAATCCAAGAATTTTACGCCTTCAATGTGAGCTTTCATGGGGTCTCCACAGAAAATTCCAGTGACCTCTTTCTCCCTGTTTATGGTTACGTTGACTATGTAGTTTAGCTTTGTATGCTTCATGAATTCAATCATGTCTTCATGTATTGGATTGCCAGTGAGCACTCCATATTTGGCATTTGGGTGGTTGATCATTTTGAAGCTGTGATTTGAGTATATTGCCTTTATGCTTGCTACTCCAGGTAAGATTATTTTTCTTCCACCAGAATATCCTGCGAAGAAATGTGGTTCTATGAGTCCCAGCCCTATAACTAGGTCGCTTGAAAGAACTTCCTTATTTACTTCAATTGGTGTTCCAAATTTCGTTGTCTTGTTTAGTTTTGAAATTTGGCTATAGTCTTCAGCATTGTGGCTTAATACCTCGTATTTCTCAACTACTTCGCGTCCAAGAAGTTCTTCGATTTCACTTTTGATGTGTGGTTTGTGTAGGCCTGTTGCAATTAGAATTCTTAGTTCAATATTTTCCTCAATGTATCTGAGTAGTGGTGGAATTATTTCTTTGAAGGGGAATGCTCGTGTCTTATCCGGTACTATTATTAGTGTTTTCTTCGATTTACTAATTAATTTCCTTAGGGGTGGGCTTTCAATTGACTTTTCCAAGTTTTCTATCAATTTTTCCTCTACTTGATGTATTTTCTCCACTTTTTTGGATGATATTACTTCTGCTTTAATGGCTTCCTCATCTAACTTTAGGAAGCTCTTCCCGTATGGTAGTTTTATCATACTTAATGCCTCTTCTGCTTACTTAGCTCATTTATTGCTTTAATTGGCCAATTTGGGTTTTCTAGAATTGCTCTTCCCACTGCTACTAGGTCCACTTTGCCAAGCCTGACTATTTCATCTGCATATTTTGGATCTCTTATTCCGCCTACTCCTATAACTGGAACTCTTACTACAGACTTTATTTTCTCGGCTAGTGGCACGAAGTATCCCTGCCCTGTTAATCCCTCAGGTCTTGAACCGCAGAGTCCTCCGGATACATCTATTATATCGACTCCATATTCCTCCAGTTTCATTGCGAATTTTCTGGATTCCTCTATTGTGAGTCCTCCAGGCATCATGTCATCTGCTCCTAGCCTGTAGAGGAGGAGTTTGTTTCCAATGGCCCTTCTAACTTGTTCAATTACTTCAAGTGGAAATTTCATTCTCTTAGCTAATGTTCCTCCATAGGCATCAATTCTCTTATTTGTTATTGGTGATAGGAATTGGTTGAGTAGGAAGCCGTGGGCTCCGTGAATTTCAACTCCATCGAATCCAGCTTTAATTGCCCTGATGGCTGCGTTTTTAAATGCATTTTTCACTCTCTTCATGTCTGCGAGTGTCATTTGCCTTGGCTGTTCAGTTCCCCCTGGAACCATTATTGGTGATGGTGCTATTGGCTTGTGGCCGGTAATGTTGCTTGAAGCTTTTCCGCCGGCGTGATTTAATTGTATAATGATTACTGTATTGCATTTCTCCTTTACTTCTTTAACTAGCTTGCTCAACCCCTCTATTAGCTCATCATCATATATTCCCAGCTGTCTGGGCGAGTATTTTCCCTGTATTTCAATGTATGTGTGCTCTATTATGAGCATCCCTAGACCGCTGCACCTGTCTAAGTAGTGTTTTATGAGTTTATCTGTGACTTTCCCCTTTTCCGTGGCTAGTTCCGTTGCCATGGGTGGCATTACTATTCTGTTCTTTAAAGTGTAGTTTTTGATGTTTAGTGGATCTAGTAGACTTGGCATACTAGTCGATACTAAGCTGCTTTATATGTAAAATATCTTGCTGGTCTCCTAAATTACTAGTAGCGTTAGGGCAGATGCCATTAATCCTGTAAGGTATATGCCATCAAATGTGCCTGCGCCACCAATACTGACAACTCTCGCTCTTATCCTTATTATTTTGTTTAGGTTCATTAGGTCTGCGCCTATGAGTGTTCCAAGAGTACCCGAAATATATGCTATTACTGCTGGATTGCTTTTTGGGGGGATTGCATGGAGCAGTATTGACGTTATGGCTGTGATTATTGGTGGGAGAAATCCTGGAACAGCTATTCCTAATCCGGGAACTACTCTCGCCACCTTATTGATGAAGTAGGTTACTGCTATTAGTGCAATTAGTGTTTTAATATATGTTGATGCTGGATTCTCTTCATGTACCGGTATGGTGTAAGTGAGTAGGAATAGTGATATTAGTACTGGTATGATTGCTCCACCAACATTGATTGCTAAAATTGTTCTTCTAACGCCAATATCGAATGCTGGTAGGATCCATTTTATGCCAAATATTCTGACTTCCCTGATGACTATTGCTGGTTCATATGTTTCATAGCTTTTAATTGGTATGTTAATGCAGCTACCCATTAGGGCTAAATAGAATAGTAGTAGTGCTATTGGCACCGGTATTCCTAATCCCTTAACGAAAACTGGTATTGTATAGGTTAGTAGTGTGAATAGGAGTAGTGTGGTTAGCATTAGGGTTATGAAGTAAGTTATGGTGATTGGCCTATAAACTACACTTCTATAAGTCAATATTTAATCTCCTCTTTCACATAACTTACATATTTTTCTTTTTCACTAACTTTAATTAAACCTCTTTCGATAAGTTTTTTCAATGCTTTTTTCACTATAGCTCGAATATGCTTTCTTTGGAGCGGGTTTCCATAGAGTTCTTTGGCTGTTCTTCGCAGTGAGGCATATCTTGTTAGTTCTAGCAGTATTTTCCTTTCATGCTCGCTTAGATCGGTTAAGTACCTTAGAGCTATTCTAGCTATGTCAACTGGTTTTAGACCTAGATATGGGTCTTTGGGTTCCAATTTATTTAATCTTTCAATGACTTTAAACTCTATTATGGTGACCCAGTTGTCGGGGTTTAGCTGCCCATAAAACTTTTCAAGTTCTTCAAGTAGGTGGAGTAGGTCTTTGAATCCATCTTTAATTGCATCTGCATCGGATAGCTCCTTCACTCTTTTATGTTCAACTCTAACTATTTTCGCCTTGCATATTGGTCTTCCTCCGCCATGAATTATTACTTCATCGTATTTTGGTCTGACAATGCCGAGTCTAACTGTTGTTATTTTCTCTCCTTTTAGAATTTGCTTTGCAAATTTCCCCTTAACCATTATGTGTCTGCCGAGGTATTTGACTCTACTGGGCTTTTCTTCACTCAAATAAACTCACCTTAACTTAAAACTGCTGTTCTTGAGAATTTGGAAGTAGGTGAAACTTAAAGTTATGCTTAATAATATTCGTATTCCACTTTTTGAGCTGAGATTGCCAGCCTGATGTAGCTTAACGGTAGCATTCTCCTTTTAAGGGCTTTAATGTAGGATCGAGGTGAGGAGCAGTGTATTGCTCTTATTCTGTAATATATGTTTGGATCTCTGGCTTTAACGTAAACCCACTTGATTAGCATTCCATTACTTATTTCATATTTTATGAAGAATTGCTCAGTTCTATTTTCTCTAACTTTCTCCAGTTTGAATCCATCTATCAATATGTTTCCCGAGTCATCTATGTCATAGACTATTCTGTTCTTGTGTAATTGGCTTATAATTGACATTCTTTTTGCTATGTCGTTTTCAGGTATCTCTATGACTAGTGTGGACATTGATGCGCTGTATCTCACACTTTCACCTACCTCTCTCCCTCCACCTTCAAATTGTTTATTAAAGTATATAAACCCTACATGCCCATCTCACGCGGGCCTTAGTTTCAAGGTGGATTTGGGAGTAATGCTTAAATTGATTCTGATAAATCTTCAATCAGCGCTTGGAGGGGGTTTTAGCAGTGAACTATCATCAGCTACTTGAGGTGCTCAGGGATTTTAGTAGCTTGGTGAAGTGCAGTAACTGCAATAGGTCTCTTGAGCTATGTGAAATTTCAACTAAGAATTTCATGAAGAAAGGTGAGGAAGTATATGTTTCTGCCATATGCTTTAAGTGCGGTTTTGAGCATAAATTCAAGCTGTTATCTAGGGGTGTTTGGGGTTTAATTGAAGTTAATGATGTGAAGGTGCATTCCATTAACGATTATATTGATGCGTTGAGGAGCAGGCATCATGAGGAAGCGGTGGAGGAGGCTGGTGAGAGCATTGAAGTTTAAGCCTCTAGTTCTAATTCATGGTGGAGCCGGCTCATATAGGCTTTATAGTGATGAGGAACTGAATTTGAGGAGGAAGTGGCTTAGGGAAGCTGCTAAGCGCGCATTTGATGTTCTAATCGAGAAGTCTGCTTTAGATGCAGTTGAGGTTGCAGTGAAAGTTATGGAGAGTAGTGGAGTTTTCAATGCCGGCCTAGGTTCGGCCTTAAACTTGAATAGGGCTGTTGAGATGGATGCTGGAATAATGGATGGAAGAGATTTAAGTGTAGGTGCAGTTGCCTGTATTTCAGGGTTTGAAAATCCAATTTCAATTGCTAGGAAAGTTATGGAGGAAACGGATCACATATTGATTGTGGGCAAAGCTGCTGAGAAATTGGCTGAGTATTTTGGGTTTAAGAGGGCTGGGAACTTGATTACGGATCTAAAGTTGAAGCGTTTCGAGAAAATTTACAGTGATTGGATTGAGGGTAAAATTCGTAGGATGAGCAGAATTAGGAGGATGGTGATTGAAAATCCGGATTTGTTTTCATCGATGAGTACTGTTGGTGCAGTGGCCATTGATGGTGATGGAAATGTTGCTGCAGCGACTTCAACTGGTGGATATTGGTTGAAGTTGCCAGGGAGGGTTGGTGATGTTCCATTGGTTGGCTGCGGCTTTTATGCTGATAATGAGGCTGGAGCTGTTTCAACAACTGGTGTTGGGGAGGCAATTGCAAAGCTTACCTTAGCGAAATCCTGCTGTGACTTAATGCGGTGGGGGATGTCTGCACAGAGGGCATGTGAAGCTGTTATAGACCTAATAACTAGGCGGATTGGAAGTAATACTGCTGGTCTAATTGCAGTTGATAGGTTTGGGGGTTATGGATGGGCTTTCAATACAGCTGGCATGGGTAGGGCTATTATGACTGAGGGCATGGATCAGCCTATTTCAGCAATATTTCCAAGCGAATTCTTCCCTAAGTGCACTTAGATGAATTGTCAGCTTGTTATGGCTGCAAATTTTTAGCTTAATAATTCCATAATCTACTTAGGTACTAGAGTATGCCTGCCAATTTACCGCCAAGAGCTAGGTTTTTGATGAGGAAGTATCAGGAGGCTAGAACTCTTCCAGAGAAAATTAAGGTACTTGAGGAGCTGATCTCAGCAATACCTGAGCATAAGGGTACTGAAAATATTAGGAGGCAACTGAGGCGTAGATTGGCTCAGTTGAGGAGGGAGTTGGAGGAGAGGAGGAGAAAGAGGGTTAAGGCTTCTAGCGGTAAGTTTGCAATTAAGAAGGATGGTGCTGGCCAGGTTGTGATTCTTGGAGATATAAATAGTGGGAAGAGTAGCTTTCTTGCATCGTTGACTAATGCTAAGCCCCTCATATCTGATTCTCCATGTACAACGAAGGTGCCAGTACCTGGTATGATGGTTTATGAGGATGTTCAAGTCCAGCTTGTTGAAGCTCCAGCAATATTTCCTGGCTCGCCTTGGATTTCTCAGGTAATGAGTTTGGCTAGGAATGCTGATGCACTAGTTCTTCTCATTGATTTGACTAGGAATCCAATTAGCCAGCTAAAGTTTATTGCTGAAACTCTTAGGGAGGCGAGAATTTCTCTTAAAAGGCCTAAGGTGAGAATTGAAGTTGAGAGGAGGGCTATTGGGGGTATACAGGTTTTCTGTATGGGTGAATTAGTGGACTGCACGGTTGATGAGGTTAAGGCTCTCTTGAGGGATTATGGCTACGTAAATGCACTGGTGAAAATTTGGGGTAATGCTTCAATTAGGGATATTGAGGAGTTTCTTGGTCAAAATGTAGTCTATAAGCCCTCAATTATAGTTGCAAACAAGTTAGACTCTGAAATTGCTAGAATGAATTATGGGAAGCTAGTTAAAGCTCTTCAAGGACTAGTGAAGATTATTCCATACTCATGCATCAATAAGCTTAATGTAGAGGAGGTTAAGAGGGAGATATTTAATTTACTTGGAGTTATTAGGGTGTATACTAAGGAGGTTGGAGGTGAAGTTGCTTCGAAGCCACTTGTAGTTCCAGCTGGAACTAGGGTTATTGATGTGGCTAAAATGATACATAGCAGGTTATATAGGGAGTTTAAGTACGCGAGGGTTTGGGGGAGCTCCGTTAAATTTAGTGGTCAGCGAGTGGGTGGTGATCATGTGTTAGCTGATGGAGATGTCGTCGAGATAAGAACTTGATGGCTCCTTTTCAATTACTTTCTAGCCCTAAGTGTTTTGGGCATTTTCAGCTTTTCTTCGCACCATGCTATGAGTATTAGTCCAATTACTGCAACGATTAATCCTGAAATGAAGTTTTGGGGGTAACTTATTTTCATTAGCTTATTGAGGGCCCAGGAAATGTATCCTGATAATACTATGAGCAGTGCTCCTAATGGTATTAGCATACTTTTATCCATTACTTGTTCACCTATACATTGTTGGTGGAGGCCTGCTTTTACCAGTTTCCCCTCCAATATCTTCCTTTGGCACTTCTCCCCACTTGACGTTTGGGAAGTATATTAGGGTGTATTTGGATGTTTGTCCATCAATTATGTATAGGTATAGTGTGTCTTTACCTTGAATTTTCTTTACATGCTTTCTTCTGAATGCTGATGGATAACATATTGCGAGCTTTCTTTCATCATCTCTTGCCACGATAAGCATGAACGTGTAATCTCCTACATGAAACATTCTTAGATAATTGTTTCCGTACTTCCCTCTATCGGCAAATTCATTGAACTTCTGGTAAAGCTCACTCGTTACTACCATCATTATTCCAAATGGGCTTTTCTCAGCTTGCCCAACTGATACGAGTAGTGGTATGAGTTCTAGGACATCATATCCTCTACTCCTTAACTCGCTTGCTATTTCCTTCACCTTATTCATTAGAATGCTTCTTCCAGTTTCAAATTCCCTAATTAATTGCTCGGGTGTCTTTTTCTTCCTTCCAAATAACCTATTAAATATCTTCATGCTATCACTAATCCATTCTCACTGTCACTATTTCAATGTAGTGCTTGATAAGGTATAAAGTTAATTGCCACTTAACTGGGCATTGGCATCGCCTTTATTCCCAGCCTTTTCTCGACTTCTCTGGCGAGTATTTTGGCGTATCCAACTCTATAATTGTCTGTTATTACTAGTTTGGGCTTGCTTGATGCTATGTAGAGGAGGAGCTGTGTGAAGTCTGCATGGTCACTGAGTGCGACTCTATACTCTTTCTCACTAACTTGCCAAACCATTTTTCTAAATTCCCATCCAGTTAAGTGAATTTTCAATCCATCAACTTTTACCCTTCTAATTGTCGATGCATGATGAAACATTATGTACTTATCGTCGCGAGTGAGCTCTCGTGCTTCATCAGTGCCCTTTAGGAATACCTCTCCTACTCTCATGCCATGCCTTCTGCATATTTGCGTTATTTCATATATTTTCTTGCTCGAAGCTATGAATGGCCTGTCTATGCCTGCATCTCTCAGTATCTCCATTGCCTCTTGAATTTTTCCATGAAATCCGAATATATGGACAGGTCCCTTCGCAAGTCCTCTTTTAACTAGCTTCACGAATCGATCTATTATTATGTCTGTTGGAGGCCTCTTGAACTTTGGTTTTCCATAGGTTGCTTCTATAACTAGGATGTCTGCTTCGATTATTGGTGTTTTAGGCAATCTAAAGTCCCCAGTGTAGAGTAGTCTTTCTCCATCATGGTCTTCAACTAGCACTTGAGCTGCACCTATAATGTGGTCTGCATAATATAAGGTGAGTTTTTCATCATTCCATTTTAATTCCTCATTGTACTTTAAGCCCATAACATTTCCTCTCAGCTTCCCCCTAATTACTTCAATGATTTCCTTAGTGGCTTCCGTCATTACCGTGAGCTTGCATTGTTTTAAGCTTTCATTCAATTTTATCATGTGATCTACATGTGCATGGGTTACTACTCTAACATCTATGCCCTGCTCATGTGAATCGCATGCAAAGTATTTCCCTAGAATTACGGCTCCACTTGAGGTTATTTTTGCCTTCAACTTGCTTCACCTATAGGTATGCAAGTGCAGCTATTAGAGCTACTGTCGATATTGTGTTCAGTACTATTATTGATGATTTTAGGTACTTTATCCCTCGCTTCTTGAGCAGCGATATCTCTAGGAGCGAGGACATGACTGTGAGCGATGTGATGTATGCAATGGCATAGATTATTGATGCTAATTCCCAGCTGAAGTAGTTGACTAATATTTTGAGTGCCACCATATATGTTGATGGCAGCGTGATTATAATGGTAAAGAGCCATGCTATGGGCGATGATATGAGGTTTATGTAGGCTATTTCAACATATAACTTCCTCCACATGAGTTTTGCACATGTAATTTCTATGATGCAGGAAGTTGCAGTATATAATAGTGGGATTAATGCATTCTCTTTTATGTAGCTCAATATTTCTGGTCCTGGTCCATGTATTATTGGTATCAGTTCAGCTGTCAATTTAATCACTCTTTGCTTCAAGTATTCTGCTAATTAATTTGTAGAACTCCATGAATCCGTCAGCATAGGGCTTAGTAGTCACTAGGTCTGCTACCTTGAGTGCTTTAGGTGATGCATTTGCAACTGCAATACTTATTCCTGCTTCAATCATCATTTCAACATCTACATCGCTATCTCCTATAGCTATGAACTCTTTAGTGCTTATTCCAATCATTTCGGATGCAACCTTGAGTCCTAATCCCTTATTGACACTCCTATCTTTAACGTGGATCGCTACTCCGCTAAATGTTGATGTTGCCTCCGGAATTTCTTTCTCAATTAAATTGCTAACCAACTTTACTGCTTCACTCCATGAATGCCCCTTCCTCAGTTTGAATGCGAAGTCAACGAATCTGAATTGGTTTTGCCAGCTTTCAGCAAGTATGTGATTGAGCCTTCTCTTCACAAGTTCTCTTGCTCTCAATCCTATGTCCCTATTGCCATTGACTTTAAACTTACTTCCATATCCAACTACTCCTCCATTTTCAGCGATAACTAAGTCTACTGAGCCTATGTACCTCGCCAATCCCATTAGTACGGGATAGGAGTTTCCTGATGCCAATACTATTTTTAACCTGAATTTCTTCTTCATTTCTCTTAGTGCGCTTATTGCTTGAAGTGAAATTTCACCCGTTTCCTCAGTTAATGTTCCATCTACATCAACGGCAATTGCCTTGGAGCTTTTAATTTTATTTGCTATCTCTGCTTTTACTTCATGTAACTTGGTCAATTACGATCCTCCCAATATAGCTTGAAGCTGGACAGGCTTCTTGGCACTTGAGGCAGTGTATGCATTTTGCTTCATTTACTATTGGTTTATTCTCTTTAATTTCTACTGCTTCTACTGGGCATACATTTACACATGAGCTGCATAGCGTGCAGTAGCATGCCCTTACTATGAGTTTCAATGCTTCTCGGAATAGCTTTTCAGCTGATTCTCTATTATTTGAAATAGCTGATATTCTGCCAGCTGTATTGATTACTACTTCGCCGTCAATGCTCTTAATGATTACTACTCCTAGGGCTTCTGATGTTTTTGCTTTACCTATTATTGGCGCCAATCCTGATACCCTGCTTATATCTATTTTCGAATCGAGCACTCCATTAATTGAGTATTTGCCCTTGCACGGTACGTGACCTCTAATCTCAATTAGCTTTGTGGGCATTCTTTTTGCTTCTAAGCTTTTCACATCTATTTTGACTCCAATTCTATTCATGATTTTAATTTGGTCTCCAGGTATTTTCTGCCATCTCCATAGTCCATACTTCACCCATTCATTGGGAAGCCCTTTTTGCTTAGCCCATGAATATAGTTCTCTCTCCCATTTGATCCAGAGCTCTGGGTGTATGTTTTCAATAAGTTTAAATTCCGCCAGCTCGCATGCTGGGCATAGCCAGCATCCAATTCTGTCGAGACCCATGAAGTATAGTGGATTTGCCTTAGCCCTCTTCCACATTAAGTACATCCAAACATGTAGTGCAGACCAGTTCATTATTGGACTGGCAGCAATGACATTTGGGATCCACTTATTTCTCCATATGCTTGGAGATCTTGCTCTAGCTAGAGATTCAAATCTGCGTTGTCCAACTAGGTTTATTGATCCATTGGGAAATCTTTCTTTTAGTGCTTTTGCTATTGGGATTAGCTTGCATACTTTGCAGCACCATCGATAGTCTCTTGCTGGTGGTCCAAATACCTTGACTGAGCTCCAGAACTTGTCTCCTGCACTTGCTTCGAGGAGTTCTAGTCCATATTTATCTGCTATTTCCTTTACGTGCTCCACTGTTTCCGGTAACTCTATGCCTGTATCGTTGAACATTATTGGTGCTTCTCCTATTGTGTTGAGAGCTAGTAGTAGTGTTGCTAAACTATCTTTTCCACCTGAAAAGGAGACTAGTAGTGGTTTTCCGTATTTCTTCTCGACTTCTTCGATGAATGCTCCCGCTCTATTCTCTATTGACTCTAATTGCCCTCTATTTCCCCTAATGGCGTCCGTAAGCGTTGTTGTTGCGTTTTTGAAGTGTGTTTTTTGTGGTTGCCATGCTTTGATGACTCTTATGTAGTCTTCATGTAATACTCCAACTCCAACTGATAAACCTTGTTTTGATGCTATTGCAACGTATTTTCCAGTTTGGCTTGGCAGTTCTCCTTCGATGATTGCTGACCTAGGTATTTTCTGATGTAATCTGGCTCTACCATAACTTATTCTACACCAATAGCCTACTTCAAGCTCTATCATTCTGGCGCATCCCTCTGCTACTGGTTTGAACCTCCAAGTTTCCCTAATTGGATCATAGAAGCAGTGCCCTATTGTCCATCCATCAACTATTACTTCATCTGCCTGATCTGGATAGACTATCTTGTTTAGTAAGATTACTCTCCCGCTTGGAATGAGCGTAAATGCGAGTTTCCAATCATCAAATTCATTTGCAATGCTATTTCTAATTCTCTTTATATCGGCTTCAAATGCGGGCCTTACATCGAGTGGAGGGGAAGCATGAATTCTACCAGCTTCTTCACCGCAGAGCCCGCATTTAGGGCTAAGTAGGGGGATATTGCATTTCCTGCACCAATAAACTTGAGCTCTAATTTTCATCCACTTAGACATAATTTAACCTCTAATTCCCTTACCCGCTTCGCAATGTAAAGTTAATTTACCTCAAAATTAATTTTACCTAGAGGTGGAGGCTTTGAAGCCGAGGTTATTTATTACTCGGCAGCTCCCTGGAAGAGCTATTGATATGATTTCAGAATACTATGAAGTCGAGGTTTGGCCTGAATATTATCCTCCACCTAAGAGCATCCTAATCGAGAAATCTCGTGATTTAGATGCTCTATGCACTTTATTGACGGATAAAATTGATAGGGAGGTGTTGGATGCTGCTTCTAGGCTGAGGATTATAGCCCAGTATGCTGTAGGTTTTGACAATATTGATGTAGATGAGTGTACGAGGCGTGGAGTGTATGTTACGAATACTCCTGGAGTCTTAACTGAAGCGGTAGCCGATTTAACGTGGGCATTAATACTAGCTATTGCTAGGAGAGTTGTTGAGGCTGATAAATTTGTGAGGAGTGGTGCATGGGAGAGGACGAGGACAGGTTGGCATCCCACGATGATGCTTGGCGTTGATGTTCATGGTAAGGTTTTGGGGATTATTGGTTTGGGTAGAATTGGCTCAGCTGTTGCTAGGAGAGCTAGGTGCTTTGGCATGAAGGTTTTATACTATGATGTCGAGCGGAAGCGTGATTTGGAGGAGGAACTCGGAGTCGATTATGTCGATTTTGATGAGCTGCTTAGGAAATCGGATTTCGTGTCCATACATGTTCCACTAACTAAACTGACTTACCACATGATTGGTGAGAGGGAGCTTAAGCTTATGAAGCCCACAGCATACTTAATCAATACATCTAGAGGTGCAGTTGTGGATGAGAAAGCTCTAGTTAAGGCTTTAGAAAATAGGTGGATTGCTGGAGCTGCACTTGATGTATTTGAAGTTGAGCCTACCCCTAAAAACAATCCCCTACTAAAGTTTTCAAATGTGATTGTCACACCGCATATTGGAAGTGCATCGAGAGAAACTAGGGAGCGCATGGCATTAATGGTTGCTGAAAACCTGATAGCATTTGCCAAGGGTGAAATTCCACCAAATCTGGTAAATAAGGATGTTATTAGCATTAGAAGGCCTGGATTCCGCTAGCTCATGCTTTCTTTAGTGCCCTTCTTATTCTTTCAATTGATAGTGCTGCGAAGAATCCTGTGCATGCAGCCAATATAACTGTTGAGGTCATAAACATGTACATTGCATTTTGAGCTCTATTCAAACTATCCTCAATTACGGTCAACTTGCTATTAACAACTTCGAGTTGATTAACGAGCTCTGAACAGTTTTCTCTGAGCTCTGTAATGTTTTCTTTGAGTATCTTGTTTTCTTCTTCAATTTTCTCGTATTCTGAGAGGAGTTCATTATAGCTCGAGTTTAATGTTATGAGCTTGGCTGTTAGCTCTGAAGCTGTTTTCTTTAGGTTCGCCAATTCATCTTCAATTTCGCTTTTCAATTTGCTAGCTACATTTGAAATGTCAATCCATATTACTGCTGATTCGTGGTTTGTTATATTGCCCCTTAAGTAGTCGTAGGAGGCTATTATTCCAAGCGATATGGTTCCTTCTCTGAGCGGTGTTAGCGTTAGACTTAGAACTGTGAAGTTTCCAGCTGGAATGAATTGCTCTTTAACTATTTTCAGGTTCTTCATTATTCCAGCTCCCTTTAGTGAGACTTCAATTGTTACATTGTATAGGTCGTAGTTTGCTACTGTGAATGCTAAGTCTATTGTGAATGGTGTGTTTACTTTGACTTCTCTTGGTGCTGAAACTTCGAATCTTAGGGCTGGGCCTATGAATCCATAGTATGGCGATATTACTAATGGTGTTTGTGTTAGTAATATTATTACCACTATTAGTGCCGTGTAGAGGGTTTTTGTGGGCTTCAATTGTCTCACCGAACTAATTTTCTTGTCTCTTAAATATTTGAAGCTTAATTTTCTTTTGTTTCAAGGAGTTTTTCTTCAATTATTGTGGAGAAGGCTATTAGAGCTGAAGCTGCAGCATAGTCGGTTGAAATTGTTACTCCGGGGCATATATCGATCACTAGGTTTGCGAATCTATATAATCCAAGCGGAATACCTTCTCTTGCACCGATCAGCACGTTTATCCTTCTATATTTCCCCAGTAGAATGCTTGCTAGTTCGCTTTTAATTTTGGGAAGTGGTTCCCCTTCTGGTTCAAGCACTATTATTGGTTCCTTCCTAAATCTTTCCCTTACTAATTGATGTAAATCCTGTATGTATACTGGTACTTTCCATACTTTCCTCCCATAACTTCTCTTTTGAATTTCATATCTGGATTTTATGCCTTCAAATACTCCGTCTATGAATGTTTTTAGCTCTTCCGCTTTAACAGCTCCTATTGGAGCTATTACTAGCTCTTTAACTTCAAATGTCTGTACTTCCCTTCCAATTCTTATGCCCATTACTTTTACTGCATCGAGCGGCCCTAAATATGGCATTTGAATTACTGCAATTTTTCTTAAATACTCTACAACTGATTTCTTGCCTGGCCTCAGCTTCTTTAGTTCCTCGCTTCCGCTTTCAACTGCAATTAATGCTATGTCTTTCAATATTTCTATTCTAACAATTTTATTTGGGTATTTTAGATCGACAATTGCTTCTGTTGCTTCCTTGACAGCTGCTCCTGCCACAATGTTAACATCTATGCTAGTGAAGTTGTGTTTTCCCCTCCTAACAGTTCTAATTGCAAAGGTCTCTTCTCGCCCTATTTTTTCCTTCGATACTTTTGCTGCTGCTTCAGCTATTTTATTGAGTTCTGCTTCTACGCACTCGTCAACTATTATGACTCTATCTGCTTCAAGAACTTCTCTCTTAATTAATTCAGCAATTTTCCTCTTTTCTCCATCAACTTTAATTGCGACGAGGCCCATGAAGCCATACGGTTTGGGTATTACATGTGAGCTTGGAACTACTTCCTCAATTCTGGTTGCAGTTACATCTTCCATGCCCAGTGCTGTTTTTACTAGGATGTCTATTCTATCAAGCATCATGCTCAGCTCGGTCACCTAGAAATTACTCTCGTGATTTTGCTTTAACGATTTTCCTTGATTTAGGGTTAAAACTTTTTACCAAATACTGTTATTTGGTGGTTGCATGAAGATTGGGTTCGCTAAGGTTGATATAACTCCTCCAATTGGAGTGTACTTGGCTGGATATTTTCAGAGGGATAGGCCTTCAATTGGTGTTCATGATCCACTTTATTCTAGGGCTATTGCAATTGTTGATGGAGAAAAAGTATTTGCAGCTGCTTCAGTTGATGTTCTTGGTATTTCACTGGACTTATTTAGGCTTGTTGAAAAGTATGTTCGAGAGCTACTTGGGGATGTTGGCATAGAATTTTCAGTTTCAGCAATTCATACGCATTCGGGGCCGGATCTTTATGGTATGTATGCTGATTTCGATGAAGTGCTATATGAATTGACTGCTAGGAGAATTGCTAGCTCCATAATCCTAGCTTATAGGAATGCTGAGGATTGTACCGGAGTTTTTCATGGTATTGGTGAGGTCGGTGAGGTTGCTGTTAATCGTAGGGATCCTATTCGAGGCATCGTAGATCCAAGAGTCCATGTGGTTAAGTTTGAGTGTTCTAGTGCTGGTGTTGTGCTCTCAAACTACTCTTGCCATGCAGTTGTATTAGGCCATAACAACTTCATGATTAGTGCAGATTATCCCGGTGCATTGAATAGCTTTGTTGATCGTGCATCAAATTATAATTCAATATTCTTTAATGGTGCTTGTGGAGACATAAATCCATTTACACCTAATACGGATCTATCGAGAGTGTATGATAGGTCTGCTGGAACATTCGGTGATGTTGAGTGGATGGGTACAATATTGGGTTGTGAAGTTGTTAAGCAGGCTGCTTTAGCTAGAAAAATTGCTTATCCAAGGCTTGAATTGAAGTCTTTGGAATTGAAATTGAAGACTGTTAAGCCGCCATATAGCTTAAGTGAAATTGATGAATTGCTTAGTAGAGCTGAGGAAGAGTACTTTAGGGCTATTAGTAGGGGGGAGAGCGGCTTCGAAGAGAGGTGGAGGCTTTTCACATACATGGTTGCAAGGCATCAATTGGAAAACTATGTTGATGAGGTTACAGCACTAATTAAGATTGCATGTTTGAGTAGGGATTTAGCAATGGTTTTTGTTCCGAGTGAGGTTTTAGTTAGAGTTGGATTGATGATTAAGGAGAGATCGCCATTTAGAAATACCTTGGTGATTGCATATTCGAATGGCTATTTCGGCTATATGCCGACAGCTGAAGAATATGAGCTTGGAGGCTATGAGGTTTCTTTTCCATATTCAATAGTGGAGAGGGGGAGTGCGGAGTACATGGTAAACAAGGTGGTTGATGCACTTAGTGAGCTGAAGTCGCAGTACTCCTAAATATGGTAGTACTTTATGACTTTCTTTACTGCCCTAGCAATGTCAATTGCATCGTCATCTTTTAGTGCTGGTTGTGTTGGTAGGGTGATTACTCTTTCGCTAACCCATTCAGCATTTGGGCAGAGCCCCTTCTCATACTTTATATTTCTTCCATAAAGTGGGCAGTTCCATGGGCAGCCTTTGCCGTGACCCATCTTCTCCTGAAATAGTGGTTCCAAGTATAGTACTGTTGGATAACATACGCTAATCCATACATTTTCAGCTTTAATTGCCTTCACTATTTCATCCCTATTTTTCCTCACCTTATCTAGGTCTATTAATGCGTTGTATATGTGCCAGGCGTGTTTCACATGTTTTCTCTCAACTGGTAGTTGGAGTGCATCTAAATCTTCGAGTTCATCAGTATATATCTTCGCAATTTCTCTTCTCCTCCTATTCAATTCATCTAATCTTTTCAATTGGGCTAATCCTAGTGCAGCTTGAATTTCAGTCATCCTGTAGTTGTATCCCAGTAGCACGTATGTGTACCACTTTGGCTCTCCATGGTGTCTTATTAATCTGGCTTTTTCAGCTAATTCATCGTCGTTAGTTAGCACCATGCCTCCCTCCCCTGTTGTTATATTCTTGCTTAGGTAGAAGCTGAATGCATTAATCTTCCCCATGCTGCCGACAATTCTCCCCTTATACTCTGCGCCAATGGCCTGTGCACAGTCCTCGATTACTATTAAGTCATGTTCTTCAGCTATTTTCATGATTTCATCCATTTCAGCCGGGTGTCCACATAAATGAACTACGACTATGGCTCTTGTTTTATCCGTTATTCTTTCCTCTATGCTTATGGGATCAATATTGAATGTTTCCCTATCTATATCTGCAAATACTGGTATGGCATTTTGATGCAGGATCGTTGATGCTGAAGCTACGAATGTGAATGGTGTAGTTATAACTTCATCTCCTGGTCCAATTCCCGCTGCTCTTAAGGCTACATGTAATGCTACCGTTCCATTTGCAACTGCAATAGCGTGTTTAACTCCATGAATTCTAGCAAATTCATTTTCAAATCTCTTTGTGATATCTCCTACAAGCATCGTTAATCTACCAGACTTTAAAACTTCAATAACGGCATTGATCTCATCTTCAGTGAATTTTGGGAAAGCTGATATTGGCTTCCCCCTAATTGGCTTTCCTCCCTCTATAGCAGGCTTAATTTCCTCCATTATGTCTTCCCTCTTTTAACTAAACTTTACTCTATTCTAGTAGATAAGAATTC
>Ga0190367_1000169_pt1 | contig 50790 bp, 41 predicted proteins | sample 4872181011_MG_FD_171838 | JGI IMG/M metagenome (GOLD analysis project Ga0190367, IMG submission 171838) | Hydrothermal vent microbial mat bacterial communities from Southern Trench, Guaymas Basin, Mexico - 4872-18-10-11_MG | ecosystem: Environmental > Aquatic > Marine > Hydrothermal vents >... | reverse complement strand
TTTTAACAAAAGATATGTTGATGAAGTCCATATATCTGTTGAAGGAAAAAAGAAACAGATTCTTGAAAACATACTTCTGGAAGCAATAGATGAACTTCCAACAAAGAAGTTTGAGAAGTAGTCAAGAAGACTTTTGGAGTATTTTTTCTTCTATAATAAAATTCCCGATAAATACGAAGGCTGACATAGAAAAATTTTTTAAAAATGCTGTAGAAAAGCTCTCCTCTGCTATCCCTTCTGAAAGGTTGTCTCTTATATTAAAAGGAAAGGATTCAGCTGGTTATAAGAAAGAAGATTCAGGTGGTTATACAGTTTATATGCCTATAAACATAAGTGAGGGGGATTCAGAGATATCAATTGGTTATATAAGACTTCAGAAAGAGGACGGTATAGATCCTGAAGAATGGAACTTTTTAAATGCCATGTCTTATGTGATAGGAATGAAGTTTCAAAATAGCATACTTCAGCTCGTAATATACGAAGGACTCGTTCAGACCCTCCAGGTCCTTGTGAAGACAGTAGAAGCAAAAGATGTTTATACGAGGTTTCATTCACAGAGAGTTGCAGAATACTCTCTTGGAATTGCTGAGGTCCTTGGGCTTTCTGAAAGGGAAAAGGACATTCTGAAGATAGCAGGGATTCTTCATGACATAGGAAAAATAGCTGTTCCTGAAAACATCCTTTTAAAAAAAGGAAAGCTTACAGAAGAAGAGTTTGAAATAATAAAGCTTCATGCTCCATTTGGAAATGAGATACTTAAGCCTTTAAGGTTCTTTCACCATGAAAGGGAAATAATTCTTTATCATCATGAAAGATGGGATGGAAGTGGTTATCCAGAAGGTCTTGTAGGAGAAGAGATTCCATTTCTTGCAAGAATACTTGCTGTTGCAGATTCCTTTGATGCAATGACATCTGATAGGGTTTACAGAAAGGCAATGACATTTGAAGATGCTTTAAAAGAGATCAGGGAACTTTCAGGAATAAAGTATGATCCTGTAGTCGTAAATGCCTTTGAGTTTTACTTGAGAAAGAAGTATCTGAGATAATGGAAGAAAAGAGATCTTCTGTAAGGATAGACGATTACATATCTTTTGATTATAAGATACTTTCAGAAGAGGAATACAGGGAAGAGGAAAAAAGATTTAAGAAAAGCTTAAGCAGTGTTGAAAAGATAGATCTGAAGTATCCTTTTTTTTCGCGGATTCAGGAAAAGTATAGAGAAAAAGAAGGAGAGATATCATTTGGAGAACAACTGATTATTGATCTTCTTATAAGCATAGCTGATAAGCTTGATTACATCTTGAAGATAATAGCACCTGAAAAGATTCAGTTTCATGAAAATCCATGTCTTAAAAAACCTTCCCTGGTAAATATAAGTGCAGGTGGAATGAGATTTGTTTCTGAAAAGGAGATAAAAAAAGATACACCTTTAAAAATAAGGATCTGCATCCCTATCTTCCCTTCTTTTGTAATAGAGGTCCTTGGAAGAGTAGTCTGGACAAAGAAACAGGATTCAGGGTTTGTAGTAGGAGTAAGGTTTACTCTGATACATGAGGAAGACAGAGAAGCACTGATACACTACATATTCATAAAGCAGAGGAAGTTTATAAAGGAAAGCAAATCCTGAACAATCCTTCTTTTTTTCCGAATATAATAAAAAAAAGGAGGGAATGGTATGAGAGATTATCTAAGCAAGATGAGTATTCGTGGAGTTATGTTTATAATCTGGCTTTTTATGGCTATCTGCTGGTTTGTGGGATGGTGGCTTTGCCTTACAGGTCTTAAAGAGATCGTAAATTTGGCAAGACAAAACTTAGGAAATTCTGAAATTCTTTCCCTTTTAGAAAAAAACTTCTCCAAAGACTTAGCAATATGTCTTATAACTCCTGCTGTAGCAGTTGGTGGACTCTGGTGGATAGCTTCAGTAATGAGAGGAGAAGCACAAAAGGTCGTTGAAGTTGCTCAAAAGATAAGTAATAAGGATCTTAGAGTGGATCTGGATATACCTGAAAGAAGTGAAAATGAAGTGCATATCATAGGAAAAGCAGTAAAGCAGATAGTTGAAAACATAAGGGATATCCTTGGATACATGAGAAATACGATTACCAGATTCTCACAAGCAGCTGATAAGTTTACAAGGATAGTTGAACAGAATGTAGCTGCTACGAACGAGACATTTGACAACATTGCTCAGGTTGCAAATTACATGGAAAAACTGAAATCTCAGATAAGCAATATAAATACTTCTCTTGCTCAGCTTACAGAGGCAGTAAACGAGATATCCAGAAATGCTAATGAGACTTCACAGGCAGCTTCAAAGGCAAATGAACAGGCAGGAGTTACAAGAAAGATATTGAATCATCTCATCCAGGAGATAGAAAACATAAAAGCATCTGCAGGACTTATACAGAACATAGCAGAACAGACAAATCTACTTGCTCTCAATGCGACCATAGAGGCAGCCAGGGCAGGAGAAGCAGGAAAGAGCTTTGCTGTCGTAGCAAATGAGGTCAAAGAGCTTTCTAATAACTCTGCAAAATCAGCTGATGAGATAAATGAAAGGGTTACTGCTCTTATTGACAGAGGTCAGGAGATGGAAAAAGGCATGAAACAGATAGAGGAGGTTATATCAATTACAAATGACAGGACAATAAATGTTGCTTCAGCTGTTGAGGAACAGACGAGCACGATATCTGAACTTGCAAATAATGTCTCCTCAATTGACAAAGAGCTTGGAACACTGAAGTCAGTAATGGAAGAGCTGAAGAGACGAGCTGAAGAAGCTACAAAGATGACAGAAGAGATAAAAAGCACAAGCAGAGAATTATATCAGATATCTGAAATGCTTCAGGGAGAGGTCGTTAAGTATCAAGTCTGATCAGGAGTCCTGTAAGAAGTATTATTGAGGAAAGGAGAAATATGGTTCTGAATCCAAAAAATTCTCCTACATAACCAAGCAGAACAGATCCTAAGAATATCCCAAGATCAATCGTTCCTGTAAATATTCCTACCAGTCTTCCTCTTATGTATGCTGGTTGACCTTTTATTATAAAAGAATTGAGGCAGGGAAAAAGGATTCCATGACCACAGCCAGAAATTATTCCTGAAAGAAAAAGCAGAAGCTCGTCTTTTAAAAAAAATAGCATAAAAACACCTAAGCTCTCTATTATTATCCCATACGGAATAACCCTTTCCTCACCAAATAGATCTCCAATTCTTCCTCCAAATATCCTCACAGTGATTGCTGAAAATGAGTAGGAGATATAATACAGGGAGATGAAACCAAGTCCGATTTCTTCAGAAAATGGAGAGACAAAGTTTCCTGTTGCAGAAAGTGCTATTCCAAAAAGTAGACTTATAACAGAAACTGGCAAGATTTTTTTTGTCTTGAGTATGTCTAAGAATGAAAGCTTCTTAGGAGAAGAATAAGATTCTGGTAAAAGGGCTATTATGATCAGTGAAAAAAAAGAAGCCATGCTTGATGAAAGAAAAAAGAAAGGAAATCCAAAACTTTTTACAATAAATTCTGCAACTGATGGACCAATAGCAAGCCCCATAAGTCCTGTAGTTCCAAACATTCCAAGTCCTTCATTTAGCCTTTCCTTTGGAACTATGTCAGCAACATATGTAAAGACTGCTGTAAAACATATGGCAATTCCTATTCCATGGATAAATCTGAGGAGAAGGAGAGGAAGATAGAAGTCTTCTAATTTTCCTTCAAATCTCATATACAAAAGAGGAACAACTGTCATTATCAGACATCCAATCTCATAACTTCTTTTTCTTCCTATCCTGTCTACCATTTCAGATATCCATGGTCTAAAAAGAATTGAGGAAAGGGAAGAGATCCCCATAGCTATTCCTATATCTGACTTTGTAGCACCATGTAATGTAAGAAAGAGAGGGAAGAGATAAAAAAATCCGATACCTGATACATTAAAGAAATTTGCCAGAGATATAAGGAGGAAATTTCGCGTATAAAGTCCTGACCCCACTTATACAGTTCTCAGAAACCAGCTTACAAGACTCAGATATACGAAAAGTCCAAGGATGTCATTTGTCGTTGCTACAAAAGGACCTGTTGCAAAAGCAGGATCTACATTTAGTTTGTATAAGACAACAGGAACAGCTGCTCCTATAAAACCTGCATTGAGTATAACAAGGACAAGGGCAAGGGCTATAATAGCACCAAGATATAGACTTGAAAGCCAGAAATAGACAACAGCTCCAAGTAAGATCCCAAGTATTGTTCCTATTATAAGAGCTGTCTTTATCTCCAGAAATATCCTTTTTCCAAGATTCAATACACTTATATCTCCTGTTGCTATTCCTCTTACAACAATTATTGCTGCCTGCTGACTTGTTGCTCCACCAAGAGCCATTATAACAGGAAAGAAAAAAGATATGGCTATTATCTTTTGTATAGATGCAACATATCTGTTTATCACAAATGCTGCAATAATTTCTCCAACAAATGATACAATAAGCCAGGGAAGTCTTGCTTTTGATATCTTTAAAGAAGAAACTTCTGCTATCTCCTGATCAACTATTCCTGCCATAATTGACATGTCTTCATCTGCCTCTTCTTCTATAACATCTATGATGTCATCATATGTTATCCTTCCTATAAGTCTCTTTTTCTCATCTACAACAGGGATGCTTACAAGGTCGTATTTTTTAAAAAGTCTTGCAACTTCCTCCTGATCCGTATTCACATCTACATATATCACATCTGTATTCATTATCTCCTTTATCTTTTTTTCAGGAGACTCAAGAAGAAGATCTCTTATTGATACCACACCAACAAGCCTTCCTTCATCATCAACAACCCATACATGATAAAGATTTTTTATTTCATCCTTTTTCTTCCTGATCACCTCTATTGCATCTTTTATAGTAGCATCAGCTCTTACAGCCACAAACTCAAGAGCCATTATACCGCCAGCAGTATCTTCTGGATAAGGAAGAAGTTTTTTTAGTTCTTCTGAGACCTGTTTCTCAACAGAATCAATTATGCTTTTTGCCCTTTCTTTTGGAAGAAAGCCCACAAGATCTGCTGCATCATCAGAATCCAGTGTTTCAACGATTTCTGTAAGTGATCTGTTATCCATCTTTTCTACGATGTCTTCCTGGATAGGAGGCTCAACTTCCACAAGGACCTCTCCTGCACTTACAGGCTCTAACAGCTTGAAGATAAATACCCTTTCATCTGGATCAAGATGTTCTATAAGGTCAGCTGCATCAGCTGGCTTCATCTTATCTATTATCCTTCTTAAGTCCTCTGTTTTTCCTTCCCTTATAAGTTCCTTTATCTCTTTTACAAGCCTTTCATTTATGAAAAACTGTTCCTCCTTTTTTTGCATAAAAATTCTCCTCAAAAAACTTTTGAAAGAAGCTTACAGGATAAAAAGAGCTTTTACAAGAAAAATTACATAAAGATCCTGTGGCGAGTATATCTCAGATAATTATCAGAGATAAAATTAAGAGGCTTTTTTGCTTTTTGAAAGTTTTCGTGGAGATCCCAGAATATCTCTTCCCAAGCAGTATCTTTTACGAATTTATGTGTTGCTGCAAGCTTATAAAACTTCCTTCCTTCTCTTTCATACTCTTCTGGGCTTATTCTTGGGCGACCAAAAATCCCTGGTCTTACTTCTTTTGTAAGAGGATACCTGTAGTTTCTTTCTGCCCAATCAGGGAATATTCCTAAGATGAAAAGGCAGACATCTGCTATTCTTTTGTAAAGTGCAAGTCTGTGCTCTTCATCTACCATGTCGCAGAATGCCATAAGGCTTTGAATGTCAAGATCATTAAAGCTTACTTTTCTCCATATCCCTTTTCCTACTCTCAGATAAATTGTATAGTTTTCTATTCTCGTAAAAGATGCTAACATCTCTGCAAGATATACTATATGCTCTTCCTTTTCCAAGAAAGCAACGATCTCACTTGAATCAAATATAGGAATCTGCATATTTGATGTCTTTTCCCATGTATATCCTTTTCCTTTAAGCTCTTTCAGAGTCCTCCTCAGCAGGATCTCAAAGAAAAGAGAAGGGGATATCTTTAAAAATACCTCCTTTTCATCCATAACCCTGTTGAATATCCTGTCATCACTTAAGAATTGAGCTCTAAAGTCACTGTCTTCTTTCAGGATCTGTTTAAGCCTTGCTTTATCAGATACATCAGGAGCAGCAGTTTCTATTATAAAATCTAGATCTTTATCCGTAAAATTTCTTCTCAGAAAAGCCATTTTTTTGTTCCCCCTTTCTTGTTTAAAGATTATTATAGAACATTCATCAGAATCAGTGAAGTATATCTATTTTATGAAGTTTACAATAGTGATGAGTATGGAAACAAAGGTAAATCCTCCGGCTATAAGCCACTGAAGAAAAGAAAGGCGTTTTTCAAAAGAGTCAAATCTTTTATCCATTGCTTCAAACCTTCTGTCCATTTCTCTCTGAAGTGATTCAAAACAGCTATTCATTGCTTCAAATCTCTTATCCATCTCTCTTTGAAGAGACTCAAATCTTTTATCCATTTCTCTTTGAAGAGACTCAAATCTTTTATTCATCTCTCTCTGAAGTGATTCAAAACGGCTATTCATTGCCTCAAACCTTTTATCCATCTCTCTTTGAAGTGTTTCAAAACGGCTGTTCATTGCCTCAAAAAGAGTATTCATTTCCCTTTGAAGTGAGGCAATAATCTCCCTCTGAGCTTTAAGTTCCTCTTCCACACGGATTATTCTTTCAATCAGTGATATCTCTTTTGCCTTAAGTTCGTATTCACGGATAAACTCTGATAGCTGTTCTGCTATGAGTGGTTTTATGACTTTTATGAGTTCTTCTTTTGTGATCTTTTCTTCCATCACAGCTGATTCTAAGAAGAAAAGATGATGTATGTCAAGGAAAAGACTTTTTTCAGATGTCCTATACAAATTTTTTCTTGACAAAGGAAAAAATATGAAAGATGTTTCTTAATCCTGAAAATTACAGGAGAAGGAGATGAAAGAAGAGCTTGAAAAATGCACAGAATGTGAGATCTGTATTGATGTTTGTCCTTCTTATCTCGTAAAAAAGGAAAAGATGTTTTCTCCTTTTGGAAGAATACAAAGCCTTAAAGAACTTTTATCAGGAAAATACAGTGAACAGATAGAAAAAAGTCTTCTTACATGTAATGGATGTGGAAGATGCAAACAGGTATGTCCTCTGGATATAGATGTTGGAGGACTTGTAACTGCTGGAAGAAACATCCTTTATAAAAAAGGAATAATTCCAAAAGATGCACAGAGGAGGATAATTGAGAGTATCCTTGAAAAAGGGAATGCTGTGCTTAGGGAAGAAGAAAAAAGGGTGATATATGGTTCTGAGTATTATAGAAAGTTTCTTGAAAATGAGTCAGATACAATCCTTTTTTTTGGCTGTATATCCTCATTTCTGAATAAAGATGCAGTTTATGGAGCAGTAAAGATCCTGGAATCACTTGAAGTAGATTTCAGGATAATTAAGGAAGAAGGATGTTGCGGTATATTTCTTTATGATGGAGGGTATTTTGATAAGGCAGAAGAGGTCTTTGTGAAAAATGCAAAAAGATTTAAAGATCTTGGAATAAGAAGGATAATTGTTCTTTGTCCAAGCTGTTATAAGTCATTCAAGATTTATTATCCTGAAGTCCTGAAAGATTTTCCATTTGAAGTCGTTCATCTCATAGAAGTAATGGAGGAAGAGCTGAAAAAAGGAAAAAGTATAAAAGCAGAAGGAAGCTTTTTTCTTCATGAACCATGTAAAATTACGAGAACCATAGATCTTTCTGAAACTGTAAGATATGTTTTAAATAAGGTAGGAATAAGTTTCTTTGAGTTTAAAGAAAACAGAAGTATGTCTCTTTGTTGTGGAGCAGGAAGTGGATTAAGGACATATGATCTTGAGCTGTCACTAAGGATAGCTGATCTTATAATCTCTTATGCAAAAAGAGACATAATAACACTTTGTCCATTCTGTAACCTGAACCTAAATCATGCATTAAAGAAGAAAGGAGAAAAGATAAGGTCTTTTTATATCTCAGAACTATTTTCCTAATTTTCTCCTTATTACCTCAGAGATCTCTTCAGCATATCCCTTTATCTTCTCCTCATCTTCTCCTTCTACCATTATCCTGCATACTGGTTCTGTTCCTGAATATCTTACAAGGACGCGACCTTTTTCTGAAAGCTCTTTTTTTATCCTCTCTATTAAAGCATTTAGTTCAGGAATCTCTGAAAGATCTTTTTTTTCTCTTACTTCTACATTCCTTTTTACCTGTGGAAAAGGTCTCATTATTTTTTGAAGTTCACTCAGTGGCTTTTCAAAAAATTTCATGGCACAAAGAAGCTGAATTGCAGAAAGCAGTCCATCTCCTGTTGTATGATAGTTCATAAATATTATGTGCCCTGATTCTTCACCACCAAGAATAGCTCCTTCTTTTTTCATCATCTCTGAAACATTTCTGTCTCCAACAGCTGTCCTTATATGCCTTATTCCAAGATCTTTTAGCAGTTTTGTAAGTCCCATGTTACTCATTACAGTGCTTACGACAGCAGGTCTTTTCAGCTCTCCTTTTTCTTTTAGAAAAAGTGCAAATATTGCTATAAGGTGATCACCAGAAAGTATATTTCCTTTTTCGTCAACAGCCAGGACCCTGTCTCCATCTCCATCAAAAGCAAAACCTACATCTGCTTTTTTTTCTATAACTTCTCTTTTAAGTCTTTCTGGATGTTCTGAGCCACATCCTTTATTTATGTTCTTTCCATCTGGACTTGCAAAGATTACATCAAGACTTATTCCAAGTCTTTGAAATACAGATGGAGCAATCCTGTATGTTGCTCCATTTGCACAGTCTATAACGGCTTTTATATCAGAAAATGAGGTGTCTTTTGGAACTGATCTTATAAGAAAATCCTGATATTTTTCATGAACACTTTCTTCTGTCTTTACTTCACCTATGGTCTCTCCCTCATACCCTTTTTCCATAATCTCTTCTATACATTCCTCATCCTTTTCTGAAAGCTTTTCTCCTGTTCTGCTGAATGCCTTAAAACCATTATATTCCCATGGATTATGAGATGCAGATATTACGATACCAGCATCTGCTTTAAGCTCTTTTACGAGATATGCAACGGCTGGTGTAGGAATTATTCCGCAAGAAAGGACATCTCCTCCTGAAGAGAGTATCCCTGATATTATTGAAAATTCAAGCATCTGACCAGAGATCCTCGTATCCCTTCCTGTAATTATAAAAGGTCTTTTTCCACAAAATTTTACAACAGCCCTTCCAAATCTTATCCCCATTTCTGCAGTTATAGGATACCTGTTTGCTATACCCCTTATTCCATCTGTTCCAAAAAGCCTTGGCATTTTTTAATGTGTATATTCAAGGATTATGACTTCTTTTCCAAAATTTTTTTGAAGAAGCTCTTTTATCTTTTCAAAAAAAGGACAAGGATATCCTATAGGATTTCCTTTTGATATACACGCTCCTAATGCAATAACTTCTGCTCCTCTTTGTATCATCATCCTTGCTCTTTGAATGACCTTTCTTCCAGGACAACCCCCACATGTTACAAATCCTATAATCTCACAAGGACCAACAGATTCAAATCCTTTTTCTCCATTCAGTGCTGACCTAAAACAACTTGTTCCTGGACAAAGGTCCTCTGCTTGTTGACACCTAATAATCCCTACTTTCTTTTTTTCCATCTTACTTCTCCTTTTTTTTTAAAAAAGCAGGTTTTTTATATCTCAGGACATTTTTCCTGTCAAGAAATCACTCTGACAAAATAGATTCTGCTTCTTTGACTATGCTGTCAACTATCCCTTGAAGCCAATCTATACCTGTCTTTACAGTATCTTTTTCAAGCCTTTTTATTGAAGATATATATTCCTTATCCCTTGATCTTTCAAACTCTTTTAAGAACTTCTCTCTCTTCTTTATATCCCCTTCTTCCCTTCTTCTTTCTTTTAAAAATCCTTCTATATCCTTCCATCTTTCATAAAACCTCATCTTCCACTTTATAATTCCATCTGAATGTTTCCTTATCTTTCTGAAAAGCTTTGCAGAATAAGGCATCTTTTCTGCAACTTCTCCAAGCCTTTTTATCCTTTCATCTATCCCCATATCAATCTTTTCTATAGCACCATCCAAAAGCTCTTTTTTCAAAAAGTAAGATCTTACATCCTCATACCACCTTCTTAAAGCAATGAGATTTGCAATATAGAGGACATTTAATCTGAATATCCTCTTTGGATTATTATAAAGCCCCCTATGAAATGGAACCTTCTTACTTATCTTTGCAGGGTAATCTATAAAAAGAGTATTCTCTTCAAGGAGATCTTTTCTTACAACAGTTCCTGCAGATACAACAACTCCATAGGTAATCCTTACAGGACCTACTATTCCACCTTGTCCTCCAAGAAATATAGGAGGCTCTCTCAGCATAACCCCTCTTGGAACATCTCCTATAAGTGATGCAGTTGCTTTGTCTTGATTTGGTGTGTAGTTAAAATGAATGTAAGAGCTTCCAACCTCACTGTGATTCTTTCTGTCTGTTCCACCTGCCATAAGACAGTCACAGAAGTTTATAAGACTTCCAAGTGTAACAAAAGGAAAAAGGATTGTCTGTTTTAGTCCGACTGTATGAGCACATCTGCTGTATTCTTCAAGAAGGCATGCTTCTCTTACCTGTGCACCAAGACCTATACTAACTCCATCTAAGAAGACAGACCTGTAGAATACTCCACCTTTAAGTTCAACACCCCTTCCTATCTGACAGTCATATATACTTACAGGACCTTCACTTCCAATCTCTGTCCCAGACATAATGTATGTATCTTTTCCGTATATCCTGCATCCTGAATGAATTATTACACCTTCTTCTATCCTTTCAGGATCTACCTCATCTCCTATTTCTACTGTTTCAGGACTCAGTATCTTTACTCCTCTTTTCATAAGAATGTCTATCTTTTCCTTCATGATACACTCTCCTGAATCTTTTTTATTTCATCTTCAACCTTTTTATGAAACCTAAAATTTTCTTCTCTGTCTACAAAGACTTCTATGATTGCACTCTTCCTTTTTCTTACGCATTCCCTATAAGCCTTTAATAGGTCTTCCCTTTTTTTTACAGGAAAATATGGGATTTCAAAAAGTGAGGCTATTGGTTCAAATGAACAGATGTGGTGAGGAGTAAAGAAGTATTCAAAGACTTTATTAAATTTTGATATAGGAAGGAAGGAAAAGATGCCTCCTCCTCCATTATTTATAAGAACAAATATCACGGCTGAATCCGTCCTTTTTAGAATACTCAATGAATTCATATCATGAAGAAATGCAAGATCTCCTATAATAGCTGTTGTAAGCTTTTTGCTCCCTTGTGCAATACCTATTGAACTTGAAACAATTCCATCTATTCCACTTGCACCTCTGTTTGCATATATCTCTACCTCTTTTTCTATCCTTCCATACATGTCCATATCTCTTACTGGCATACTGTTTGAAAGAAAAAGAGCTGTCCTTTCAGGAATATTTTTTGAGATATCATAAGCCAGAATAGCTTCATTTATCTCTTCCCTTCCTTTCATAAGATCCTCTAAAAAAACACTTATCTTCTCACATATCCTCCTTAATTCTTCTAAGCCCTTGCTCCTTTTAGCAGAAATATACGGAATAATCTTTTCACAAAATATCTTTATACTACAATCTATCTGCATCATACTTCTGTGAACAGGATCCTGTCTGAAAGGTCCTTCCTTTATCACAACATATCTTCTTGCAAGTCTTATAAGCTGATATATGTGTTTTGAAACAACGGGCTTTCCTATGTGTATCACAAGATCTGGATTTTTCTTTGGAATAAAGGATCTTAAAAGAAGTGAAAAATAAGGAAGGACATTCTCTGACATATACGGATATATACCTGACCTTATGTCTGAAAAGACAGGCCATGGAATCTTTTTTAAAAGTTCAAGTATATGACCTTTACATCCTGTCTCACCTATGATCAAAAGTCCATTTTCAGCCTCGTTTATAAGTCCTGCTATCTTCCTTATCTGATCTTCTGAAATATCCTTTTCAGGAACAGGATATTCAGTATATGGTCTTTCAGAAACAAGCCAATCAGACAAAGAGCATGTATATGATGGATTAAAAGGGACTTTTTCTGGAGCAAGAGGTTCCCGTATCATCCAATTTATGTGAACAGGACCATTTGGATGGGATATACTTCTGTATATTGCCTGATCTACAGTTGTAAGAAGCATTTGAGGTGGTATGTTTTCTTCTGCAGGAGGAATATTAAAGAAATACTTTACATATCTTCCAAATATGTCCTCCTGATAGATTGTCTGATTTTCTTTTGAATCTTGAAGTTCAGGTGGTCTGTCAGCAGAAAATATAATAACCGGGACACAGTCCATATATGCTTCTATAACAGCAGGAAAGCAGTTTGCTACTGCTGTTCCTGATGTCGTTATAACAACTGCAGGTCTTCTTTTTGCTCTTGCGTAGTTTAAGGCATAAAAAGAAGCCCCTCTTTCATCATAACATATCACAGGCTTTGCTTTTTTATTCCTTGCAACAGCAACAACAATAGGGCTTGATCTTGATCCAGGACATATACAAAAATGATCTATTCTGTTTCTTACAAATTCCTCTATGATGAGTTCAGCCCAGAGTATGTTTAAGTTCTCTCTCATTTTTCATAAAACAAACAAAGCTTTTAATCTTGTATTCCAGTTCATCCCATTCTAATTCTGGTTTTGAGTTTTCTACTATTCCTGCACCAGCAAAAAGATAAACAGAATCAGGAGTTGCCAGAGAAGATCTTATAGCAGTAATAAATTCAGAACAGCTTTGAGAGATCCAGCCAAAAGGAGCTGAATAAAAACCTCTATCAAATCTCTCCAGCTTTTCTATTTTTCTCAAGGCATCTTCTACAGGATATCCTGCAATTGCAGGATTTGGATATAAATGAAAGATGATGTCTTGATCAGAGATATCTTCTGATAGTATTCCTGAGAATTTGGTATAGAGGTGTTGCATGAAGCTTAGCTTTATGACATTCTCTTTTTTGCTGATCTTAAAAGAAGAACACATCTTTTTCATCCTTTTTTCTAAAAAATCACTGACAAGTCTGTGTTCCTTTAGCTCTTTTTTGTCTTCTTTAAGCCTATCATAAAGTTCTCTGTCTTCTTTTTCTGTCATACCTCTTCTCTTTGTCCCAGCAATTGCTTCTGTTTCTATGTATCTTCCTATCTTGAGAAATATCCTTTCAGGACTTATTCCAAAAAAACAAACGGATGGATCAAGTTGAATAAGGAATTTAAAAGAATTGTCTCTTATAGTTCTGAGAAAATCAAATGCATCAAATCTATCTTTTATCCTGAATTCTGTCTTTCTTGCAAGAACGATCTTTTCAATCTCCTTTTTCCTTATAAGCCAGATCACTTCTTTTATGATTTCTTCCCATTGGCTTTTCTCTGGAATGTCAGATCTTTCTGTATACCTTACAGAAGACTTCTTTGTCTCTGATTCAGAAAATTCTATGTTTTCTAAATCCTGCAAGACCTTTTCCAGATCAAATATAGGTGTCATTATGTTACAGGCAAAAAATGTCTTTTTATTTTTTTTTATGAGTTCAAAACTCGGAAGAATAATAAATCCATTTCCAAATACATTCCATATACTTTCTTTTTTTTTGCAAGGAAATCTGATTCCACAAAAAAATCTTATCTTTCCCACAGCCTTCTTAAGAAACCTTTCTGCTTTTTTAAAAAGAACAGAGGAATCTCCTTCATTGAAAATACTTTCTCCTATTCCTGCATATAAAAAATGAAAATCTCTTTCAGCCCAATATATCTTTTTTCCAAACTTCTGAGCCTTGAGCCACAAAAGAGGATCAATTTCCTCTGTTTCTACTTCTATCCTTATGATCTTCTCCTGTCTTTCCTTTCCGAGACAGATTATCCTTTTCCTGAAAAAATCCTTAAGTCTATTTTTCTCCAACATATATCGTGCAAACACCAAATGTTTGAGGATAAAAGTTTACATTTTTGAATCCTGAATCTTCCATAATTTTTTTAAAATCATCTCCATAAGGAAACACCTCTATTGTCTTACTCAGATATCTGTATGCATGTCTGTTTTTTGAGATGAGAGTTCCTATTGCTGGAAGCAGATATCTCAGATAAAAAAGAAAGATCTGTTTTATGAAAAAACTTTCTGGAATAGAAAATTCAAGTATTATCATTCTTCCATCTTTTTTTAAGACCCTATGGGCTTCCTTTAAAAGGATCACAGGTTCCTGAACATTTCTTATGCCAAATGCTACAGTTACAGCATCAAAGCTTTCTTCTAAAAAAGGAAGAAAAAGTGCATCTGCCTTAACAAAAAATATGTTTTTATAAAATCTCGTCTTTTTCCTTGCCCTGTGCAGCATTCCTTCAGACCTGTCTATTCCTATTGCCAGAGAAAAACTTCTTAAGGAAAGGATAACATCTGCTGTTCCAGTTGCTATATCAAGGATGCATAGCTTACTTTTCTTAGGCAAAAATAGCCCCATATTTTTTCTCCAAATCCTGTCCAATCCAAAAGAAAGTATCCTGTTTATGAGATCATAGTAAGGAGAAATCTTGTCAAATACTTTCCAGATCTCTTTTTTTTCAATACCAAATCCCACCTATTCTCCACTTTGGTCTTCTCTGGATATTTATAAGATAATCTGGCACAGAAAGTTCATACATGTGGTATATAGGCTCATAAAGGAGATAATCTTTTCTGATCAGAGACATAAGTCTTTTTATCCTTTCTTCTGTCTTAGGATGTGTTCTTAAGATTGAAGGAACAGGATCTTTATATCCTGGAAAGAATATCCTTGAAATAAGACTGCTCTGATATCTTTCCATCTTTGCAAGAGCCATTGCAAGACCTTCTGGATCTCCAGTAAGTATTGCTGCACCAAGATCTGCATCAAATTCCCTTGTTCTTGAAAGTGCAAGCTGAAGAAGTGTGTTTAAGAGAGGTGCAGATATAAGGATTATTATAGGGAGCCATGGTATGTTATGTCCTGAAATAAGAAGCATAGGGAAGTTTAAAAGGAGAAGGAACTGACCTGTAAGGGAAAAGATAGCTGTAAGACGACTTATGACATCAGAAAGATTCATTATCCAGATGTCATTATTTTGAATATGACTTATTTCATGAGCAAGGACTGCTGTTATCTCCCTAAGTGACAGGTTTTCAAGAAGACCAGCTGTTACAGAAATTACAGCATCTGACTTCTTTCCTACAGTAAATGCATTCATGACAGGAGTATTTATGTAATAAAGCTCAGGAACATTTTCCAATCCTGCCCTTTCACTCAGCTTTTCCAGTATAAAAAACAATGAAGGAACTTCGTGTCTAAGAAGGGGTCTTGCTCCATAAAGAAAAAGGATGAGCCTTGGAGAAACCTTTGGAGCAAAAAGAAACATAAATATTCCAAAAAACATCATCCACTTTATCCCTTCCTTTCCTGCTATTGACCAGCCTAAGAGAGAAAGAAGAAGTATCATTCCAAGAAGAAGAAGGACTGAATGGATAAAATTAAGGACTTTGTGTTTTATAACAAGTTTTGGATCTATCTTTCCCAATACCATTTTTCAGGATTATACTATCAAGATATGCCCTTTCTGGCAATGGATTTTTTTTGTTTCCCAGGTAAATTTTCTTGACATTTCTGAAAAATTTAGATATAATTAATTTTTGCCTAAAGAGATAAGGGTTATGTATGAGCTCGTAATTATAAGCAGGGAAAGGTTTTTTTTCAAAAATTACTCCAAAGTGGATAATGGCAAATATTTAAAGGAGGTAAGAGAAGATGGGAAACCTAAGAAGACCGAATGCTAATGAAGCAACTGGCACATTTAATCGCTCCAGGAATGTTGTTCCTGTGTCAGGGCTTTGCACAAGGTGTGTTGATGGATGTAAAGGAGGATGTGAGGTATGGTTGGCATCCTTTAGAGGAAGGGAAGTCCTGTATCCACAGGGATTTGGGATGATAACAGCAGGAGCAGATAAAAACTATCCTGTGGATTATTCTCACTTAAGTATTCAGGGATATGCAAGGGGAGCAAAAGGATTGGAAGGTGATGTGGGACCTGATGAAGCTATCTTTCTGAATGTTGATACCACAACAGAATATGGATGGGAAAAAAAGGTGAAGATGCGCATTCCTATTTTTACAGGAGCACTTGGTTCTACTGAGATAGCTCGCAGAAACTGGGAACATTTTGCCGTAGGTGCTGCTATTTCAGGTATTACGATTGTATGTGGTGAGAATGTATGTGGAATGGATCCAGAACTTGAACTTGATTCACAAGGAAAAGTAAAGAAATCTCCAGAGATGGATCGCAGAATAGAGATATATAGAAGATTCTATGAAGGATATGGAGAACTTATTGTTCAGGCAAATGTTGAAGACACCAGACTTGGTGTTCCTGAATATATCATAAGTAAACACAATCTTGAAACAATTGAACTAAAGTGGGGACAGGGAGCAAAGAGTATAGGTGGTGAGATAAAAGTAAACACAGTGGAAAGGGCAATTGAACTTAAAAGAAGAGGATATATCGTTGTTCCTGATCCTGAGGATCCAGCAGTCAGGAAAGCTTATGAAAAAGGAAGTATTAAGGAATTTGAAAGGCATTCAAGGCTTGGTTTTGTAAGCAAGGAATCATTTTTGAAAGAAGTGGAAAGGTTGAGAAAGCTTGGATTCAAAAGAATTACACTGAAGACTGGTGCTTATTCAGCTGTTGATCTTGCAATGGCACTTAGATTTGGAGCAGAAGCAAAGCTGGATCTGATTACCATAGATGGTGCACCAGGAGGAACAGGAATGAGCCCATGGCCTATGATGAATGAATGGGGAATTCCAACATTTTACCTTGAATCCTTAGCTTATCAATTTTGCAGAAAACTGGAAGAAAGAGGTTTTAGAGTTCCTGATATAGCTATTGCTGGAGGTTTTTCAAGTGAGGACGGAGTATTCAAGGCAATAGCCCTTGGAGCACCTTATGTAAAAGCAGTATGTATGGGAAGGGCACTTATGATACCAGGAATGGTGGGAAAGAATATTGGAGAATGGCTGAAAAAAGGTGATTTACCCAAAACTGTTTCCAAATATGGAAATAAAGTGGAAGAGATATTTATCTGCTATGAAGAATTAAAAAATAAGTATGGAGACGAAATCAAAAACATCCCATTAGGTGCAATAGCTATGTATACATTCACCCAGAAGATAAAAATAGGATTGCAGCAATTGATGGCAGGTAGCAGAAACTTTAAAATTTCAACAATATCTCGCAATGACTTGATGGCTTTAACAGAGGAAGCAGCAAAGATTTCAGGGATTCCATATGTAATGGAAGCTTATAGAGAAGAAGCAGAAAAGATTTTGGAAGAATAAAACTAAGGGGCATCTGCTAAAAAATAGCAGATGCCCTTAGTTTTTTTGCCTTTTCTCTTATCTTTTCAGGCGTCCATTCAGAAGGATCTTCTATCCTTTTTGCCTTTGGACCAAGATCATAAGATCCTGCTTTAAGAAGCTCTTCTATTGCTATCTGAGCCGTATCTTCTGCATTAAATACATTTACAAGAAGCCTGTAAACAAATTCTTCTACTTCCTCCTCCATCCTTTCTTTTATCTTTCTTGGCTGATTCAGGATCTTTTCCTCAAAAGGAAGATTCAGTTTTTTATAATCTCCTCCTTTAAGCCCATGCTCTTTTGCATACTTTACCATTTCTTCCCAAACCTCTTCTGAAACACCCTTCCCTGGCTCTTTTACAGGATTTCCGTCACTGTCAAGTATTGCATTTCCATATTCATTTACCTTTACTCCCCACGAGATCATCTGAAGTGCTGTTGACACATTTGCCTTTGTCGTCCTTGTCCTTTCTGCAAGCTCTCTCAGAAGCTCAAAGCTGTTTCCAGATGTCCCGTGCTGTGCTCCTGATACCTTATATGGTTCAAGAGCTGAATGAATTTTTGCAGTAAGTTCAACATCTATTCCTCTTCCTGTCTTTTCTATTCCATGAACTGTTCCATTGTTTATTGCTATCCAGTCTGGAAATATCTCATGTGCATTAAGTCCTCTGATAAGGAAAAGTGCTTCTTCTGGAGTAGAAAGACCTTCTTTTCCTTTTATCTCTCCTACTTCTGTTTCATATCCTGCCCAGCTTGGAATATATCTGCTTAGTTCTATATTTGTAAGAAGATTCTCATCATCCTTCATGCTTGATGCATCTATTGCAATGGAAGTTATTCCTGCATCAAAAAGAAGAGGTATCTCTTTTTTTGCCTCTTCTATCTCTTTTCTGTTTCTAACCTTATAGTGATCTGCATGAATTGCAACAGGAACAGTTATTCCAAGCTCATTCATATAGGAATCAACGATCTTTGCAAGATTAAAGAAGTTTATAGCACAGTATTTAGTTTCAGACTTTGCAATCTCTATTATTATACAAGCATTTGCCCTTTGAGCTGCTTTTAAGACTCCTCTTATAATAAGTCTGTTTCTTGCATTTGCAGCAATTGTCATAGATTTTCCTTTTTTAAGAAGAGCTCTGTCTATGAGCTTTCCACTTACGATAAGCGCTTTTGAATCTGGAAAAAGTTTTTTTATGTTTGGAGGTCTTCCTAAGGAAAGAGCCTTTTCAAAATCCTTCATCTTAAAAAAGATAATTTATCTCAAATCTTATATCTGTATAAGACGGATCTTCTCCATTTGCCTGAGCATATCTTCTGTGATCAGCCTTCACATACCCTATCCTGAACCTGAACTGTAACCAGTGATCTTCTGGTATCTTTACAGGTGGTATCCACCATGCATCAAGATGAATACAGTATCTGTCTGTTTTGTTTATTGAACCAAGCTCTTCTTTTTTATCATCATAATCTATGTATGTAAAGTCAAAAGAAGTCTTTAGTCCTTTTATAAGATGAGCTCTGTCCCAATCCATTTTCCATTTTATCATATAACTTTTTGTCCCTGCAATCCAGTTATACTGTCCCATAGGACGTGTATATCCCTGTGTTGGAAATCCTCTCCATGGAGAAATAAAGTCTGCATCATCTGTAACATATGTGAATCCAAAATGAAACATCATTTCATTATTTTTAAGTCTTATCCTGAATCCATAAAGAGTTGAATCAACACTTTCAGGATCTTTATATCCAAGTCCTTTCTGACGAGTATTCTCCTTTATGTCTCTTTCAAGGCCAAATATTCCTGAAATAGCTGCTCCTCCTATTTCTCCTGCCTTGTCATCAAACTGATGCATGAATCTGAATCCAGGAATAAGCTTCCATCCACAGCGAAGTGGAATCGTATAATTTGCTTCTCCAAGGAATGTATCAAAGAGATCAGGGACCCATGCATTCCAGAAGTCAAGTTTTAGCTGTCTTATGCTTCTGTTTGTTATTCCTATGATGAAAAGTCTGTTTCTTGAATGAAGTCCATAGAGGTCAAAGTTATCATAGCTTAGTCCTTTATGAACTGCACTGTCATCCTGATTGTTCCATTTTCTCCAGGGTGATACGCCTTTTGACTTGTATGTGATAACATCATGAAATCTTGTATGATCTCTTAGCTTCTGTCTGTTAAAATACATGATGTTAATTGTGGTCCCTGAAATCTCTTTTGTAAAAAAATGGATTCCCTGCATTGTATTTGGTATCATCTTCGTATCGTTTGATCTTACAAATGGACATTCTACAATCATTCTTCCTATCCTTAGATCTGATTTTCTGAACCTGTATTCAAGATAAACCTGAGCAAATACAGCCATTCCCCAATCTCCATGTTCCATTACCTGATATCTTGAAAATGTATCCTTTCCGCTTTTTCCAAAGACTACATCATCCTCATCAAGAAGACCGAGATCATGACATCCATAAAATCCTACAGTTCCACTGAATCCGTAAAATGTTGCAGTCTTATATATAATGCTTCCACCAAAACCAAATCCTTGTGGATCTATCCTGTCCCTCCACTTTCCATTTTTCCAGTATCTTCCTTCATTCCATATCCATTTAAAATAATTCAGCCTTAACCTTCCATACCATACACCTTTTTTTAATATTTCCAAAGGACTTTCTGCCTTTTCTGGAAGGACATTATAGACCTCCACCATATTTCCTTTAAGAACCCTTTTAGGTCTTCCATAAAAGCCTGCTTCTGAAACAGAAAAGATCAGCATGTTAAGGGCAAGGATCAAAAAAATAGTCATAGGAAAAAGGCTCAATACAGTGGATTCTTTGTTATCTCTTTAAGCAGACTTTTATGATCTATCTCTTTGTCATATTTCAGAAATTCTGGCACATTAAAACACATCATTGGTTCACTTTCAATAGGAAGCTTTACAGGAGGAGATGCATGTCCATGATCGTCTATCTCTGTAAGATATATCCTTGCAAATATCCCATCATCTCTTTTTGTTGCAAAAAGAAGCCATCTGCTATTAAGTGACCAGCTGTGCCAGCTGTCCATTGCATAGTCTACATTGCATTCAAGTCTTCTTGGAGGAGATGAAAGATCAGCTGGCATTATGTATAGATCAGAAGTTGGTTCTACAAGTGATGCAGATTCTGCTTGATTAAATACTACCCATCTTCCATCTGGAGAATATCTCGGTGCATAATTGCTTTTTCCATTAAAGGAAGCACCTTTTATGGGAATAGCCTTTCCTCCTTTTCCACCGTTATATGGAATTCTATAAAGATTAAACCTTACATCTTCAAGTGCTCCTTTTTCTGGCTCTTTTGCCCTTGCAAATATTATGTATTTTCCATCAGGAGACCATGTAGGGAAGTTTTCCATATAAAGAGGATCAGATGCTCCTTTTAGTGGAAAGATCCTGTTGTTTTCTACATCAACGATATATATATCTGATCCAAGAACAAAGAACTGCTGTGTTTCAAGAGTAATACATGGTCTTATGCTTACTGTCCTTCCTACTGTAACAGCGATCTTTTTTCCATCAGGCGCCCATGACATAAAGAAAGAATTAATAGCAAATGTCTTCCCCCTTTTCTCAGAAAACTTATATATGCCAAGTATCCTTTTTGCTTTTCCAAGAAGCTTTCTTGATGGAAGCTGATCTCTTACAGCAATTGCAACTATCTGCTCTTCTGGCTTTATGTCTGGTCTTTTTGGAAAGAAGTGGCAGTTTGTGCAATATATTTCTTTTCCTTCAACAAAAAGTCTTGTAATAAATGAGTCAACATGTCTGTAATATACATTTGGTGTCTTTTGTGGATGAAAAAGAGGAGAAACGAGTCTGTATACGATTATTCTGTCAAGTGGATATGGAGAAATCCTGAATTTTATTCTGTCAACATATACAAATTCACTCAGTCTTTTTCCATCCTTCTGAAGACATCCTCTTATCTCCAATAAAGAATACTTTCCTTTTCCCCACTTTTTTATCTTCTCCCATAGTTCCTTAGGAGGTCTCCAGCTTTTTCTTTCAGTAACCACAATTATAGGAGAATCTTCATGTCCTGGTATTGTTATCCTTATAAGCCAGGCATTGTCTATATTGTCATCCCATATGATTTCTGGAGGAGCAATATTTATGGGAAATGATGCTCTGTTGTATGGTCTTATTATTTTTAGATACCTGAAGTGTTCTCTTTCAAAATAAGGTGTCCTGTATGTTGATGGAAGCTTCTCTTGGTCAAAAAGTATGACTGGTTTTGGTCTTTCTATCTTATGTATTGTTTTTCCTGAATAAAAAAGACTTAAATTTATGTCTTTTGACTCAAGGATTATTATAGGAGAAGCAAGACAGCATGATGAAAGAAGGATGAGAATCAAGAAGATCCTCAAAATCCTTCCCTCCTTTCTTTTCTAAATACATTTAAGAGTTCTTTTTCTGTAGGAATAAACCTCTTTTGCTGAGCCATTTTTAGATATTCTAAAGGCTGTCTTGCTCCACTCAGCTCATAGGCATATGAAAGCCATTCAATTGCCACATCATATTTCCCTTCTTCATAAAAATACTTTCCTACCTCAAAAGGAACTTCCCAGAATTTATAAATCTTTCCTTTTAGCCTATAGACATACACCTTATCTGTCCTTCCTGTATAGAAAAGGACTATTGGGTCTTCAGAAATAAGATCCCTTACCTCTTTTTTAAAGCCTTCAAACTTTTCGTATATCTTCCTGAAATCAGGTCCTTTTTTTTCAATCCTTTTCCACATCCTCAGATACCTTTCATATCTTTCTTTGTCTTTTATTACATAGCTTGCAAACATTGCATAGTATATAGCTTCCCTGTCATAAGGATTGTAGCTTAGGACTTTTTCAAAATATCTTATGGATGCCCTAAAGAAGTTTTTGTAAACAAGGACTTTTCCAAGTTTTTTATATATGTCCATATCATACGGATCAAGGACAAGGGCACTTGCATAATAGTTTTCTGCATAGCTTAAGTATCCAAGATCAAAAAGAAAGTCTCCTATTGGAATAAGCCTCCATTTTGCAATCTTGCTTGCTCCAGGAAGTGCTCCTTTTGGCTTTTGCAGAAAATAATAAGCTGAAACTTTTATTTTCCCCAGTTTCTTGTAAATTATTCCAAGCTCTACATTTACTGTGTCTTCCAGAAGAGGAGGGACATCTTCTGTTTCATATTTTATCTTAAAAAGGATCCTTTTTGCATCATCAAGTCTATCCTCTTTTATATAAGCCTGAGCAAGATTTACTCCAACAATAGGTTCTCTTCTTCCCTCATACATATTTTCCCAATAAGATAGATCATTCCTGTAAAACGAGCTTATCTTTACAGAAAATATAACAAACAATCCAAGGAATATAATCAGGATTGTATTTTGCCATCTTTCTCCACCTGTCAAAAAAGGAAATATGAGGATCGTAAGGATAAAAAATACATAAAGTCCTTGTTTTCTAAGAAGGGTCTTCCATATGTAGGAAAATTTGAATGGATCAAGGAGATGAGCTTCTTCTATTTTTTGAATTGGATACTGAAATACTGGTTTTATTCCGATATGGAGAGAAATGAGATACCAGAAAAGGATTATAACTAGAAATGGAATTATACTGAGTGTTATTGAAAAAAGTTTTCTTCTTTCAGGTATTGTGTTTGTCATAAATATAAGGACAAAGATAAGGGAAACAATGAACAAAAAAGAAAGGCTTATCTTATAAGAAAGAAAGAATATGGCTGTAAAAAGATAAGTAAGGAAACCAAAGACGAATTTTCCGTATCTTTCTGTATGGTGGAAAGTTGTCAGAAAGACAGGAAGAAATATGGCTGGTTTAAAGGTCAATATGGAAAGGATAAAGGAAAGTATTGAAAAAAGAAGAAAGGAAGTTTTTCTTTTTTTTATGTAATAGAGATAAAAAAGCATACAGAAAAAAGAGAAGAAAGAGCCTAAGAGGATAGAAAAATTGTTTGGATCATTTATAAGGATGATTGAAAAAGGGAAGAAGGAAAATGTTAAGGAGATAAGAAAAGCAGAGAACTGGTTTATGAGCTCTTTAAGTATGAGAAAAAAAAGTAAGCTATTCAGAAGATGAACCGTAAGTGAAAGGAGGTGAAATCCTTCAGGAGAAGCTGGAAAGATTGCTCTGAATATAGATACTGCAAGGAAGCTAAGAGGAGTAAATTCTCCTTTAGTATAGAGAGATAGATCATCAGTAAAAAGTTTTGGGATAAATTTGGGTGATTTGACTAAGGATATTTCAAAAAAAGGATCAGTATAAAGAGAGGTTATGTGATGAAAAAGAGCAGTGTTTTTTATGGTTATTAAACCTAAGAAAACAGAAGAAACCAGAAAAATTAAGACTTTTTTCATTTTAAACCCTGAGCCTTTTTATCCTGAAGTATATCGCAATTCCTGCAAAAAATACAAAAGCAGGCATACCTGCTACTATACACAGAAGTTCCTTTCTCTCATTTTCCCTTAAGGACCTATAGCTGTATCTTTGAACCTTTCTTTCAGCAAGGAATTTTTCACCCCTACACAACCATTCAACAAGATTTATAAAAAGTCCTTTATTATCAACTCCTGGAAGATTTAAGTAGGAATTCATTGCAAAATCAGCACATCCAATAAGTATCATCTTTCCTTTTTTTCCTTCAAAACTTACTGCTACAGGAACCTGTCCTCTTATCCCTTCTCCTTCCTTATATTCAAATTTCCAGCTGTTATACCTTTTTTCACTTATTGTCCAGCTTTCAGGATTTGTTTTTAGTATAATTTTAAGATCCTCAGATTTCTTCAGTATATGAATAGGTCTTACCATTGGAAGCATAACAGGAAAGCCAAGATGAGCTACAATAGGATGCTTTGTATTTGGAAATATCATAGGCATAAACATATCTCCACCTATAAGCCTGCTTGAACTGTCTACCACGATGTCATCTTTGATTGCAATGCCAAATTTATTTAAAAAAGAATTTAGAGACATGACACTAAAAGGTTCAATCATAAAAAGTATCCTTCCTCCATCTTTCAGATAATTCTCAAGAAGACTTATTTCCTCATCTGAAAATTCCTTCTTTGGTCTCCAGATAATTACAAGATCAGCATCCTCAGGAATCTCTTTTTGCTTATGCCTCCACTTTAACTCCTTTACGACATAGTTTTCGTCTTTTAGTATATCAACAACCTGGCTATATGAACCTGTTGGATCAAATGGATTATATTCTCCATCTCTTATAAGAAAATATACCTTCATTTTGTTTGAAGTAAGCCTTAATATTGCATTAGTAAGATCTTCTTCAGAACCTACTATCACTTTCTTTATCCTTCCTTTGTATTCAACAACTGCAATTTTGTCCTCTGGTGAGATGTTGTATCTTTTTGCAAGGCTTGGATTTCTTTTTGGATCAACTACCTTGCATTCCACCATATCCGAACACATACTGTAAAGATCAAGCATCTTTCTTATGAGTTCTGTTTCTGGCATATTCCTTGGTCCAAAATATATAATAGTAACTTTATCTTTCAGAGAACTTAAAACCTTCTTTGTCCTTTCTGAAAGTTCATACTTTAAACTTCCTGAAAGGTTAAATCTTACATTATGAGCTAAGGAAATATATTCAAGAATAAACGCAACTGCTATTATCAGAAATATCTTTCCTCCTAAGATCATCCACTGTTTTTCTCTTCTTCCTATCATCTTAAGCCTCTCCAATATCTGGATCTTAAAGATTCACGAGTAAAAAGGATGAAACATATAGTGAATATAAGACAGTGAAATACAGATGCTGTATCTATCACACCTTTTCCAAATTTATCTGCATGTTCTAAAAAAGAAAGATGAACGAGTATCTTTTGTCCTGTATAACCTGCCCATCCTGCATTAAATGCTATACTCAGAAAAAAAAGACATATACCGAATGTTACCATTGCTGCTGTTATCTGATCCTTTGTAAAGGAGGAGATAAGAAGTCCTATGGATATAAATGAGCTTCCAACAAGAAAGAGTCCCAAGTATCCTGAAAGTATAACTTTTACATTGAGTTTCCATATTTTTGAAATAACAACTGGATAAACAGCTGTCATCAAAAGCATTCCTGCAAACAGGATAAGGCATGTTATATATTTTGCGAGGATGATCTCCATGTCTTTTACAGGATAGGTCAAAAGAAGCTCAATTGTTCCTGTTTTCTTCTCTTCTGCAAAAAGTCTCATTGTAAGAAGAGGAATTGTAAGACAGATTATGTGGACCATATCTAAGAAAAACTGTCTAAACAGTCCCTCTTCTACACTTATCCCTTCTACTATAAGAAATGTATCAAAGCGGATAACTGCAGTAAAAAAGAAGTAGCCTGAAAGAAGAAGAAATATCGTTGTTACTGCGTAAAGGATAAAGGAATTAACATATATGTGAAACTCCTTTTTTACTAATGTAAAAAATCTTCTCATCTTTTTTCTTCTCCTATAAGTTTCAGATATATCTCCTCAAGACTCATCTTTTTCAGACCAATTTCCAAAAGCTTCCAATTATTCTCTATTACCTTTTCTGAAATAACATCCCTTAAATCTTCCTTTGTCTCAATCCTGTATCTCAAGACATCATTCCCTTCATCTTTATCAAGTTCCTTAGACAAGATCTTTGCTCCAAGATCCTTTAACATCAAATCTATCTTTTCTTCTGGTGCTTTTACTTTAAGAATCAACTGTCTTTCTTCCTGAGCTTTTTTTGCAAGATTATCAATTGTATCCTCAGCAACCACCTTCCCTCTGTTTATTATAATCACCCTATCACATATCATACTTATTTCTGAAAGAATATGAGAACTTAAAAGAACTGTCCTCTGTCCTGATAGTTCCTTTATGAGATTCCTTACTTCTACAACCTGCTTTGGATCAAGTCCTATTGTTGGTTCATCTAATATAAGGACTTCTGGATCGTTCAGAATTGTCTGAGCAAGACATACTCTCTGACGATATCCTTTTGAAAGGTTTTCTATAAATCTTTTTGCCACATGAGCTATTCCACAAATTTCCATAACTTCTCCTATTCTTCTTTTTATCTCTGAATGTTCCATTCCTTTCATTTCTGCTACAAATTCAAGATATGTCTCTACAGGAAGGTTTGTATAAAGTGGAGCACCTTCTGGCATGTATCCAATATGTCTTCTTACTTCTAATGAATTTTCAAGTATATCATACCCTGCTATCCTTGCAGTCCCTTTAGAAGGAGGCATAAAGCAGGTGAGTATCCTCATAGTAGTTGTCTTTCCTGAACCATTAGGTCCAATAAATCCTACTATTTCTCCTTTTTCTACATTAAATGTTATATCTTCTATTGCTTTAAAAGAATCAAAGTATTTTGTAAGTCCTATTGCTTCTATCATCAAAGTGTCCTTCTTCTGAGCCATACAGAAGCTCCTATAAGAGCAATTATAAAAGGAAGAAGAATCATGCTTAAAAAGAAATGAATATTTCCTTCGTGTTGCGTAACTGCTAAATTCCCTGCTTCTACTACCCTTGGTCTTATGGATATAAACTCTTCTTTTCTTGCAAGCCAGTTTATTATGTTTACAAAAAAGTCTCTGTTTCCAGAAAATCTTATTGCTGCATTTGTTGCAAAATCAGAATCTCCTACAATAACAATCCTTGTCTTTCCACAAGAAACGGCAACAGCATTCGTAAGCCTTCCTTTCAGGTCTTTTCCTGGATCGTATATAAATCTTCTGTCCTTAAAATCAACTTCTGCTCCACAGTTTGGATTAGTATAAGTCAGTTCTGCTACTTTTAGATTTCTGTTTTTTATGTCCTTAAGTGGAAAAACAGTCCTTGATCCAGGAAAAAGGACAGGAAGATCAAAATCTCTTGTAATCTCATGACTCCAGTTAAAGTTAGTTATAACTGGCATCGTGAGATCTCCACCAAAAAGTTTTGAAACAGGATCTACGATCTCATTTTTTCCAAGATCAACTCCCCATTTTTTAAAATACTCAACAAGGTTGTCGCAATGTCCAGGATCAAGCATAAAAAGGACAGATCCTCCTTTTTTCAAGTATTCATCAATTATCTGGACCTCTCTTTCAAAGAGATCTTTCTTAGGACCTGCAACTACAAGGACCGAACAGTCTTCAGGTATTAATCCAGTTTCATATAGTTTTAACTCCCTTACGATATATCCCTCATTTTCCAAAGCACGAACAGCACTCAAATAATCTGCTTTTGTAAAACCGTCCAAAGTCCCTTCTCCGTGCCCTTGAGTAAAGTATATAACCTTTCCCTGTTCTTCAAGAATCCTTATCAAGGCATTTGTAATCTTTTCTTCAGATACGCCTGTAACTCTTATAGCCTTATTTCCATGTTCAACTACAGTTACGCCATATACTCTAAGGTCATATTTTCTTGCAAGTCCAGGATTTTTGTCAGGATCAACGATCTTTATATCCAGGATATCTTTTGCAGCAAGTTTATAACAGCTTAAAAGATCTTCTATCTCTTCTCTGTCAGGATATCCTGTTTCATAAAAAGCTATCATTTTTATTTTTCCTTTTATTTTTTTCTTAAGCAGAGAAAGGACTTTTAAGGTATGGGGAGAAAGAGTAAAAACTTTTTTTCTTGTAAGATCTATCCTTCTGTTAAACTGAATTGCCAGTATGTTTATGAATATCAAACAGAGAAGAGTTACGATAATAGATACCGTCATTCTTGTTTCATATTGGAGTCTTAGCATGTCTATCTCCAGCGTCTTGATTCTATTGACTGATAGGTGAGAAAGAGTCCAAAGAACGAGAAGCTCAAGACATATACCACATCTTTCAGTTCAATAAGTCCTTTTGTAAATGTATGGAAGTGTTCTTGGAGAGAAAAGTATTTCAGCACTCCTACAACAGCTGGATTTGCTATTATATACTGAGCAAGCCCTATCATCCAGAAAAAACATATAACGCCAAATGTTACTATTGCTGCAATTATCTGATTATCTGTAAGAGATGAGCAGAAAAGACCAATTGAGAGATAGGAAAGACCAACAAGAAAAAGTCCTATGTAACCAGTAATAATTGGACCTATATCTGGATTTCCAAAAAGACATAAAAAGATCACATGCTGGACTGTGAATATAAGAAGGATTGAAAAAAGGATAACTGAAGCAAGATACTTTCCAAGAACTATCTGCCATGAAGATATAGGAGATGAATAAAGGAGTTCATCTGTTTTAAGCCTTCTTTCTTCTGCAAAAAGTCTCATTGTTATAACAGGTATAAGGAGATAAAGGATGCTGAGGCTGTGAAGATATGGTTGTGTTATCATATGAGTAAGATCTCTTTCCTTTTCAAGTTCCTCCCATGGGATAGGTTGGAGTTTTGAAAGGAAGAATATAGCAAGTCTGTTATAAAAGAAAATCCCAGAAAAGAGAATGAAGACAATACATGTTAAATATGCACTTGGAAGAACAAAATAGGTCCTTAACTCCTTCCATGCAATTATCCATATCTTTCTCATCTATTATCCTTTGTAACCACTTTGACAAATATATCCTCCAGACTTATCCTTTCTGGTCTTAGCTCAAGTATAGGTATCTTTGCCTCCATCATCTTCTGAGATATCTTTTCACAGACTTCATCCTCATCTGTCTCATATTCTATCAAGAAATAATCTCTATCCTTTACAAGACTTCCAATCTCAGGAATTTCTTTAAGTTTCCTCTCTGCCCTATCCTTTTCTTTTACTTTAAGAAAAAGCCTTCTTTTTTTTCCTATCTCTGAAGTAAGAGAATCCAGACTTCCCATTGCTGCAATCTTTCCTTCATTGATTATTATAACCTTCTGACAGATCATAGTAACCTCATATATGATATGAGTGCTGAGGATTACTGTCCTTTTTCCTGTAAGACTCTTTATAAGCTCCCTTATCTCTTTTACCTGTCTTGGATCAAGACCAATTGTTGGTTCGTCAAGGATAAGGATTTCTGGATCATTTATAATTGCCTGAGCAATCCCTACCCTCTGTCTGTATCCCTTAGAAAGATGCTTTATAAGCCTTCCATAAACCTTTTCAAGTCCACATTCATGAACTGCCATATCTTTCAGAAGCTTTTTTCTTTTTTTTGGAACATCCTTCAGATCTGCAACATAGTCAAGATATGAGCTTACTGTCATCTCATCATAAAGTGGTGGATGCTCTGGAAGGTATCCTATAAGCCTTTTTGCTTCATTTGGATCTTTAAGTATGTCATATCCTCCTACAATAACTCTTCCAGAATCAGCAGAAAGACAGCCCGTAATTATCCTCATTGTCGTTGTCTTTCCTGCACCATTTGGTCCAAGAAAACCAACTATGTCTCCTTTTTGAACAGAAAAAGAGATGTCATTTACTGCAACAATATCTCCATATCTCTTTGTAAGATGCTCTACCTGAATCATAAAAAATTCAATCCCCCACCAGAAGGTTGGTGGGGGATCTGTCCAAGAAGAATTAGTTAAACTGTCTTGTTATCTTAAACCAGAACATGTCGTTGTGAGATAAGATTCCAAAGGACTTACCTGTTCCGTGAAAATCAGCATCAGGATCAGCAAATATTCCTAACCATCCTATCTCTTCCCTCCACTTATCTCCATATTCAAACTTTATCTTTGCTTTAATCCAGAAGCAGTCCTCAGTAAGATCGTGCACATAGAGGATCTTTGGCTTAATCCTCTGATGGTCATATTTACCTTCTACAAGATATGTTACATAGAACCTGTCTCTTGGTATCTTCCAAGGATCTATGTATTTGTTGAGTATGTTTGGATTATGTGCAAATTCAACAAGTGATACATTGACGACTCTTCTGTTAAATACCATTGGATCTCTTACAAGTGCCTCATCATGATAATTGATTACTCTGAAGTGGAAGAACTGGAAGCTTGTAAAGAAGTTCTGATGTGGATTGAGCCAGTAGATCCATATTGGCCAGTCATAACCAATCATATACCTGAGTTCATCTTTGCGAACAATTCCTCTTTCAGCAAATCCGTCAAATGGATGATCTGTGTAACCAAGGACATAGTTCAGGTATTCAGGAAAGCCTGACCATTCCAGTCCTTCAAATCCCTTTCTTGGATCAAAGACAAGATGATGATGTCTGTCTGCACAATATGTCTTACCAAACTCATACTGAGCTTCAATCCTCAGGACTGGAGATGTATTTCTCCATCTGAACCACCACATACTTTTATTTACCGTAAATCCTACAAGCTGCATCCTTGGATAATACCAGTCAACATCTAACTGCATAATACGCGGATTCATATATGGATCTGTATATCCACCCCATGCATGAGTATACTTGGCACTCTTAGGAAATGCACCATTCAGGAAGTCTTCAAGTAATCTCTTTGGCACAATGTATGTCTTTCCGTTAACTGTGATAGGTGTTGTAAGGTGTCCTTTTCCATTTGCCTGCATAAATCTACCAAGAGCATCAAGTGCATCAAGTTCATCTTCTCTAACATTCAGCTGACCATTCCGAAATGCTGGACGGAATGTAAAACCACGCCACTTCAGTATATAGAACCTCTGGTATCCGTAGAATCCATTAAGTGTAATATACCAGTCGTGGATGTTAAACTTAAATCTTACTGCAAATTCCATATGACCCCTTTTCTTTGTATCACGAGGCCAAACTTGTGAGAACTGTGGAAGCCATGGGAAAAGGAATGCCCATGGTCCACCCTGATTTGCATAATCACCATGAGTAGTTACATATTTCTGCTTTCCAGTAAATATTACTTTATGTGCTGCCTTATCGTATATGTATTTTCCAGCAGAAATTCCTCTCCAACCACCTCCAATGTTAAATCTATCCACTTCATTATCACCTGGATTAATGATAAACTCAATTGAGTGATCTCTTATAAGACCACCAAACCACTCATTTGGGAAGAAGTATTCTGCTTTAATCAGCCAAAGTGGAATACGGCTGTTTTCATATCCTTCGTCTGAATCATAGAACCATCCCTGGAATTGAATATCCAGTGGATTTATGCAGTCCATAAGTCTTATTCCATCTGACTCACCCCATACAACTTGCTGTTTTCCTATTCTGAACTGCCAGTTTCCAAGGTATATGTCCACATATAGCTCTCTTGGAAGATCCTCATCCCTGTCTCTTCCATATGCCCAGCTGAATTCATGAAGATGCTCTCTTTTATGAAAACTGTAAGATCCTTTCAGTCCATCACCACCTTTATCCCACCAGTCACTTCCTCTGTTTATTGCATATGCCCAGTCTGCCCTGAATCTGATAATTCCATAAAAGCTCATATACTGACCTAATACTCCACTTGGAGTAAAACCTACCTCTAACTGCATAGTAAACAGATCACTTATGTTGTGGAAGTCATGAGGAGATCCAAGTCCCCATGAGGTCTCCTGGGAGATAAAACCGTGAACATCAAATATTCCCCATGATGTCTGGATAGTCCTGGAATAGCCTGATTGAGGAAGGAGGAAAATACTGAATAGAATTGCTGTTATGAACAATCTTTTTATAAACCTTTCCATACTTCCCTTCCCTCCTTTTTGTCAGGGGCAAAAAGTGCCCCTGACTTTTTTATTAGTGAGCCATTCTGCTTAAAAATCTCAGATTAAAATAATTATCTGTAACCTTTGGATCATTAGGTATTCCTTGCATCAGTAGAGGTGTCCAGTGCCTGTTTACATGATCAATGATATCACATCCCCACCATGTGAAATAACCTGTTTCTGGTTGCCAGCGTTTACAGTCAATCCATGTCCTCCACAGCCTTCCTCTTTTATCATAATATTCACCATAATTTACACGTTTTATCTCAAAGTCTATCCATGCACGCCTTACCTTATAGAAGTAAGTAGATGGAGGAACAGCAATGTAGTCAATTACCCAGGAAGGTCTTCTTTCCCAGTAAGTAGTAATAAAGTTCTTTTCATCATACTGGAATCTTCTATCCCATATAACAGGAATAAGTATCTCTTCTGCCCTGAGAGTAACTGCCTTTGATGGCCAGATTGTCTGAGAAATCTTCTGCCACCATGCCTTCCAGTCTTCCCATGTAAGGTCTGTTCCAAGGATTGGGTCCTGTGTGTCAGATCCAGATAGACGCCTTATTCTACGAAGTGCTGGAAGATAACACATAAAAAGTGCTTCTTTGTTTTTATCACAGTATCTCCATCTCGTTGCAGCAAATCCTCTTACATCAAATGGATAAGTAGCAACGACTGAACCCTTAGACTCTATATCCTCTTGACCAGGAACATAGGGCATTGGCTCAAGATCCATCCTTCCCCAATATATCCTCCAATAAAGTCCCCACTTCTGTGTCCTTTCCAGTTTTCCGTGTCTGTCATGCATTGGAAGAGTAATAGGATTAAAGCTTAAGTGATCCTGTCCAACTACAAGTCTGTCCATATTATGGACGATCCACCATGCATATTTATCACCATATCTGTCTCCCAAGCTCATCTTTGGATCATCCCATTTTGCACATGTAGGAACAAATGGGAAAGGAACTCCTGCTACATAGTTGTCAAAGGAAAGATCCATCATTCCTTCTTTGTCAATATGAGCTTTACCCAGGTATTTCTTTGTCCAGTAAAGAACACCTTTTGATTTATAGATGTGCTGAGTTGGACAGACAGTAACTTTTCTGATCGGGATATAGCAATTATTAATAAGTCTTAACCACAAGCTCTTTGGCCAAAGTTCTTTAAGACCTTTTTCATACTTCTTCCAATTTTGTTGAGTAATAACAACTCCGGGTCTTATCTCAGGAGCAATCTTAGAAAGTGCAACAATCTTAGAACAATCTATACCATTAAACTTTATCCACTCTAATCCCAGCTTAATTGCCTCAGGTTTTGCTAATCTTCTTCCCCATGCAATCCATTCCTTATTTCCTGTCTTTTTTGCCCAGTAGTTCCAGTTTCTTACCCAGAAAGGAAGCTTTGAATTTGGATCTTCAAATGGAACAGGCCAATTTGCTTCTTTCCAATCTTTATACTGGGGTATGCACTTGTATTTTCTTTCAGGTCTGTATTGAGGATTATATTTTAGATTCACAGAAGGCATCTCTTCTGCCGTAACACTTCCCAGCATAAAAAGCACACTCAACAAAACTGACAAGGTCTGAATCAACTTTTTCATACTCATCCCCCCCATTTTTTTGTCTTCTTGAAAAAATCTTTCATAATTTTTGTTTCCTTTCATTCTCACCTCCTCCTCAATTTTTTTACTCATGACCAAGAGTAATGAACCTTGGTTTAAAGTATGCACAAACAGCTGGAATAAAAAGCAATGCACCAAGCATATTGAAGAAAAGCAAGAATGCTAACAGAACACCCATGTCTGCTTGAAACTTAATCTGAGAGAACCAATACCACAAGAAGACAGGAATAATAAGACTTATACCTGTGAATACTACTCCAAGACCTGCCGTAGAAACTCCTTTCTTAACAGCCTTGTCTATATCTGCTTCATTTTCATATTCCTCTCTGAATCTTGAAATTATATAGATACCATAGTTCACACCAACTCCCACACCAATTGCAAAGACAGGAAGGGTATCTATATCCAGACTTATTTCTTTAAACACCATATAGATAAATGCTACTAAGTTAGCAATGACAAGTGGAACAGTAAGTGTTATACCTGCCCAGATAGATCTAAATGCTGAAGAACATAAGATAAATACCATTACGAAAATAAGCAGAAGTGTTCCTACCTGAGACCACTCTATCTCTTCATTTATAGCAGCAAGAACACCAATAGTTCCACCACAAAGCAAGAATTGAGCAGCACCGTATCTTTCAGGACTCATAAACTCATCTTTATCCATAAGCTTCATCTCAGATACTGCCTGTGGATATGTATCCACAAATTCCCTCATGCTCATCTTCAATATCTTAGGATACTTTTTTACCAGGTTCTTCTTGGAGTAAAGTTCAGGAAATTCCTTGATAAACTTTGGATCTTTTATGAGATCTGCCTTTTTTGTCTTCATGTATTCCAGAAATCCGTCTAAATCAAACTCACATATGTTTCTTGTAACCCTTTTTACAAAATGCTGTTCTCCTATGTCAGGATATTTCTCAACCAGTCTTTTATACACATCATCATAAAACTTCCTCTGCATAAGTTCTGGATACTGATATAAGAATTCCTCTGCAACTTTGAGAGCGTGTTTGATTGTTTTTGCAAGATGGTTTTTGAAATATATCCTTATGCTACCTTTCTTGAATTTATGATCTGCCCAGACATCAAAATCTCCAGGTTCACCAGTGGACCTATACATAAGTATGTATGTTCCTGTAGCAAGAATGGAATCTGGAATTACATGCCATTTTGGATCTCCTTCATGAAATTCCTGATTCAACTTCTTCACGATGTTTACGATACACTGACTTCCACCTACTGCTGGAACCTTTCTCTTCATCGTCTCAGTAAAAGCCTCCATTTTGTAAAGGACAGAAGGCATTTCAATACAGTTAGGTATTCCGCTTACAACGACATTCATCGTGTCAACACCAGCATTGTCAAATCTTTTGTTTATTTCAGCCACATCCATATTGTATTTGGAATCTGGAAATAGTATTGGAGAACCTGGATGTATATCACCTATTTCAACCTTATTTGCATAGTATCCCCCTACAACTCCAGCCAGGATAAATAATGTTATTATGGTAATAGCACCTTTTCGGTTAATTGACATATCAGCAACCCTGGAAAGAAGTTTTTCAAAGAATCCTAAGCCACCTATACGAACCTTCTTTGGAGCTGGCAGATATATGCTTAAAAGAGGTCCACCTACTGATGCAGTAACAAAGATGGCTAATATCCAAAATGTGCACAACAGTGAAAGTTTTTGGATACAAGGTATCCTTGCGAGAACCAATACCAGGAAACCTCCAGCGTCTGTAACAATAGCTGAAAGACCAGCAAGGAAGAGCCTTTCCAAGGTATTATAAGAAGCATCTAATTTAGAACCTGTCTTTTCGTATTCTTCAAGCCATCTCTGTGTAGTTTGAACAGAATGACTCAATGCCCTTGCACCAACAAGAAATGGTAATACAAGCATCAGTGGATCTAAGGTCATTCCAATAAGACCACAGAAACCAAGTCCCCAGATTGTGCTTACAAAACTGACTATTATAGGTATGCTAAATCCTATGAAGTTGTGGAAGATTGAGATAACAAGAACCACTATTACAACAACTGTCCATAAAAAGACCTTATTTATTGCTGGCAGATAGTAATGGATCCATCCCATCAGAACTGGAAGACCTGCCATGTGGATTACAGTATTGCTGTCCTCTTCTCTTTCGCGTATCTTCATCAAGAATTTAAAAAACTCATTGAAATCAACTCCTTCCTTTAAGTCAGCAAAGATAAGAGCTGCTTTACCGTCATTAGATACCAGAATTCCTCTGTAAAACTCGTTAGTAAAGATGTTCTTTTTAAGCTTTTCAATCTCTTCTGGTGTCTTAGGAACTTCAGGATAGGCAAGAGATTTAATGTCCAATACTCCACCTGCATATCCTCTTACTGCCTTTGCCTTACGTCTGGTAATGGACATAACAAGGGCTCTTCTTACATATGGATGAAATTGAAGATCATCAGTAATCCTTTTTATCTTTGAAAGTGTTTCATAGTTAAAGATATCTCCTTCCTTTACATGGACTTCTATAACAACAGTGCTTGCACCACCAAATGTTTCCATAAACTTTCTGTTTAGTTTTACGAATGGATGAAGAGGAGGCTGCATCTCGTCAAGACGAACTTTTATCTGTAAGCGCATTACTCCATAAGCAAAGATCAAGGTAGCAATACCTAATAGGATCAGTATAGGTATTCTCCACTTGATCAAAAAGTCAGCAATCTTTGCTCCTACTCCTTTCTCTTCCATATCAAGACCTCCTAAGGTTTTATTCTCCTTCGTATTCATAACCATACTCTATGTTTACCCAGTGAAGTCCTTCATCCCATGACCTCAGAATAATCCCATCCTCTCCCACAGCAATACCAACATGGTCTGTTGGCCATGTTATTCCTCTAAGCCATGTATATTCTAATGGACGATTTTCTGGCATTTTTACTTCTATAACACTTTCCCAGTTTTTCTGAAGCTCACCATATGTATGGATAAAAACTCCTCTTCCTACTGCATATACTCCAAGACCTAAGTTAGTAGCAGGATTCCATTCTGGACTCACCCTGAATGCAAGATTATATATGTGCTCTGTTATAGGAATGTCCTTCCATTGAGGCTTTTGCCATGTCTTTCCATCTTCTGTATAGAGAAGTACTCCATCTGCTCCTGTAATAAAACCCATCTTCTTTGGTTTAGCCTTTGTAAGGAATGTTACACTGAACAGTGTCTTTTTAACACCAAGATCAACCTTCTCCCATGTCTTTCCTCCATCTGTTGTATGGAAACAGAGACCTTGCTCACCTACAAGCCATCCTTCATTTTTGTCCAGAAAGAATACATCATTGAACTGAATTCCCCAATCTTCCACATACTTACTCATATCAACGAGTTTCCATGTCTTTCCTCCATCTTCTGTATGTATAAGAGCTGCCATATTTCCACATGCCCATCCTTCTTTTTCATTCAGAAACTGAACAGAACACAGATAAGTCATTGGATCTAAGTCTTTTGGAGGGTTTTGTTTCTCCCAATGCCTTCCACCATCAGAAGTGTGTAAAATTGTCCTCCACTGTCCAACTGCCCATCCTTCTTTTGCATTGATAAAATCTACATCAGCAAGGGTAGCAATGGTGTTGGAATGCTGATGTTTCCAGTGTTTTCCACCATCTTCAGAATGAAGAATAGTTCCACGATATCCAACAGCCCATATGTTTTTTTCATCTCCGTGATCAACTGCTAATAGGTTGTAATGCCAGAGCTTTCTTTTTACCTTTATTTCTTCCTTTTTCTTTACTTCCTGCTGTGTCCAGTAAACATAATATACACCAGCACCAATGATTACTATGGTTGATATGGCAAAAAGAAGCAGTGCGTGTCTTCTTATCCAGTCACCTATCCCCATGGCTTCATCTCCTTTTTTTATTTTTTCATTAATCACGAACGTTCGTTCTTGTCAATATCAAAATCTTAATCTTTTTTCAATATCCCAAAAAAGAAAATATCACAGATCTGTTTTGCAACATCTTCTATGGAAAGAGGACCTTTATCTTTATACCACCTGTAAGACCAGTTCATCATTGCGTGAATTGCAAAGTTTGCTACTGTCTTGTTTACATTTCTGAGTTTTCCCTGTTTTTCAAGCTTTTCAAGCTGTCTCTTGTAAATGTTATATATCTCTCTGTGCTGTTTCAGTATCTTCTTCTTATAGTTCTCATTTAGCTGATACTGCTCTTCAAGGAATATCTTTGTCTCTTTTTTCTTTTCTTTGACAATACTTACCTGTGTAAGGATCATCCTTGAAAGAGCCTCTACAGGATCACTATACCTCTTTTCTATCTTTCTCAGAGATTCTATAAGCTCCCTTCCTGTCCTCTCTATAATCACAAACAAAAGCTCATTTTTGTCCTTGAAATAATGATAGAGTATAGAATTGCTAACCTTTACAGCCTTTACAATATCGCGAACAGATGCACCTGCATATCCTTTTTCATAGAAAAGATCTACTGCCTTTTCTAAAAGCTGTTCCTTTGTATTTTCCTCAAATTTTGACATATTATATATGCCTCCTGTAGGGGGCAAGAGCCCCCTAAGGAATCAGCTCCTTTTGTATTCCATTCCTTCTTTTATTGCCTGAATAAGCTCTTCTCCTTTGTATTCTGGTTTTCTCTTATCTATCATAGCCTTTAGTCCTTCCTTTGCATCCTTTGTCATATAAGCAAGATTAAACAGCTCTATCTCCATCCTTCTTGCACTCATAAGATCAAGGTTTATTCCAGTATTCAGCATGTGTTTTGCAAGTCTCAGAGCTGTCCTTGGCTTTGACATAAGTTCTTTTGCAAGTGCCTTTGCCTCTTCCATGACCTTGTCATGAGGAACAACCTTCATCACAAGTCCCATCTCAAGTGCTTCCTTTGCACTGTATTGTCTTCCAAGCATTACCATCTCCTTTGCCTTTGCCCATCCAACAATGTATGGAAGCTCTATACTTCCTCCTGTTCCTGGAATAAGCCCCAAGTTTATCTCTGCCTGACTGAATATAGCCTTTTCTGAAGCAATCCTGAAATCACATACACACATAAGCTCTATTCCACCACCCATTGCAATTCCGTTTACTGCAGCAATTGTTGGAACTTCAAGATCTTTTATTTTCCTCAGTGCAAGACTTGCATTGTTTACATATTCCCTTACATTCTCTACAGAATCACCAAGTTCATAAAATGCCTTTATGTCACCGCCTGCACTGAATGCCCTGTCTCCTGCTCCTGTAATTATTACGACCCTTACATCAGGATCTGCACTGATTATATCTGCAGCTTTGTGGAGCTCTGCATAAGTTCTGTATCTCATAGGATTCATTGGAGGGCGGTTTAAAGTTATGGTAACAATTCCATCTTCTTTTTCAAAAAGGATATCCTGAAATTCTGCCATTTTTTTTACCTCCTTTATTTTTTGCTATAGTCATACCATCCTGCTCCAGTCTTTCTTCCAAGTCTTCCTGCTCTTACCATTGCCCTGAGAAGTGGTGGAGTTGTGTGTTTCAGTTCTTTTGGAAGTTCTCTTGCAAATACTTCATTTACATGATATGCAATGTCTATTCCTGTAAAGTCCATAAGTTCAAATGGTCCCATAGGATAGTTCAGACCAAACTTTACAGCCTTGTCTATATCCTCTATGCTTGCAATCCCTTCTTCATATACCCTTATTGCTTCCATAAGATATGGAACCATAAGTCTGTTTACAATAAATCCTGCAACATCCTTCTTTACAAGAACTGTAACCTTTCCAAGTCTCTTTTCTGCAAGATCCCTTACAAACTGTGCAGATTCATCACTTGTAAGCTGACCTTTTACGACCTCTACAAGCCTCATAACAGGAGCTGGATTAAAGAAATGCATTCCTACGACCTTGTCAGGTCTTTTTGTAACTGATGCAATCTCTGTAATAGAAAGAGAAGAAGTATTTGTTGTAAGGATTATTTCTTCTCTTGTAAGTTCATCAAGTTCCTTAAATACCTTTTTCTTTGTATCCATATCCTCAATCACTGCCTCTACTACAAAGTCCACATCTTTCAGATCTTCCATATTTACCGTCCCTTTTATCCTTCCCATAATTGCATCCTTGTCCTCCTTCTTCATCTTTCCCTTTTCCACAAGCTTTGAAAGAGATCCATCTATTGCCTTCATCCCTCTGTCAACAAACTGCTGTTCTATATCTCTCATAACCACTTCAAAACCATTCTGTGCAAAAAGCTGTGCAATACCACTTCCCATTGCTCCTGCACCCACTACTCCTACTTTTTTTACATCCATGATATCCATAGCTTTCCCTCCTTATTTTGATTTTCTTCAGACAAAAAAAAGAGGGGGAAAAAATCCCCCTCTTTCTTTTTTTAAATTATACCAAGCGACCTGGTTTTCCAAGAAGCATTGACTTTCCTCTCTTTACAGTGCGGAGGAATCTTCTAGATCTGTTCAGCATAAATGGTGGAAGCATCTCTGTTACCCATTCTGGGTCATATGGTGCAGGTGGATTTGATACTGTATTTGGATCAAACTCTTCCTTGAACCTGTCCACCCACACCTGATAGTCATTGAAGAATGGTCCCTGGAAAAGTATTCCGTGACATGATGCTGGGAAGAAGTCAAGGAATCCTGTTTCTGCATCTACAAGAGGTGTCTCTTCAAAATACCATCCTATCATGCTCTGGACATATTCTGGCTTGTAGTATGGTGAAAGTGGATCGCAGTAGTCAACATTCATGTAAACGAGGAATTCAAGATAGCTTGAATGACCAAAGTCATTTGACTGGAACCATCCAGGATCTCCATATTCCGGCATAAATGGTGGAGTGTATTTCTCCCAAAGGAGTTTTCCAAGCTTCTTTCCTGTCTCATACGTGCATCTCAGACACTCCTGTCCTGCTTCACATGAAGAATAACCATTTGTCATCATCCACATTCCAGAAGTATCAGCATTCTTAAACCATGATTCATCCCATGGCTTAGTCCTTGTAAATTCCCCTCCAAACTCCTTTGTCAACTCCTCAAGAACTGCCCTCTCATACTCCATCTGCTTCTCATTGGTAAATCCTATAAGAAGGACTCTTGCCATGTGGAAGTTGTCTATGTCTTCTTTCGTAACTCCACTCCACCTTTCCCAGAAATCTTCCTTGTCCTGTGCCTTTGCTATTACCCTCCAGAATACTGGAACCTTTGTTATCGCTGCTCCAATCTGACAGTGTGAAAATTCATAAAAGAAGTCCTCAAGTGCCTTCCTGCTTGGAAGACGAATGTTCTGCCATGCAACACGGTTCGTGTTGAATCTTAAGTGTGAGTCTGGATTAACTCCTTCAGGAACCATTGCTTCACGTGCATTCTCTATGAATGGAAATATCTTTACTGTCATCTCTGTTACAATTCCCATTGCTCCAAACCATCCTATGTGTCCACGCCATATTCCATTCAGATTTGGTCCAAGTCCATCTCCCCAAAATCCTGTTTCTTTTGTACACTCATCCCTTCCTGCCCATGATCCTGTTCGGACTATGTCTCCTTCTGGTGTTACCCATTTTACTGCCAATACACGACGCTCTGGATTACCCATTCTGTAGTTGAATGGAGAACAACCCCATACTGTATGATTTGCAATTACACAGGATGCAGATCCACCTCCTGTATTTATGAAGTAATGGTCATGATCAAAGCATGCCTGACAGAAGTGTCCATATCTTACACCTGCTCCTACATGTGCAAGATGATTCTTTTTGTCTATGTCAATTATCCACATCCTCTGAAGGTCTATCTGAACCTGATCAGGACGAAATCTTGGATTTGCATTATATGCCCACTGTGATGAGCATGGATTAAATGGAAGATGATACTTGTTACAGATCCTTACAATTGCTGCAACCTCTTCTGTTGTCTCTGGCTGAACTACACAGCATGGAGGATATGCCTGACCAGAAAACCATATAAGCTCTCTTGCATATCCTCTTCCAACATATGCCTGTCTTACTACTTTCTCTCTACTTATCTTATCAGGTCCAACAACTGCTTCCATCTCTCTGTATGCCTCTTCTGGCATATCCCACCAGTATGGTTGTGTTCTAAGCTGCCTAAGCTTTTCTTTCATCTCTGATGTTGTAAGCATTGGTCTTTCTTTGAATTCCTGCATAACAACAACCTCCTTTCTTATGAATAGATTTGATCAACAATCTCAGAGATATGATATACCTTCTTTACAGAAGTTTCTACTCTCTGGAGGGCATCTCTGAGCATGAACATGCTGTGGACATCTGGTGTAATTATTGCTTCTGCACCAAATACTCCTGCTTCCTTTACTCTCATTTCTGCTGCAAACTGTGCAGTATCAGGATATGCTTCATATACTCCTCCACCTTCACCACTGTGATATGCATTGTGATGATGTCTGTACATCTCTACAAAGTCTATTCCTGGAATTGCCTTGATCAGATTTCTTGGTGGTTCATAACATCCGTGTGTTCCGCGTCTGAACTGTCTTCTTGGCTTAAGTTTGCCCCAGTCATCAGCATCTCTTATTCCTTCCCATGGAATCCATGGTTCACTGAGTCTTCCAACACTGCATGCATCGTGATATGTTACTCTCATTTCAAGCTTTTCTTTTGGTGAAAGCTTTCCTTCCTTTACGAGCCTGTCTGCAAATTCTGAGATGTGGAGTACTTCAAATCCAAGGTCTTTTGTAGCAATTTCAAGGACTTTTGGATATTCTACCTTCAGTGTCTTATAGCAGTATCCACATGCACATACTACTGTCTTTGCACCACTGTCTTTTATCTTCTTCATCGTAATATTTACTGCTGCTCTGAACTCTCTAAGATGCCCTGTTTCATACATGAAGCTTCCACAGCAGGTTTCATTTTCAAGAAGCATAAATGGAACACCAGCTTTGTTCAGGATCCTTGCTGTTGCCTGTGCTATTTCTGGGAACTTAAATGATGCCCAGCATCCTACAAAGAATAGAACATCAGCCTTTTCTTCTACCTTTATGTCACTTGTAATCCAGTCTTTTCTGAGCCTGTTATCCATTCCATAATAATTTCCTGATCTCTGAATAAGGTTAATTATTCCCTTATGCTCTGGTCTTCCATATCCTCTTTCTACAAGAGCTACTTTCAGGGACTGGTTCATAAGAAGTATTTCAAGGTCAAGATTACGCTTACAGCCTACATCACATCCACCACAGCTAAAGCAACGGAATGCTGCTTCATGGATAAGTGGTTCTGACCAGTCAAGGTCACCTACAAAAAGTGCATTTATAAGTCTTGTCCTTCCACATGCACCCCAGTTGTCAAACTTTCCCCACTGCCATTCTGGGCATATCCAGGAAAATTCGTGATCTGCAGGGACATATGTCCAGTCACCATATTTACACATTGCACATCCCATGCAACAACGGGATTCCCAAAAGTAATTCTCAAGGTTTAAGTCCAGTTTGAAAGTCATCCCTAAAACCTCCTTTTTTTTATTTATACCCAGAAGCAAAGCTTACCTGGACTAAGGATCATGTTTGGATCAAAAAGCTTCTTTACTCTCATAAGATATGCTGTATAATCTGGTGCTTTTGGATATACATACTGTGCTATGTATTCATATGGTCTGTTAAAGAATCCTCCTGCTTCCCATATTGCTGGAATAAGTGCTTTGTAAAGTTTCAGGATCTTGTCCTTTTCATCCTCTGAATAATAGAAGCTATATGTTACCTGGCATGCTCTTCCTTCTTCTACTGGCTGGATATAGTGTCCTATCATGTCTACTGGATAGCCGTGTTCTTCTACAATCGGTCTTATTACCTTACAGAATGTTGGTGCTTTTTCAAGTGTTGTCATGAATACGAGATCCTGACATCTTCCCTTAAGCATGTGCTTCCAGTATGTCTTATCCTTTGGCCATGGTTTTTTGAGCATTTCTGGAAGTCTTTCTTCTACACCTTCTACTCCTTCAAGCTTCTGAACAAGGTTTACATTTGGAAATCTCTGTTTGAATGTTGTCTTAAGATAATCTTCCTGATACTCTACATGCATCTCTGGTTTACGATAAAGTCCACCTACGATCATTATGAATACATATGGAGGGAGCTTATCTCTTAGTTTCAGAATCTCGTCCTTGTTTTCTGCTATCATGTTTGCAAATACAAGATTGTTTACTATGAAACGCTCATATCCTACACGACGCTCAAGTATGTCATATACAGGATCAATAAGGTCATCAAGTCTTTCAGATGGAATAAAATAGACCTTTTCTATCTTTGGAATACGCTCAAACTTTACTACTGCCTTTGTTACTATTCCAAGTGTTCCCTGAGAACCCTGAAGAAGTCTCCAGAAGTCAATTGTTCCTGGTCCCTGTGGGTTAACTCCTGCTGCATAGTTTCCTGGCTGTCCGAATGTATTAGATGATGCAGAACCTGTTACGAATTTTTCTCCAAGTCCCCATACAACCCACATTCCACCAATCTGTTCTGAGTATTCAAACATTGGAATTGTTGACTGTTCTCTTTCAAGCCAGTCCATTATTACTGATCTTTCTGCATGTGGAAGAAGTGGCATTGTTGTTCTATAGCCCTTTTCCTTCAGAGCCTCTGCATACTGCTCCCAAGTAACTCCTACTTCTAAGTATCCCCACATGTCGTCTTCATTCAGCCTTTCAATCTTATTCATTCCAGAAAGATCCATAATGATTCCTACAGGTCTTGGCATTGTCTTGCTTGGTCTTGGAATTGTTCCACCATTGAAATGCACTTTTGAGCTTGCAGGATAGATTGGAATATTGTGGTCATTACATGCAATAACTACTTCTGCAACCTCATCTCTGTTTTTTGGTCTTACAACTGCATCTGGCTTGCATGGTGGAACAAGACTATAATCCTTTTCAAATTTTGCCCTATCCTCTTCACTTTCACTTACTTCTGTTATCTTTTTAAGTTCTTCTAATCCATTCATCTGACTCCTCCCTTAGGGTTATATTAATTTATTAAAGCTTCTTCTGCTTAACAGTCTATATACTGAACGTTCGTTTTTGTCAAGAACTTTTTTTAATTAAGCAACAAAAATATTTCTTTCATTACCATATCCACGGTTATCTCATTCATGCACCTTTTTTCATGACATCTCTTTTTAAAACAAGGACTGCATGGAAGATCTATCTTTATTACTTTATGTCCATTGCCATAAGGTCCTGTTCTTAAAGGATCAGTTGGACCAAAAAGGGCTATGACCTTGCATCCAGAGGCTGCAGCTATATGCATGGGTCCAGTATCCAGTGTGACAGTAGCAAGACAGTTGGAATAGAAATAATAAAGCTGTCTTAGATTGAAAACCCCTGAAAGATTTACTGCACCTTTTATACCATTTATGATCCTTTCTACTGCCAGTTTTTCTTTTTTGCTTGCCAAAAACACAGGTCTTATTCCTTCTTTGATCAGCCTTTTTGCAAGTTCAGAAAAGTTCTTTTCCTTCCAGAGCTTACTCTTCCATCTTGCTACAGGATTTATAGCCACAATTGGAAGCATTTCTCTGTTTATCTTATTTATTATCCTTTTTACCTTCTCTTTATCACTTTCAGTTATAGCTATCCTCCACTTCCAATTTAAGGATTTACATCCAAGATACTTTGCTACTTGAATATAACGATCTATAGCATGCTGATTATAATTAACCGAAACTATTTCATCCACAAAGAGCCATCCAAATTCTCTTGCTCCACTAAGTCCTATCTTTCTTTTTCCCTTAGAGATTCCAACTATTAACCCGCTTTTTAAAAGCCCCTGAAGGTCTATGACGATGTCATACTCCCTTTTTCGCAGTTCTTTGATAGAAAAAAGATTCTTTTTCCAGTTATCTCTGTGAAATACGATTATCCTGTCTAAAAAAGGATTTCCTTTAATGATCTCACATGTCCTGTCTTCCACACACCAATCCACAGTCAATCCTGGATAGTTCAGCTTAAGGACATCTAAGAATGGAACAGTATGAACTACATCTCCTATTGAACTCAGCTTTACTATAAGAACCTTTTCACTTCCTTCCATCCTGTTCCAGGATCCAGTTTACTGCAGAGAAAAGATCTTCAGCAATATAGACAGGTTTCAGTTTTGTCTTTGGAAGCCTGTATTCTATTTCTCCAAGTCCATAACCAGTCTTTACTATTATCCCTTTTATTCCTGCTTTTTCAGCAAGTTCTATATCAGTGCACATGTCTCCTATAAGATAGGACTTAGAAAGGTCTATAGGAAATTCCCTGCAGGCTTTTTCAATCATTCCTGTATTTGGTTTTCTGCAGTTGCAACCCTCTTCAGGGGCATGAGGACAAAAATATATTGCGTCTACATGAGCTCCATGTTTTCTTAGAAGCTCTTTCATATAATCATGAACCTGATAAAGAAGTTCTATTGGAAAATAGCCTCTTGATACACCTGACTGATTTGTTATTACAATGACAAGATAGCCATTTTTGTTTAAAAGCCTTATTGCTTCTCCAACCTTAGGAAGAAGCCTGAATCTTGTTATGTGATTTATATATCCCATCTGCTCATTTATAGTCCCATCTCTGTCTATAAATACAGCAGGCTTAAGCATCTAAAAGCTCCTCCATAGCCTTCCAGACTTCTTCTGGTGAAATCAAGTAAAGACATCTTGGTCTTCCAAAAGGACATTCTCTTTTAAAACAAGGAGAACAAGGAATCTCCTTCTTTACTATCTTTACTTTTTCTCCTTTTGGTCCTGTCCTTTCTGGATCTGTTGAGCCAAATATTCCCACTGTAGGAACACCTAAGGAGGCTGAGACATGCATAAGACCCGAATCATTACTTACAAACATGTTACATCTTTTTATCAGTGCTATAGTCTTTCTTAAATCTGTTTTTCCACAAAAATCCAAAACTTTCCCTTCTGTATTCCTCAAAATCTTTCTGCTTATTTCTGCCTCAGCCTCTGTTCCAAATATAAATACTGCTGCTTTCAAAGCTTTTGTTGCCCTTTCAACTATCTTTGAAAAATAATCAGGTGGCCATCTTTTTGCACTTCCATAAGACGCTCCCGGAGATATCCCTATTATAAACCTTCCTTCTAAACCTTCTCTTTTAATTATCTCATCAGCAATCCTTAAGTCTTCTTCTTTCAGATACAGTTTTGGATGTCTCCTTTTTGGTTCTATCCCTATCCCTTTCAGTATATTCAAGTATTGATCTACATGATGGACAAAACCAATTTTTTTTACTGGATGAGTAAGAAGAAATCTCCTTCCATCTGTATCAAGTCCTACTCTTATCTTTATTCCTGAAAGAAATGCAAGAAGAGCTGCTTTGAATGCATTTTGAAAAAGGATTGCCATGTCAAACCTTTTCTTTTTTAAAATCCTAACAGCCTCTAAAAAGTTTCTGTATATGATCAGTTCATCTACTGCAGGATGTAACCTGAATATATCAGCAACCCACTTTTTTGAAAGGACACAGATGTGTGCATTCGGAAAATTTTCCTTTATCTCTTCCAGTGCAGGGAGGCTCATTATGGAATCACCTATCCAGTTTGTTGCTCTAATCAGTATATTTTTTACTTCTGTATTTTTCATCTATTATTTGAAAAAACTTTTCCTTTTCTCTTATTTCTAATCTTACTTCAATAAAAGCTATTTCACTTTTCATAATTTTTACCCAATCTTTCTCAGTTGTAACTACATAATCGGCTCCTGTATCCTTTTTAAGCCTTATAAGCTGAGATATATCTTTTTCCTTATACCAATAGTGATCAGGAAATTTCTTAAAGTAGATCAATTCTGCTCCTAACCTCCTTAGCATATCCTCAAATCTTTCAGGATTTGAAATTCCTGAAAATGCAATGATTTTTTTCCCTGTTATAGCTGATATATCCTTTCTTTTTCCTTTTATAACGAGACTTTCAGGGATATATTTAGCAAAAAAGACATCCTTATTAAAGGGAATTCTGAAAAGACCTTCTGTAATCAGAATTATATCTGCTCTTTTTATATGAGATATAGGCTCTCTCAGCGGACCTGATGGAAGGAGTCTTTTGTTCCCAAAAGGCTTCTTTCCATTTATAAGAACTATGTCCAGATCCCTTTCTAATTTCACATACTGAAATGCATCGTCCAAGATGAAAAAATTTAACCCTTTCTTTTTTAAGTAAATTCCTGCAAGGAATCTATTTTTTGAAACAACAACAGGGATGTTCAGTTTTCTTGCTATAAGAAAGGCTTCATCACCACATTCTTCAACATTTGAAAGAATCCTCTTTCCATCACATACATTTCTTATTCCCCTAAACCTTCCTTTGTATCCAATTGATATTACAGCTGGATTATAACCTTTTTCTTTTGCCCATTTTGCTATTTCAATTACTAATGGAGTCTTTCCTGTTCCACCTACTGTAATGTTTCCTACGCTTATGACAAAACCAGGAAGTGATCTTTTTTTTAGGATTCTTCCATAAAGCTTGTTCCTTATCTTCATAAAAGCTCCATAAATTACAGAAAAGGGAAAAAGAAAATCAGACACGAATGAATCAAATATTATTTCTGGTCTCATATCCTGGATTTGATAACAGAAATAACTTTTTTTGTTGCTCCTCTGTTTTTTTGAACAAAACTGTATGAAGAATCTCCTATCTTTTTTCTGTAGCACTTGTCAGATAAAAGCTTAAGGACCTCTTTTTCAAGTTCCTCTTCATTCCTTACAAGGATTCCTCCTCCAGATTTTATAATCTGCTGAGTTATTTCTTTAAAGTTAAACATATATGGACCAAATATAATTGGACAGCCAAAAGACGCAGGTTCTATTATGTTGTGACCTCCAAATGGAACAAGACTTCCTCCAACAAATACAAGATCTGCTATTGAATAAATCCTTGAAAGTTCTCCTATTGTATCAATCACATAAACTTCTTTTTTCTTTCTCATGTCCTTAGTCCTCAGTCCACAAGAAAATCCCATATCTTTTACTTTCCAAAAAATCTCTCTTGCCCTTTCTATATTCCTTGGAGCTAAAAGCAGAATAAGATCAGGAAAACCTTCTTTTATCCTCTTAAATACACTTAGGATGACATCTTCTTCTCCAGGATGAGTGCTTCCTGCAATCCAGACGACCTCTTTCTTAATACAGAAGATGTCTCTTAAATAGCTCTTTTCCTTTTCTGTTACTGACTCAATCTCTCTGTCAAACTTTATGTTTCCTGTATTTATTACTTTATCTTCTGGTATTCCCAGTCTTATAAACTTCCTTCTTTCTTCTTCAGACTGGACCATACAGACCTCAAAAAGGCTGAATACATATTTTGCTATGCTCCTGAGTTTTTTGTATCTGCTGAAACTCTTAGGAGAGATTCTTCCATTTACGAGAAAGCTTTTTATGTTCTTAGAAGAAAGATAAGAAAGTAAGAATGGCCAAACATCTGTCTCTATAAGTATGAAAAAGTCAGGTCTTGTGAAGTCTGTAAATCTCTTTACGGACCACCAAAAGTCAAAAGGGAAAAAGGTCAGATAAGAGACTTTGTCTTTCAGTTTTTTTTCTGCAATTTCCATTCCTTTTTCAGTCGTTACGGTAAAGACGATCTCTTTTGAAAACTCCTCTTTTATAGCATCAACCAAAGGCAAGCAAGAAAGGACCTCTCCTACTGATAGTGCATGAATCCATATACTGCTTTCAAAATTCTTTGGAGGATCTATGACCCATCTTTTTCTGTATCTTTCATGTCTTAAGGTAAAAGGAATTAAGAAAGAAGCAAAAATATTCCAGGCTAACTCATATATCAGCATCTTTTAGCAGCTGCTTTAATAATAGAGTTTACCCATCTTTTGTTTCCCCTTGCATGTATGTGCGTATAAGTAGCAAGAACATTCCTTTTTATCATTCCATCCTTTCCACCATCTATTCCTTTCCCTCTTTTTACCTTAAACACAAACTCCTCTTTCCCTTCCAGTATAGGTCTTGAATAGTGAAATTCGTGTCCTTTTATTATTTCACCTTTTTCAAAAAATGGATTTTCTCTGCATACTTCTAAGACAGTATATCCATGTCCTTGAGGTTTTTTTTCTAAAAGAAACTTAACAGAAAATATTCCAACCATAGGATACTTCTTTCCATCTGTTATAATCTCTTTTCCCAGATACATAAATCCACCACACTCTGCATAGACAGGCAATCCTTCTTCTATTTTTCTCTTCAGATCCTCCTTCAAACTTATATTCCTTGCAAGAAGATCAGCTTGTGTTTCAGGAAAACCTCCTCCTATATATAATGCATCCACATCAGGAATGGAGTTATCTTCCAAAGAGTTTATCCTTATAAGCTGGACACCTGCTTTTTTCAGAAGTTCTAAATTTTCTGGATAATAAAACCAGAATGCATTATCTAAGAAAAAACCTATCTTTAAGCTATTACTGAGATTTTTTTCTTCTGATCTCCTAAGTCCTCTTTCTATGGGAGGAGCACTTTTTGCTATCTCTTCTAAAACATCTGTATCAACAGTCTCTTTGATAATACTCTTTGCCCAATATATGACCTCTTCTGCCCTTTCTTTTTCTTGATACGGAACAAGCCCCATATGTCTTTCTTTAAGCAAATTTTCTTTAAGCTTTGGAATAGATCCAATAACAGGAATACCACAATAGTATTCAACTGTATTCCTTATAATCTTTTCCTGTCTTTGTCCAGCTACCCTATTCAAGATCACAGCAGATATATTCACAGCCCTGTCAAAAATTTGACATCCTTTAACTAAAGCTGAAACTGTCCTTGTCATCATGGTTACATCTACTATAAGGATAACAGGAGATTTCAGAAGTTTTGCAAGTTCTGCAGTGCTGTATCTTCCTTCCCTGTCTACTCCATCATAAAGCCCCCTGTTTCCTTCTATAATGGCTATGTCTGCATCAGATGAATTTTCTATAAATGAATCAAGGATATCAGTTTTTTTCATCAAGAACTGATCCAGATTAAAACACTTTCTTCCAGAAGCAAATGAAAGCCAACCAGGATCAATAAAGTCAGGTCCTTTTTTAAATGGTGCTACTCTATAGCCTTTTTCTTTGAAAAGTGAAGAAAGACCGACAGATACGAGTGTCTTTCCAGAAC
>Ga0190367_1000168_pt1 | contig 50934 bp, 55 predicted proteins | sample 4872181011_MG_FD_171838 | JGI IMG/M metagenome (GOLD analysis project Ga0190367, IMG submission 171838) | Hydrothermal vent microbial mat bacterial communities from Southern Trench, Guaymas Basin, Mexico - 4872-18-10-11_MG | ecosystem: Environmental > Aquatic > Marine > Hydrothermal vents >... | reverse complement strand
GCTCCTCCATAAGAACCACAGCTAAACCAGTCTTACCAGACCCAGTCATACCCGTAATAAAAGCATGAGTAGTAAGCTTATTGACGTCAAGCAGAAACTTTCTACCTGTACTAGTGAAGTCGGGGAAAGAGACTTCTGCACCCAAGTACGCTGTTCTAGTCAATATTTCACCATAAATATTCTTGCCTTTAAAGCAAAAATACTTTACTTCAATACTGTCGACTCATGTGAATGAGTGTGACTACCTATGCATAATGTTGGGTTTACTATACTTGACTAAATGTTAACTAAGTTATATTAGATCATATGCTGAGTGTTTAGCTATATAGAGTGTAAAGAAGAGTACACGAGTATATCATTAAGAGTTTATTATTCTTAGTTTTGTTGATCCTATTTCTATTATGTCGTTGTTTTTTAGCTGTATTGGTGTTTGTGGTGGTATTAATTTATCGTTTATGCGAGTTCCATTTGTGCTATTTAGGTCTTCTATTAGCCACATTCTCTTACTTAAACTAAAGTATATTTTTGCATGCCCCTGTTTTCCTATTTCTAGATAATATCTTGTTGCAAATCTATCTATTATGCTTAATTCCTGTAGTAGTTTCCCTTCACACGTGTATATAGCTATGCGATTTGAGAAGGGGTTTCTACCTATTATGCAACATGATGGAATTTCTACTTTTTCTCCTGTTTCTACACATACTAGATATGCTGGCTTATATGTTTGTGAATAACGTTTTAAGGTGATTTCTTCTCGTCTAGTTATAGTCGGCTGTAATATTTCAGAGGGCTGTGCTACTATTACTAACGTCTCCATAGTGCCTTCTATCTTGTTTATCCATGATCTAGCTTTCCTTGAGAGTAACTCTAGTTCCTGAAGAGGTACTCGCTGAAATAGTTTCATGTCATATGCCTTAATGAAGCTATCGACTTCCTCTATTACATCACCTAAATATTGGCGGAGAATGGGATGTCTACTCAGTGGTATGAGTATTCTTTCTAGTGGGTCTATGAGCGCAGTAAATGTTGGTCTCTGCTCCTCTCTTAGATGAGGATAAATTTCTAGGTAGCGTAAGAGTTCTTTGCATGCATCAAGTGCTTTATAGAGACTATAGAGTAGAGCATCTTTTCTCGCCATATTCTTTACTAAATAGGGTGAGCAGAAATATTAACTTTAACTACAATCTCGAGACGACCATAATAAATATCTACTTCCACTTACTGCAGAATGATCATTATTTAGTGACTAAGCTATTTCTTCAAGAATTTTTCGTGCCTCTGGACTAATGTATTCCATTAGACTTGTTTTCATGTAAAGGTAGTTAAAGAAGTCTTCTGGTGGCGGAAGATTCTTTTCTCTAGCTAGTGTTGGCTCACATAGTACTGCTAGTATGTCTATGAAGCTGAGTTCCTCTGCGAATATTTTCCTGAGTTCTTCATATTTCTCTATGTAGGGCTTTATATTTACCATATTTTTCTCTTTGTCGACTATATCTTTTAACAGAGGTGCCTCTGTTATAGTGTAGGTGTTATATGAGGGAATTTTAATGCTGAGTGCATATTCTATTTTATAGTCTTTATATATGTTTTGCGATCTAATATAGTCTTTATAAATGTTTTTACCCACTTCAAATAATAAGACCCCTGCTACTTCAGGTAAGCTTACTGTGTTTACTTCTATTATTATATTATTTTCTCTTATATCTACTTTATCAACGAATTTCTTGAAAACCCAGTGTTTAATCTGTAACATATCTAGCTTAGCTATAAATTCACATAAGAGTTCTAAGCTCTTTGCTCTCTCTTTAGTACAGTCAAGTGTGTCTGCTAATGAGAGTGTTGCAGCTGCTTTAGCGATATTTATCTCGTAATCATAGTATGCACACATATTTCTGTTCCTATAATTGTCTAAATTTGAACTACTTGAGTGGAGTTTAACTACTGTAGCTAACATTTTAATAAATACTTTTAGTTCCGTTCCGCAGAGTCCTTTCGGAAGGTTTTCGCGTAAGTAATTGTATAGACTGTTCTCATAGTCTGTAGACTCTATTAGTCTAGCACTTATCCAAGGATGCATTTTTCTAGCGATTTTAGAGTGTTTTAAATAGAAGTCTTTTAGCCTTAAGCCTTTTAAGTCTATTGACTCTAAGTATTCTTTGTCTCCGAATAAGTGCGAGTATTCTTCCTGCTTTTCTGGCTTTATGTCTTTTAATACGTAGTTTTTAGTTATTCTTAGCTTAGACCATTCTGTTGGCATTAATGCCATACCTATGTCGTGGAGGTAGGCTGCTGAGGAAAGTAAGATGTCTTCTTCTACGTGAATAGGCTCTATGAGATTAATGATATACTGATATACTCTCTTGGCATGTGACTCGTTGTGTTCTGCGTAGTGGGGAAAAATTGTATTAACGAAGGGAATTATTTTACTGCAGTAATTTCGTATTTCTTTTAGTATTGGGTCTAGTACTGACATTTCCTATTAACTATTATTTCCTGAAAATAAATAACTATATCTGCTAGTTAGAGGGGGTCCTCTACTCTTTGGTATAAGACATTTAATTATTTAATTATTATTCTATATTTGCTTTAGCTTTGCTAGTCTTTTTAGTTTAAGTTTGTTTTCGCTAACTCTTTCTTCTAGTTCTTTAATTTTTAACTGTATTTTAGTTTTTTCTTCTTCAGAAGTTGCGCTTCGGAGTCTTGCTGTTAGCTGGGCTTTTATTTTTTCTAATTCTTGTAGTTCTTTTTGTAGTAGGTTTACTTCAGTGTCTATTCTAATAGAATCTAGTTTCTTTACTTCAGGTGTTGCTGGGACTTTCTGTTGAATGGAGTAGTATCTAGCTAGTTCTCTTGCCAGCTGCTGTTCTAGTGTATCTGTAGCTATGGTTTCTCTTCCAGCCTGCTGTGCTAGGACTTCGAGTTTCTGTTTTAGTAGTTGTTTTTCATCTATTGTCAAGGGCTCTCCTCTGATCAGCTTGCCTATAATGTCTGCTAGACGTGGATATACTATTTGTGCTATAAAGGCATAGTATAGTCCTCTAGCGGTTTCTGTTCCAAGAGTTTTAACTAGTTCTTTAGCTACTTTACTCCAGTCGATTTCCTCCGCCACGTTTATTTAATATGAGAATAAGTATATAAAGGTACTTTAAGTTGTGAAAAATTGTGTAAAGTAATTTATGTCTCTATGTTATTTGATTTATGTGAAGTTAGAGAACCTTGTCTCTAATAATATGGAGGTACTAGTTAAAGAATGGGGTGGTACAGCTAAGCTGCTTAAGATTGAGAAAAGAGTTTTTCTCTCAAAAATTATTGTGAAAGAGGTTCCTCATGTGCTTAGAGTTAAGGATGGTGAATTAGAGCTTCCTGAGGAGGTTTCTGCTGAGGATATTGAGGCGGTCTACGTTTTCCCTAGGGAGGTGGGTCTTAGTGTTGTTGTAGACGAGTTTGGGAGGAAGGATGCTAGGTACTCTGCTAACTTAGCTGAGAGCTTCGCTAGAGTTGAGTGGAGTATTAACAGTATCGTTCTTTTGATATCTTTTGCTCTAGCTATTATTCAGACGAATATTCTCATGTATCTTTTTAGGGAGAAGTTTGGGATTACTGGTGCTGTAGCAGTGTCTTTGCTTTTTGCTGTTCCAGTAGTGTGTGTTTTACTTATTTTACTGAGTAGGCTACTTACTAAGAGCTATGAGACTACTTTATGGGAATATAGGGGTAGGATAGCTAGACAGTTTATTAGATTAGCTAACTTAAGTGGGGTCAAAGTCGATTTAAGTGAGTTAGATAAACTGGAGTTACCTGCTTTCGGTATTATTCTGTGGAAAAAATACTATCCTTATGTGAGTGAACACATTTTTGTTAAGTGAGTCCTCGGAGCATTCTCTCTGCTTCATCTAGCATTCTCTTTAGTTCTTCTAGCTGCCTTATGTACTCTTCTCTACTTATTTCTCCTCTCTCGTATCTTTCTTTAAGCTCATTTACTCTTCTAGCACAGTCTAGTATTATGCTTCTTAAAGCTAATCTAATGTTCTCTCTGTTTACTGCTCTCTGCTGTTCGTGTGACTTAAGGAGGTGTGAGACAATAGCGAATACTAATGCACTAGTAGTTGATGTGAGTACCGTGAGACCTAGTGTTTTCAGTACTTCTATTTTAATGCTTTCTTCTGAGGCTTTTCTCGAGGCTAGCTTCTTTAATTCTTCTCGGCGAGTCTCTATATAGTTTATAGCTTTTGGAACACTTATTAGTCCATAGCCCTGAGAGTACTTATCGTAGCCTAAGTCTACTGCTGTCTTAGTGAAGGCTTCTTTAATTACGAAGGGTAGCTGTTTTCCAAAGTCCATTCCCTTTTCCCTAATATACTGTATTAGGAGTGCACATGCTCCAGAGGCGTGTGGAGTAGCCATACTTGTTCCCTGGAACGATATGTAGTGTGGTTCTACGAGGAGATCTAAGTCTAGGTAGTCTCTCAGAACCTCTGGGTCTATTGTAGTTGATCGAGCAGAAACTATTCCCTCAAACTTATCTACCACCCTTCCCCCCTCCTTAATCATGTATCCTCCTGGAGCAACTATCTCGGGCTTCACTTCACCCTTAGGCGAAGGTCCCCTACTACTATAAGGAGCTATTCTCTTACGCTTATCTATCGCACCTACTGTTATAGCGTTACTTGCTATACCGGGGCACTCTATTGTCCCACGGCTAGGCCCAGAGTTTCCGGCAGCTACACAAAATACTTTACCATACTTCTCTGTAATAGTGTCTATTGCTTCTACTGAAAGAGAGTCGTAGTCTCCTTCCCCTCCCAGACTCAAATTAAATACATCTGCTCCCCTGTCGAGAGCCCACTCGATTGCAGCGACAACGTCGTCTTCCCATCCTACTCCATCTACGTTAAGGCACTTAGCATTAATTATCTGGGCTTCTGGAGCAACTCCCCTGTAGACGGATCCCGCTCCAGCGATTATCCCAGCTACGTGAGTCCCGTGACCATTGTAGTCACCAGGGTCTTCGTCTACAGCAAAGCTCTTAGACTCTACTACTCTGCCCTTAAGGTCTGGGTGCATGGGGTCTACTCCAGTATCTATTACAGCGACCTTTACTCCCTTACCACTTAATCCCATCTTCCAGGCTTCTCCCCCACCTATGAGTGGGACTGATTTATCTAAAAGAGCTCTCACTGTATGTACTCTATGTACTTTCGCTAAAGGTAGCTCAACTACTCCCTTAATTATGTCGAGTAAGTTTTTCGCGGGAAGCTCTGCACTAAAAGCACTTACTGTCGCGAAAATATGGCGTGGCTTAAGGTCGAGTGAGTCTACTATACTTGCCTTAAATCCAAGTGACTCTAGTATAGATAGAGCCTTAGAAAACTCTCTTATAGCCGTATAGAGGGGCTCAGGAGGCCTTGTTTTAGTCCAGAAGACAGCGTTTACAGAGACGTAGGGATTTCTGCTAACTACTCGCTCAAGAAATCTAGTTAATCCTTCAGCTACAAGCATTTCTATCACCAAGTGCTCTAACCCTTTTAACTAAAGAAACCTTAACTATGTCTTCATGTGATATAAGCTCTGGTATGGAAGAAACTTTTACTTCTGCTGATACAGCTGGTCTAAACTTATACTCATGTATTATACTGCACCCAGATTCTTTTAGAAAGCTGAGAACTTTTTCCCTGTTCTCTTCATTGAAGTAAATAAATACTCTTATCTTCTCTTCCTTAGAGAGAGACTCTAGTTCTTTGCGTAATGCGTCGTCTAGCTTATAAAAATATTTTTCAGTTTCTTTACTCACAAGTATTTTAGGAAAAAGTAGTTAATATACTTTAGGCTAGTCAAACATTCTCTTAAATTCATCTGCTATTTTCTCGTATCTCTCTAGGTCTTCTTTAGTTAAACTCGGCCCGACTACTTGTAGCGCCTTAATAAAGTGCGCCATCTTGACTTTAGTTGGTCTACCTGCTTCCCTTAAAGCAGTCATCGCGGCTTCTCTACATAAGGCAGCTAAGTCTGCTCCACTATAGAGCTCTGTTATCCTAGCTATTTTACCTAAATCTACGTCAGCGTCTAGAGGCATTTTCCTAGTATGTATTTTAAGTATTTCTAGTCTAGCTGCGTAGTCTGGTTGGGGAACATAGATTATTCTATCAAACCTACCCGGCCTAAGTAGCGCTGGGTCTACGATATCTGGTCTATTTGTCGCCGCTAGGACCACTATTCCCTCTAGCTTCTCTATGCCGTCCATTTCTGTGAGAAGCTGGTTTACTATTCTATCTGTTACACCTGAGTCTGTCCTAGTGCCTCTACGGGGAGCTATAGAGTCTATTTCATCAAAGAATACTATACATGGGGCTACCTGCTTAGCTCTAGCGAAGATCTCTCTTACAGCTTTCTCGCTTTCACCAACCCACTTGCTCAGAATCTCAGGACCCTTTATTGAAATAAAGTTAGCTCCACTTTCAGTTGCAGCTGCTTTAGCTAAGAGTGTTTTTCCACAGCCTGGAGGACCGTAGAGGAGAACTCCTTTAGGGGGATCTATACCCATTTCTTTGAAGAACTCTGGGTGCTTTATAGGCCACTCTACTGCTTCTCTCACCATCTGCTTGACTTTCTCTAGTCCACCAATATCCTCCCACCTGACTTCAGGTATCTCCACGTAGACTTCTCTGAGGGCTGTTGGCTGTACTTCTCCGAGAGCTTTAATGAAGTCACTTCTAGTGACCTTTACTTCGCTTAGAATCTCTGGCGAGAGTTCTCTTTTACTGAAGTCTATTCTCGGTATAATTCTTCTCAAAGCTATCATGGCTGCTTCTCTACAGAGAGCTGCTAAGTCGGCGCCAGTGTAGCCGTGAGTCATATCAGCGATTTCATCTAAGTTGACGTCGTCTGCTAGAGGCATGTTCCGTGTATGGATCATTAATATCTCTTTCCTAGCCTTCTTGTCTGGCACAGGGAAGTATATTTCACGGTCGAATCTTCCAGGTCTCCTTAGAGCAGGATCTACGTCGTTTATCCTATTAGTAGCAGCTATTACTACTACTTGTCCTCTCTCTTCGAGACCATCCATTAGTGTTAGGAGCTGAGCTACTATTCTCCTCTCTACTTCACCTACCTCTTCTCTCTTAGGGGCAATAGCGTCTATTTCATCAATGAATATTATGGCTGGAGCATTCTTCTTTGCTTGCTCGAATATTTCTCTAAGTTTAGCTTCGCTCTCACCGTAGTACTTACTAATTATCTCCGGCCCATTTATTGCTATAAAGTATGCTCCAGTCTCATTGGCTAGAGCCTTGGCGAGTAGAGTCTTACCTGTTCCAGGTGGACCATAGAAGAGTACTCCTTTAGGAGGCTCTACTCCGAGGCGCTCAAATATCTCAGGGTACTTTAAGGGCAGTTCAACCATTTCCCTCACTTTACGCTTCGCTTCCTCTAGTCCACCTATATCTTCGTAAGTAACCTTAGGTATCGCTAACTCAGGGTACTCTGGCTTAGGCCGAATACTAAGATCAGTTGTTTCATCTACTTGTACAGCTCCCGCGGGCGAAGTAGCTACTACAATAAATTTAAGTGATGTTCTCATAAGAGGTACTTCGACAATACTTCCTCTACAGAGAGGAGTCGCGTACAAGTACTTTTTAACATACTCTATTAGCTGGGGAGAAACCCTTAACTCTCTTTCAAGAGGAGCTAAAATTACTCTCTGAGCTAAATTAACTCTAGTCTTCTTAACGCTAACTAAATCCCCTAACTTAACTTCAGCCGCTTTCCTGAGCAATGCGTCCATTCTAATAGTATTTTGTCCTAGGTCCTCAGGATAAGGTGAGGCAACTGTAGCGACAACAGTTTTCTTCCCCTTCACCTCAACTACGTCAGCTACTGTAAGACCTAGTCTAGCCATAGCGTAGCCGTCCAGTCTAACAATATTTTTCCCTACATCCCACGGCCTTGCTTCAGCTACTTTAAGCAATACTTTTTCTACACTACTCATATAGTTAAAATACAGCTCTAATATTAATTAGTCTTTCTCAGAGATCTTCCTAGAGGAGAGAAATAGTAATGAATCCGATGTCTAGGAGAGGAACATTATGAGTGTTCAGTAAAGTTTATTAGCTTTCAGACACTATTTAATAATCGATAGGCATGAGTGAAGAAAAAATACCTTGGGATAAAGTTGCTAAAGAAATCATAAAAGTTCTCGGCACAGAGACTGCTCGAGGACTATACTACGCACTGATTTCTCAAACCCTTTACCCTGCAATAGCTAATGCTATAGCTCAGAGGACGAGAGGGAGGGCTGTTAGTGAAGAAGATCTTATCAGATTAGTAAGAGAGGAGGTGAATAGAGCTATGCAGAGCGCGCAACTACAGCCACAGCCTACACCTACTACTGAAGAAGAACTTGCGAGAAGAATAGCGCTTGTACTTAAACAGATGTCTGTGCAGCAGCCAGCACCTCAGCCAGCTCCCATAACCACTACTCCTATAACTCCTGTAACTACTCAGCAGCCTCCTAGACCTACTATTATGCCTACACCAGATACGAGTAGTATTTATGCTGAAATAAAGGCTCTCGAGGAAGCTAGAGCCAAGCTCCGGGCAATGCTCTACACAGAATTTGAGGAGGAGAAAATACAGAAGATTAAGGAGAGGCTTTACCAAGTAGAACAGAGGCTGAGAGAGCTTCATGAAAAACTAAGGATACTACAGGCTCAAAGACCATAAGTACTTGGTGAAAATAATGAGATTTAAGTTTTTATTAGGAGGTATACTATTTATTATAGGTTTAAGCGCTGGCGTCTACCAATGGATAATCGCCGGCCTAACAGGAGCACTCCCCGTTTTAGGACTTATCTTAATTTTTGTAGGCTTGTATTTAATGGTTAGTGACTTAGCTACTAAAAAGAAGCCTAAGAAGACTATAGCTGTAGATAAGGAGCTATTGACTACAGCTGGCCTCCTGGCAGCTGTCGTGGGAGGTCTTGTGACTATCGAGATGTTTAAGAAGAGGCAGAGTTCTATGAGTAATGAGGAGATACTTCAGCTTGAAAGAGACTTAGAGCAGTTAAGGTCTCAGGGAAGGATTACTGAAACTAAGTACCGTGAGCTTAAGGCGATAATACAGGAGGTTAAGAGGAGGAGAGGCTTAGGTTAAATTTCTTCAGTTTTCTTCACATACTTAACTCGCTTAAACAGCGATGTTTTTATCTAATACTGCTCTATATTTATTAGAGAGGTGTGTGAGCATTGAACTGTATTAGTAAGTGGACTGTCTTAGCACCATTTGTGCTTGGAGCTATTTTAGGGAAGAAGACAGCTAAAGTAGAGGTTGAAGTCCCTCCTCGAATAATATACTTTCCACTTGATAAATCAGAGGAAGTTTTAAGTGAAGTATCTGTTGATGAAATAAAGAGTAAGCTTAAAGAAATTGCTAGTAAATATAACGTTAAGCTAAATGAAGCTGAATTAGATGTAATTGCTAGTAAAACTAAAGTATATTTAGATTTGACTAGAGAGAGAATGCTTTGTTTAAAACGTATAAGAGAGCTTTCTAAAGCATTTATGGAGAGAAGGATCTCTAGTTCTCTTTACACAACATTAATTAAAATATATAAGGATAGGTTAATTGAAATAGAGCTTAAGTTAAGTAAGATTACTTAGGTGAGCTGAATGGCTGAGTCTTCTCCAATAGTAGTTTATGCGAAATTTATTGACAGACTTAGGAAAACAGCTTTTATAGACTACTACTCTAATTCACAAAAACTAATAGATGATTATGATCGAGCTTTCCTTAAAGAATGTTTAAGAGAACTAGAGAGAATGAAGTTTGAAGTATCTTCAGCTAGACTCTACTCGCATCACCGTCAAGAAATACTATCTATAATAAATAGTAGGATAATTAGGCTTAAAGAAGCATTAGAGGGAGTACCTACTGTTCCCCCGAGGATAGATATTAGAGCTGAAGTAGATAAAGAAGAAGTCTATGAAAACGAAGTAGTAAAAATATCCTATATTATAACTAATCCTTATGTATATGGAGCTAAAGTAAGAGTAACTTGTAGGGGAAGAGATGTAGAGTTTCTTGGAGCTAATAGCTTTACACTATACTTAAACCCTGGAGAATCTCGTAGAGGTGAAGTACTAGTACTAGTTAAAGAGAGTGGAGAATACTTTATAGGACCCATAACTGTTGAAGCAGTATTCGCTGACGGCAGAAAATTGGTAAAAAATAGTAGAGTTTTTAGAATAGTAGTTAAGCCATATAAGCCTAGCCTAGAGGTCAAGAGGTTTATTAGCTCTAAAGAAATCGTTGAAGGAGAGGCTGTAGAAGTAAGCGTTACTATAACTAATACAGGTACTGTCCCACTTAAAGTAAGCGTAGCTGAGCCAGTTGAACACCTTAGAGTTAGTGGTGAGTATAAGTGGCGTGGACAACTAAAGCCAGGAGAGTCTAAGACTCTCAGATATAAAATACACTTACCTAAAGGTACTCACAGCCTCCCTTCAACAAGAGTAGTTTACAGAGATCCTAGAGGCAGAGAGTGGGAAAAAGTTGTTCCAGGAGAAGTTATTAAAGTTAAGGAGCTTCCACCACCTCCACCTGAAGAAGTAGAGGAAGTTTCAGCAGAGTCTCTAGTAGAAGTCTTCTTTAAGAGCGCATTTTCAGCGGGAATAGGCTACCTTATAGGGAAATACATTATTGGAAGAAAATTCCCTGAAGTAAGGAAGTACCCGAAACCAGTCTTCATTAAAAGTAATATTCCCTGGAGAAAAGTAAAGAGCGGCGGAGAAGAAGTAACAGTGCTTTTCGAAGACCCTATCGCAACTGTTCAAGAAGACCATGGAAGCTACGTAATTATTAGACCAGCTAGCTTAGAGGAAATAATTTCTGCTACAGACGTAGACTTAGCTCGAACACTACAGCTAGAGTTCTCTGAGAGAGCTGAGCGCATATTCAGGTACTGGAGGCCGAGAATAGGCGAGAAAGTAGGCTTAGATATAAGAGAACATGATCTTTCAAGAGAAGAAATAGAGCTTATTGAAAGAGAGTGTAAGGAGAAGAGAGAGCCTTTAGACGAAAATAAGCTTAGGAGGCTCCCTAGAAACATGCTATTAGAGTTCAAGTATTCTTCAGGAGGATTATTCAGAAAAAGAGAGTTTATAGTATATGTTTTAGTCTACTCAAGGCTTAGGAAACTCTACTACAATAGTGTAGACCATAAGCCTTTAGCTAAAGCTGAAGCACTTAGAGCAATTGAAGGAAAAATTAGGGAAGATAAGGAGCATGTACTCATATTGGCTTCACCTACTGGCTGGGATCAGAAAAGTATAGAGGAAGTAGAGACATACAGTGTTCCCGGAGTCCATGTAATACTAGTAAACTTGAAGACAAATGAAGTATACTATGATAAAAGAGACCCCGTGGCACAGGAAATAGTTTCACTAATAACTAGGGGAGAAATCCCGCTACCACCTCTACCAGAAGAAGCGAAAGAAGACTTCGATAAGTTAACAGAAATGCTTGTAAAGGGAGAAATAGGGGAAAGAGAGTACTTAGATAGAGTACTAAGGCTCATAGGAGTTGCTCCTAAAATAAAGATTAGTGAAAAAATAGAGGCTTAAGTTAACTTATTTTAGTCTTTATGAGTGCTCCTATTACTCCTCCAATGCAGCCTATGATAGCCCCCTTTAGTGAGAGAAGTATTGCTAGTAGTGCTCCCAGTGCTCCAATAATTCCTATGTACTTTAGGTAAGGAGCTAGGAACGGGAAGATTGTAGTAAGGAGGAAGGGAGCTATAGCAATTATGATGGCTAAGATTATTCCACCTATAATCCCTGATAGAAATCCTGCTAAAGCTCCTTTACCAAGAGACCCTGCTGCCAAGTACCCTGCTACTATTCCCGCTATGAGGTCTCCTACAATAGGTATACTTCCACCCAATATTAGGTGAAGGAAGAAGCCTACTACTACTCCTAGAAGGAGGCTTCCTCTAGGCTCGCTCATCACGAATATAATGTATACTTAAATATAAATTTTTTCAACGAGAAAAGCTATTGAGCTAGAATAACTAATATCAAGTTACCAGACAATACTTAAAGCGATAAAAGTAAGCAATGTTTTCGGGCTAACTTTATAAGCCGAAAATCTATTTAATATTGTGGACCGTGAAGAAAGCCTAATTGAAGACGTTAAAGAACTTCTAGCAATAAGACATCTAGTAGAAATCGCCTGCCTTATAGGTGAAATAAAAATATTGTCAAGAAATAGAAGCGAACTAGGCTCTATTGTAACGTACTTAAGCGATATAGAGCTAAGACTTGATAGAATAAACATTCCATCAGAGTCAGCCAAGAAACTAAAAAGCGAAGTATGTGAATACCGTGAAACTCTAAATACCCTACTAATAGAGGGAAAAGTCTCACCGGAAACATATACAGATCTTCTTCAAAACGCAGAAATATGGACGACTCGCTTAGAGCTGATAGCAGAAGACATACTAATACATATGCTCTCCAGAAAAGAAGTAAGAAGACCGCCTCCGCCGCCTCCACTCACTAAGGCAGTAGCCTACCTCTACTGCACTATGACTGGAGAAAAAGTAAGAATACCATCATATATAATACTAGGAAGAAACCCCAAAAACAATAAGCTAACAATATATGACAATAGAGGAAACATACTATATACTTTCAGAGTTGAAGACCGCTACGTAACTAGAAATTCTCCTAGAGTCGGCAAATACGGTAACACAGCAATATACTATCAGGGAGGACGCTGGCTCGTAGAAGACTTAAACAGCACAAACGGCACCCTAATAAACGGCAGACAAATACCTCCCAGAACACCAATACCACTCAGAAACGGAGACACCATTGAAATAGGATTAACAAAACTAATATTCCAAGCAATATAATTACTGAATGAGCTAAAATCACGATCAAGAAAACCACTTTTATAAACAAGAAACACAGAAATAGAAACTGTCCCCACTGAAAGAAATTAAGCCTCTAAAATACATCTCCTTCTTTTAAGGTAACAAAATCTTCTCCTATTTACATTCCCTAATAAGGTATAGTAAGCTCCTCCTCGGATATCTCTTCGGCTTTCTTTAAAATATAGACTTCTATACGATAACATGCATAGGAGCACTCTACCCAAACATCATATTCCCCGTCCTCAAGTACTTCAAAGTCTATATTCCAAGTCTCTCCTTTCTTCTCAAGATTAGGAGTCTCGTACACTACGGTGGCTTTTTTCCTTCTGAAATTTTGACAGAAACGTGGCCGCTCGGACTTTTACGTCTGATAAGAGAGATTTCACCTTGGATCTTTTGTCCTTTTCTTAAATAAATGCGCCTTGATGTACTTCTACATAGTGTAGTATAAAGAATCGTCTCTTTTAGAGAAGACAATTCAGTTTTCTTCGCAGATTTCCTTTTCTTAGAGGTCTTAATACCTGCCATATTTCACTATAGTAAATAACTGGAAAATATATCATTTTGCCTCGCTTTAGATCATCTAGTTAGACTTTAATACTTACTTCGAATTGTGAGTAGAGATAGAATTCTATTCCAGTAATTTTAGTAGGACGAATAGAGTTATTAAACTGTTTCCATTATTATTTAGTAAACGACCCTTTGTATTAAGTTATTAAAGAAACTTATTATATGTGAAGCAGGTATTTTGATTAAGTTCTTATCTTTCGGAGAGAACTGGTTCTTCGTAGGAGAGGATTTGTTCTATTTGTTTAATTAGATAGTGTAGTGTTCTCTCGTTAACTGGAAGTTTTCTCCACGTTTCTTCAAATTCACCATAGTCTATCTTAGGGCATTCGGCTTTGAGAAGCTCGCTGTAGCTTGGAGGACGTATATTTAAGTGGCGTATTTCCTTGTCTGATGGATAAAGAATCCATGCTTCTGGTGGTTCATCTCTATAGAGGAATCCCCTTAAGTCTATGAGCACTCTATAATACACTCTCGCCTTACTTCCACCACCTTAATACTAGGAGTTATGAGAACAACGGCTTTTTAAGCGAAGTTCTTTAACTTGTTTTTCAAGACTCACATTAATTTAAACAAGCGTAGGGGATATAAATTTAGTTTTAGTTGCTTCCTTCAACCGTATTGTTATTAGTTTTTACTCATGTTTTTTGCTGTAATTTTCTATATTAGCGTGTGTCTAAGGCACTCATCTTAATATCTATGTAACAGTTCATAATATTTTATGGTTTAACGCGACGATACCTCAGCTCAATGTTTGAGAAATTAGAAAAAGATTAAATTGTTAATGTGTTAAATGCCTCCTCTGAATAGTTTAGGTGTTATGCCTACTCTTCTAATATTTCTTCTAAATAGTTCTCTTACTGTTAACATACTGACGTCGTTGCCGTCGTCGTCTACTATAGCAGCGTTTTCCATATCTCTAGGCATTAGACCTCTTTCCTCTAAGACCTCTTCTACTGGGCGATCTAAGTCATCTGAAGTAATTTCTACGCGTTTTGGCTCAAGATCTGGTGAGAGAAGGTTTTCAACTAAGAGATATTTTGCTTTAGTAAGTTCTTCCATCAGTTATTCGTATCCGTAAACTCTATTTAAGCCTATTCTCTTAATCAGTATTTCTAGATATGTCTACCTCACTACTCAGTGTTTCCGGAGCCTTTAAACTGAGTTCTTCTATTTTTTCATGAAGCTTATTAATTTCATCTCTCAGCTGGCTTAACTCCTTACTAATATACTCTCTTAGGGCATCTAGATCTTTTTTCACATTAGAGGTTATTATAATCAATTGTTTGAGGAGTTCCTGTTCTGTTAAAGCTGTAGGCTCTACTGGAATTATTATTTCATCAATTGCTGTAAGGAGATCATATGTTAGTTCATGTCCAGCTTTTTCTCTTAAGGTATTTTTCAACATATTTAGTAGCTCTCTTACATCATTACTTATCAAAAAGTCTTCCTTAACTATAGGTATCTTAATAATGTTTTTTCTCTCTCTAATGCTTCTGAGTTTACTTAGGAGTGTTTGTTCAACTTGTTCTTCAGCTAGGTAAGCTTTATAAGCCGTTATTTCGCCGCTGTAAGGCTCCATTATTACTGCAATTAAGTTTTTCTCATAGTGTATTAAATCGAGATAAGTCTCATAGTCTCTTTGACTCATAATAGTCCTGGTACCTCTAGGATGTGTGTGAAACCAGCCTATGATTTTTAGAGAGGGACATGATTCGCATTGCTTAATTTCTCTAATTTTCTTATTAACTTCTTTTAATGACTTATTTAATGGAATTAATGTCTTATAGTCAAATGAACAGTAAGTTATATCGGTTTTCACTTGCTCAGGTATATACACGGCTAGAGCTAGTGCTCCATTAGCCTCAAAAGTTCCTAGGAGAAGTCCTCCTCTTTCACTATAGTAGAGATTGTTTTTCCAGAAATAAAATCTTATTACATCATAGAGTCTTTGATGAAAGAAAAGAGTCTCGTTCTCCCTCATAATCTCTCCTTAAAGCTCTATATTAACTCTAATAATTGTTTGTAAAAGTTCTTCCTTATATTTCCGTATTTCTTCTCTTAATTCATTTAACTTAATGTCTATGTATTCTTTAAGCTCACCTAAATCTTTTATTCCTTCTTCTCTTCTGACCGCTGGTATGCTCTTAACTACTCTAATTTCGTAGGGAGTAGTTATATGAAATTCTTTTAATGCACCATATTTTCTAATAGTATTGATGTATATGTTGTGATGGACAAAAGGTATTGCATTATAGAACTTTTCATCGATAGTAAAGTCTTCTATTTTAACAGGAATTTCCTTTATTTGTCCGTCGAGAATTGTAAAGGCTTTTATTTCATATCTAAATGGGTCTACAACTATGCCAATAATATTTTTCTTATAAACTGCTATCTCTTTAAGAGTGTCTCGATCTATTTTACTGAAAAATGCTCCAATATTTGGGTGAGTATGAATCCAGTCCATTTCAAGTAGCGGGACCTCGTATATTTCGTATGCTTCATCAAGAGCTCTTCTCGAGATTAATACAGCTTTACTATCAAAAACACATGTATAACCAGCCTTAGGCTGTGGAGGAAAATACGCCATTAAATACTTTACATGATCTCTCTCCTTTACTCCAAATATTACTCCTCCATACTCATAGCTCTTTTTAAGTTCATTACAAATTCTCTTAATTAAATTTTCATGAATAACTACTGTAGGCACATAATTAGATAAACAAATATTTATAAGTATTTTTCGGATACTTCAAGAGCTTAAGGCTAAAATTACTTACCTCCGATATCCTTATATTTTAACTCACTATAGTAATAATGATGGAAAGAAGAGAAAATAGCGAAAAGAGAGTATTAGTAGTAGTCGATACTTCAACAGGAGAAACTCGACATATTGTAGTGCATCCAGCAGAAGAGGAACTAACTCTAAGAGAACTGTTAGCTAAACACGGGCTTTTTCAGGAAACTTGTTTACTAACAGATGCTCAAGACAATGTAATAAGTCCTTCTGCTAGAATACGTGATCTCCGCTCTCAGCAAATATTTATTAAACAGTATCCTCTCAGGACTCTGAGAAGTATTATTGTAGAAAACATGTTTACTGGAGCCACAGAAGCTATTCCAGTAACAGAAGCTCAATTAGACTGGACTGTAAAAGAGTTTCTTCAGAGTACAGGTAAGTATACGCCTGGAGAGGAAACACCTATAGTTGATGCTGAGCATAATGATGTATCTACATTAACTTTAAGAGAGCTACTGAGAAGGGGAGTCAGGAAAGTATATGTAGGTAAGAAGCTTGTAAGGGGAGGTTAAGAGAGTCAAGAGGCTTAGTTAAGTAGTACTTAGGTATTTCTTACGCTTATGCTATTAAGTGAAGTTCTGTAGAAGTCCGCTTTTTAGAGTACTTCAAAATACTTGCAATAAAAACACTAGACTTTCGCTACATTAAGTAGCTTTATAGAGGAGGTCTTTAACTTTCTTTGAAGTAATCTCGAAGCCTTCTAAATCCAGTATAGTGACTTTTTTGCCCTGCGGGACTATATTGTGGCTTCTTAGTAAGTCTATTACAGGTAGTTCAAGCATGTATCCTTTGAGTTTTATACGGCTCAAGACCTGTCCTGAAATGAAATCTTCTATAACTAGGTACTCATATACTCTATCGCTTTCTACTCTACATACTAGAATCTCTTTAGCCTGTAGTGTCTGCGGAGCTGGCTGAGGAGCAGATGGACGGGCTTCTTCAGCGGGTCTAGTTACTTCTTCAAGAAGCTTTCTTCTAACATATCTAGCGTAAACTAGTATAACTAGTAGTCCTTCTACTGCTGTGGCTATTAAAAGGTTAATCCATGCACTTAGACTAATGTAGACGCTTTCGAAGAGGAAGTTTCCGCGAATACCTCCAGTAATAAATGCTCCTGAGAGGGACGCTACTGAAGCTACGAACACTAGTTTACCTAAATCTTTGTTATAAATTTTCGTTATTAGTCGGGAATATAGGAACGAGATTCCTAGAATGAGTAAAATGGGTATCCAGAAGCATACTATTAATCTAATGACTATATATAGTACAATTACTATAATAATAAGAATCACTATGAATCTTATATAAGAAGGTGTCGAGTCTTCATGGGAGCTCATTTTTCAGTTAATTATGTATTGCACGTATATTTAAGTCTTGCTTAGTACCATTTTAAGACTAGTAGACAGAAGTTGCTCTAGTTAGGTGACTTAGATTAGCTGAAGTGTAAATGTAATATATTTAGAGAGTATATGATTTCTGGACAAATATGAGTATTGAAAGATTTAAGAGACAGCTAGGACTAGTTTATCAGGAGAGAGTAGAGGATGTGAGAGTACTAGTATACGGCACGAATCCAATTGTCCCATATCTCGTTATGCAGCTAGCTTTTCTTGGAACTGGTTTTAGTCAGGGAGGAATATTTGTTTATAGTGAAGAAGCTAGTGTAGAAAAAGAGCATGTAAGAGGACAGTTTTTACTTAAAGAAGAGGATATTGGGAGAAGATACGAAGAAGCCATAGTCTCCAGAATCTCTGAAGCAGTTCCTTCAGCTAAAGCATATGTCTGCGATAAATTAGAGCCCCATAGATACGACATAGTAATGATGTGTCCTGCAGTAGGTGAGGCGAGTAAAATCGATCATAATAGAGTTGTATACGGATACATAGGTTCTAGTGCCGCCTACATAGGCTCTAAGCCAGTGGAAGTAGTTTTCGAAGAAAATATAATTACTCCTAGTCTCGCAACAGCAGCAGCTAGTCTCATGGCTCAAGAAATGCTGAGAGTTCTTGAGCTCATAAGGCCTACTGAAGTAGAGGAAGTACATATTACAGTAAACTATCGTCTCAGGAGGCCGGGAATCTATGAGGATGTCTTTCGCAGAGAACAAAAGCCTATTTTTAGAGCACTCATAGGTGGAGAAAGATTCAGAGCTTTTCCAGAGGAAGTAAAGGAGGGAGGAAGGGCACTTAAAGACGAAGTTTTCTTCAGAGTATTAATAGACCCTAATAGCCTTCTCTCTAGGCTTATTGTTGATTCTATAGAGATAATAGAGCCTATACCAGCTGAATACAGGAGACCTAAGGAGCAGATTTTAGTAGCACCTTTCATGAACGCGAAGATAGAGGAAGGTACTCTAGTAGAGGAAAAGGTAGGCTTACCTAAGACTCTAGAGGTATCGAAGAAGCTAGCCTTTGTGGGCGCTGGAGGAGTAGGGTGCTGGGCTTTAGCAGCACTAGCTGTTTCTCCTATCAGTGGGCTTGATTTAGTAATAGTTGACATGGACGATCGTGTTGAAATGCATAATTTAAATAGGCAGGTGTTATACGGTGTAGAGCATATTGGAAGACCTAAAGCTATCGTGGCAGCGGAGGCTGTTAAGCAAATAAATCCTGTTATTAAGTGTAAAGGCTACTGTACTGAAGTAAGGGAAGCAGTTATAATAGATTTTATTGAGGAGGAGAAGCAAGAGGAAGCTGAAGTCTTTGAAGAAGAGTTTGAGGAAGCTTCTCTACCTGAATTAAAGATAGTAGATGAGAGCTATGATATGATGTCTGACTTAAAGGAGTCAGACTACATAGTGACGAGCGTAGATAATCTACACACACGGTACCTGCTTTCAATAATATCTGAGTTAACAGGATCAGTTTTCATAAACGCTGGCGCAGAGAGATTTCTAGGAAATATTGATGTCATAGATCACTCGAGGGGGTGTCTTGTCTGCTGGTATGGAGAAGACATTAAATACGATATGCAGAGAATAAGCTGTACTGGTGAACTACCTATATTGTCTATAGTGACAACAGTTTCGCTCATAGGTGCTCTACAAACCCTCATACTCTTAGCTCACTTAACGGGAATAAAAATGACACTTCACAGCCTATACTACTCTGGTAAGACAAATAATATAAGCTACTGTGCGAGAGAAAAGTGTCCATTCCACAGAGAACTACCTAGTCATCCACAGCACCTCAATTTAGCCAACTATAAAATCTGGTGAAACTCTGATCTTTAACAACTCGATTTATTAATAAGTTCCCAGTATTTCTAAAGTATTAGGTATGCGTGCAACTTATATATTCTTTACGTAAAGACTATACGTGAACATAGGAAAACAAATTAGGGAACTCCGCTGGAGATACGCGTCTCTTCGCCCCCTAAGACATGGAAGACGAATCGTAGCTATTGTCCTTACTATCCCTGGAGTTAAAGGTGGTGGAAGTAAGGCGAGAGTGTATTATAGAGTGCTCATAGACTTAAGAGGATTCCCCTACACGAATGAGCCGCCAGTAGCATGGATACTCTACCCACCAGACAAAGAAATATGTCACTTAAATATATATAAGCCAAAGTTCTTTGAGCTTCTCGGAAGAGAGCTTCCCCGGATATGCTACGGTGAGTTTGAAGATACTTGGAGAGAACTTCCTACTAGTAAGAGAACACTATACTATCTCGTTAGTCAAATAGAGTACATACTTAATAATGAAAATCCGGATAGCCCTGTTCCTTACAGAAAAAGACTCTGTGGGTATGATTGTTAGCTATAAGAGCATGTAAGTTGAGTTTACTTAAGTATACTAAGTATACTAGTGAGAGTAGTAGTGAGTAAGTATGAGAATTAGTATTGAATTAAAAGCTGATACTAAAGAGAGACTTTTATTATATCTAAATTACTTTATTCAATATACTCGAGATGTTGATAAAGCATTGTATATACCATTAGTTATTGAAGAAGTAGTTAAAGGCAATTTATATCAACACTACATCTCCTTAAAAGATGCTGTAAAAGGGCTGATAGAAAGCGTCGATTATATAGGAGATAATGCAATTAGAATAGGTATCTTATGTAAAATAGTAAACATAGGTACTAAGTATAATATTTTAGAATTTCATCAATTATTACCAAAAATTATGAACTTTATTGAAACCAGTGGAAGAGATTATAATGTATTAAAGAACATAGTTATTAGACTGGCCGAAGCCAATCTCATTAACTACGCTATAAGAACGGCAAAGAACATCAAAAACACTTACTATAGAGACGTCACTCTAGCATGCTTAGTATATCCTCTTCTAAGGAAAGGCTACTACAGTGAAGCTTCTTCAGTAGCTCGTGAAATAAGCTCTCAAAAGATTAAGGAATTAGCTTTATTCTATAAAGCACTAGCATTAGCTGAAAAGGGTAATGTGCATGGGGCACTAAATACTATTATGGAATCTAAAATAATATTTAAAGGATTACTAGATAAAATATTGTCTTTCCTAGGATTAAAAGAGAAGAAACTAGATATAGTTGAATATGAATGTACAAGAATTCTGGTTGATATAGCCTTAATCTGCATTAAGAGAGGTTATCTTACTCAGCTCAAACAATTAATCAAGAAAGCTGATGAAAAGAGTTTAGCTAGAAAAATGCTGATAACTCTCATTAATACTGACTTACTAGACCCTGAGAGTATAGTATACAATTTTTCGTTTGACATTAATATTAGAGATAAAATACTGATGTACTGTATTAAAGAGTTATGTGCACGAAGAAGTTTTGCTCTCGCGAAAAATGCTACAAAATACTTAAACTACGGCAATAGAATAGAGGCTCTTCTCACAATCTGTAAAGAAATATTTTATAGAGAGGGGTATCTGAAAGCACTTAACTTTACTTATAGTTTAGAGGAGCCTTTTCTCAGATGTATTCTCCTCATTAAGATATTTTCTACGATGCTCCAAGAACATATATATAGTTTTTATGTAGGCAGAGTTCTAATTAAAGGAAATAATATTATAGTATTACCTAATACAACAATAAGAGATCTTTCAATAGAATTTAGAACAATGTCTGCGAGGAAGAGAATAACCTTTAAGCATGTCGTATGTAACAGAGTAAGGAAAACTATAGGATTAAGTAATATTACTGATTATGTTGAAAAAGGGAAAATAATAGTTACTTGGAGTGAAGGCTATGTAGAAAAAAGTACTGTGTTTTGCTCAGCTAAAGCTTTAAGCAAATGTGTTCAGAGCATTGTAGGTAGGGCTCTTAACATTAAATTCAGCTACCCTAAACTAACTCCTCTACCAGAGTTCATTAGAATAGATGATTACATTTGTACTCACTTATTAAAGAGAGGAGGAATTTCAGTAACTCTCCTAGCTATAGATAAGGAGAATAATTGGTGGGTTCTTAAAGTACCACTAAGTATTTACGAGACTATAATAAGTGGTAGATCGTTTACAATAAGCGAAGATACTATAAATATGTTTGAAAGAGAATACTGTATTTTAAAGAGATTAAAGCACCCACATATTGTCAGAGTGGGAGAAAGAGCGGATAAGACGTTGCCTTTTATACCGCTTGAATACTGTAAAAATGGTTCTCTTAGAGATATTTTGAATAGTAGAAGAGTTCTTAGTTTAAGAACAGTTCTCAAAATGGGAATACAGATAGCTGACGCAGTAGAGTATGCTCACTCCCAAAGCGTAGTTCACGGAGACTTAAAGCCAGAAAATATTCTTTTTAATGAAAGGGGAGTGCTTAAGGTATCGGATTTCAATACTGCTAAAATAATGCGGCACGTAGAGAAGAAAACAGTTTTACCAGCATATACTAAGGGATATGCTTCACCTGAGCAAGTAAACTTCGAGGAAATGGACGAAAAAACAGATACATGGAGCCTGGGGATAATACTCTACGAAGCACTGACAGGAGTTAAGCCATATTTAACGGATAAATATGAGGAAGAGCTAAAGCAGAGAAAACAAGTAGATTTCACTAAAGTGCCAGCAATTCTCAGAGATTTAGTTAAAGATATGTTAAGTTATGATAAAGAGAACAGGCCTTCAGCTAAGGAAATTAGAGAAGAGCTAGCAGAGAAATACTTATCGCTAAATCTACTAAATTCTAATAGAAATTCATTATCTTAAATCATTTCATCACTCATAGACCTCTGTTTCCCCCAGCATTCTTCTCTTAACTTTATAAAGTATTATAGGAGTTGAGGCCTCTGGACACACGTATCCTAATTCTACTTCTCCAGTGCTTAAGTGTATGTAGGGTAAATGTCCGAGGATCCAATATTTACCATCGTAAACTCTATTATAGCATTTAGGGCAGCTATCTATAGATGAGACAAGTTTTATTAAAATATTATAGTATTTTTCAAATTCTTCTTCAGGATATTCGGTTTCTGTAGCAATTGACTCAGTACTGTCTTGAAAACTATTGCTCATAGATAGGATTCTTAAACATGTTTATTTATAACTTACTCTATTTTGCAGAACTATTGTAGTTGTGAGAGAGGCTATTTATTCTCTTTTTAAGTATTCTCTTTAAGAATATTCTCGTCCTCTGTTTACATGGATTATATAGTATTTCGTGAGGCGGTCCTTCTTCTATAATTTTCCCGTTTTCCATGAATATTATTTTGTCTGCTACGTCTTCTGCGAAGTCTAGTTCGTGTGTTACTATTAGGAGTGTTATTCCCTGTTTAGCTACTTTTCTCAGTATGTCTAGTACTTCTTCTACTAATTCTGGGTCTAGTGCTGAGGTTGGCTCATCTAGTAGCATTAGCTCTGGGTCCATTGCTAGTGCTCTCGCAATGGCTACTCTCTGTTGCTGGCCTCCAGAGAGCTGTAGAGGATACTTGTCTCTATACTCGAGCATACCTACTTTCTCTAAAACTGATTCTGCTTTCTCTAAGGCTTCTTCCCTGCTCATTTTCTTTACGACTCTTAGGGGTAGGAGAATATTTTGTAGTACTGTCATGTGGGGGAAGAGGTTGTAGTTTTGGAAGACGAATCCTGTTTTCTGTCTGATTTTCTTTATGTCAGTGTTTTTTGAAGTGACTTCAATGTTCTTGAAGAATATTTTTCCGCTGATAGGCTCTACTAGTCTTACGATGCACTTAAGTAGAGTTGATTTGCCTGAGCCGCTTGGACCTATAATCACTACTTTCTCTCCCTCGTCTACTTCGAGAGAGACTTCTCTTAAAACAATTGTATTCTTGTAGCCTGCTACTAGTTTGACTACTCGAAGTAGCTTCATGACTATTCCCTATATCCAGGTATCTTTAGTTTCTTTTCAAATACTTTAGATGTTTTTGAAATAGTGTAGCATATAATGAAGTATACTAGGGCTACTGCTAGAAATACTTCGAGAGGCTTAAAGGTTATTGCTACTAGGTACTCTCCTCGCCGAGTTAGCTCAACTACTCCTATCACGGATGCCAGTGAGCTGTCCTTAATCAATGTTACAGCCTCATTTATGAGCGATGGGATAGCTACTCTGAAAGCCTGTGGGAGAACTACGTATCTATAGGTCTGTAGAGTACTCATTCCCAGAGACTCCGCCGCCAACACTTGTTCCTCAGGAATGGCTTTTAAAGCTGATCTGAATATTTCTGCTTGGTAAGCAGCGCTATTTAATCCTAGTGCGACTATACCTGCTGTAACTGGGTCGAGTTTTACTCCAAGTACTGGTAAGCCGAAGTAGATGAAGAGAAGTTGCACTAGGAGAGGTGTTCCTCTAAAGACTTCAATATAGGCTGCTATAAAAGGCTCAGTTATCTCCTTAGCGAAGGTCCTTAAAGGGGTCATTGTTATTGCTAGAAAAAACCCTATGACGAATGCCGTAGAGCTTATGTATAGTGTATTCCATAGTCCTTGCAAAAGGAAAAAGAGTGTTCTAACTATAAAAAACACCGAATCCATCCTATTCACCAGCCGCTTTATGTTAGCTGCCTCCTTCTTTCTCAAGGAGTTTAGCTATCTCACTTTCAACTATTTTCTTTAATTCACCAGTAGACTTTAGCTGCTCTATGACGCTATTGACTATGTATTTCAAATCCTCAGCGTTTTCTGGCACAGCTATAGCTGCATATTCCTCAGTACCTTCTACTATAAACGCGATTTTTAGAGTCAGCTTCTTTTTAGTAATGACAGAGGCTACTGTCTTAGATATCAGAATAGCGTCTACATCTCCTCTCTCAAGAGCTAAAATCATGTCAGGGTTTACTTTAGTATAAGTCTTTATTTCACACTTACCCTTAAGGTGTTTCTCAGCCCACTCATGCTGAGTAGTTCCCTGCTGCACACCAATCTTCTTTCCGTAAAGGTCTTCTACAGAAGATATGCTAGAGTCCTTTGTTGTAACAAAGGTAAATACGTCAGAGAAGTACACTATTGAGAAGTCTACCTCTTTCTCTCTATTAGCTGTAGGAGTCATGTCTGCTATAATCAGATCTATTTCTCCTCCCTTGAGAGCAGCTATTAGTGCATCGAATTTAATATCCTTTATTTCTAGCTTAACTCCAATAGCTTCTGCTATCTTTTTAGCTATTTCAATATCTATTCCAGCGTAGTTCCCCTTCTCGTCAATATACTCAAATGGAGGCCAGTCAGCGCTAGTTCCTACGATAAGTACTCCTCTTTTCTTTATTTTCTCAAGCAAGCTCTCTTTTTTATGTATAGCACTAGGAGGCAGAAACACTCCAGTGAGGTAGCCTAGTACTAGCCCTAATACTATTCCTACTACTATATACTTGCTTACAGTAGTCATCGCTCGCGGATACAAGTGGGACAAATATATTTATTTTGTAACAAAAAGCATAAAAATAAAAATATATGTTACAAATATAACACAATGGTTGCTAAGAGTCTTAGTGAAATTGTAAGAGAATATGTCTCCACAAGACCCTGTATTCTAGAAGCACTCAAAATGAGAATAGCTAACTACAGTGCATTAGCTAGACTCATAGCTGAGTATTGTATAAAGGAAAACCTAGAGGTTAAGGTAAGTACACCAGCTATTAAGATGGCTCTAAAGAGATTTGTAGAAAAGCTTTCAGCAGAATATTCTTCACTAGAAAGTAAAATACTTAAAATATTGGCCTCAAGCTCTCTCTACTTAATAAACGACATTACTGTATTTACCGTAGAAGGACAGCTTACCCATAGTTTCTCAGATAAAATAGCTGCCCTCAAACCGAGATTTCTTCAGTTAACCCAAAGCCTAGGTTACGTGACTGTTATGATAGACCAAGAAACATTTGAGAAGCTAAAGAAGTTTCTTGGAAAAACCTTACTTAATGCACATACGGTAGAAGTTCTCCGAGACCAGACAGCTATACTAATTAAGAGTCCTAGAGAAATAATAGAGACACCTGGAGTTATAGCACATATGCTTTCTGCTCTTGCTCATCACGGAGTAAATATAACTCAGTTTATTTCTTGTCATACAGACACTATACTAATCATAAATAGAAGAGAGGCTTTAAAAGCATACACAGTACTTGAAAAACTAATACTGAGCGCTAGGCGCTTAGTGAAGACTTCGGCATGAAGTGTTAGTATATTTTAACATACAAGTCAACTAGATTTTCTAGACCATAGTCTTCTCTTTTCCGAGAAGTTATTGAAGACACTATATTACAGTAGTCTTCCAATATTCTCATTTACCCCTCTGCTCACTCCTTTTCAAGTAAAAAAGCAGAGAGTTTTTGTATGTAATACAGTTAAATGTATCTCTGTTAGCAGACTCCTTTTAAATCTCTTAGGTAATATTATCTATGATGAGTAGGGGAGTGGGGAACAAGAAAACTAACATGCAGCTGATAACAGTACACTTACCTAAGCCACTTGTTGAAGGTCTTGAAAGACTCGTCGAGCTTGGGCATTATCCATCCCGCAGTGAAGCAATAAGAGTAGCCATACGTGATCTATTAAGAAAAGAGCTTTACGCTAGGAGAGAGAAGGCAGGGTTAATGACAGGAGTATAGCATCTAGGGTATCTCTTTTTCAACTAGACTTTACTAACCATATTTTCTTCTAAGTAGTAACACTTAAATTTCCTTTAGGCATAATATTTTCCAAAGAATTTTGAGGGGGAGTGAATGGAAAAATGGCTTGCTGAAGGAAACGAGCTTTTAAAAATAGTTGTTCAAAGAAAGCTTTCTCAAACTAAGGGAAGTATAGTTACTCTTAGTTCAAAAGACTTAAAAAGGTATTATAGTAGCAGAAAAACTAGCAAACGTGAAGTAATTCTCTATTCTCGAGCACTAAAAATTCTAGCTAAACGACTTAGAGCTACTTCTCTTAAACATAAGTATGTGTTTAAGAGAGATAAGCTTGAAGACTGGCTGAAAAACGAGCTATCTCAAGCATATTAGCTTGTATTCTCTTTTTCCTACTCCTAGTTTTTCTGCTTCTTCTAAAAGTATCCAGTACTTTACTTGAGGAAAGAGTAGCGAAATCTTATTTACTCCCGGCTCTATAGCCTCTATGCTTCCGTCTTCTTTAAACAAGTATCCCGGAGCACTATTCACGAGATCTATAGAAGCCTGGTCTATAGCTACGGGATCGTAGGAAGCGAGTATTCCTAAATCTACTACAATAGGAGGCTCTAGCGAAGTAGCACAGTCACAAAGTCTTGTAATTTCTGCTAGTAAATTAATATAGAGTACTTTGTTTTCCTCAAAAGTTTTAAGAACACCATAGACGGCTTCAGCAGCTCTTTTTAACATTTTCTCTACATGACTACCTCCACCCCAAGGCATTCTAACAGCTCCATAACGGCAGATAGCTACACAGTCTCCACAGCCAACACATTTATCGTAATTTATTTCAGCTTTACCATCTATTACAGAAATAGCACTCCATACACAGTGTTTTGCGCAAAGCCCACAGCCCACACACTTATCCTTGAGTACTTCTGGCTTAGCTACAGCATGCATATCGAATTTTGTTTTACGAGCACAGCACCCCATAGCCAGGTTCTTGAGAGCTCCACCAAAGCCGAAAGATATGTGAAACTTAAAGTGAGATACTACTACCATGGCGTCAGCCTCAGCTATAGCGGATGCTACAGCTACTGAACCCATTTCTCCCGGAGTCTTTACTTCACGATAGTCTCTTCCTAAGAGACCGTCCGCGATGATTATTGGAGCACCAGTGTTACCTAAAGTGAATCCATTAATTGCAGCAGTTTCTAAATACTCTACAGCATTTCTCCTATAGCCTGCGTAGAGAGTAGTTGTATCGGTTAAAAAGGGCAGAGCTCCTGTCTCCTTAATATAATCCACTATAGCTTTTATGACTTGAGGTCTCGTATGCCTTATGTTTCCTCTCTCCCCGAAGTGTAACTTAATAGCTACAAGTTCTCCTTCTCTTAGACAATCTTTAAATTTTGTCAACTCGAGAAGCTCTCTGACATGCCTTAGGATATTTCGAGTATCTTTAGCGAACCTTATAAAGTATACTTCCGACATACAATATTTCACCTCTTACAGCCCTTAAATACTTAAACTATAGCTCTCTTCTGCTTCACGGCCTAAGAAGAACATTTTCTTTTTAACTTAAAGAGATTAACTAAAAATTACTGTGTAAAGGCTATATTTACTAGCTAGTTCAGATTAAGGCAGCAAGACAGTAGGAAAGAGGCATAAAATATAGTATTTTAATGTGAGATATAAAAAATAAGACTATTATATGTACGCAAAATAATGTTTATATATTTAAATAAGTATTATAGATAGATGAGAAGAAGGCGAAGAAAATATGCTAGAGAGGTCTTCGGCTATATTTATGCTCCCGGAAAAGTTTTTGCAGAAATAGTGGCTTTAGCGAGAGAATTTACTTCAGCTCTTCTCAAAATACTACTCATTTTAAATAAATATGGTATAAGGATAGAGGAAGTGAGTAGCGGGGCTCCTCTGAAAAATCTTAGACCAGTATTTATTATAGCTGATATAACTGATATAGAGGAGTTGTTTGAGAAGGCAGTCAAAGAGATTTCTTATTCTCCTGAGGTAAATGAAATATTTTATTTTATTAGTAGAGCTGATCCTGAGGTAAGGTTTTCTCAAGCATTTCCATTAGTTTATTACGGTACTATGAGAAGAGCGGTACTGTTTGACGCAGAGCACTTCTGTATATCTATGGCAGCTATCAAGAAGGAGTGGGGTGACGAGGGAAAGGCTCTTCTCTTTCTCCTGGGTAGAACATGGGGGCTAACTTTAGCTCAACTCGATAAAAGAAAGGGTATTGTATGTAGAGGAGAAGAAGGTGTCTTGTCGAGGTTTTCTGACGTATGGTTATTTACTGGTAGAGGTCAAGTAAAGAGAACATATGGTAGGTTAATTGAATATATTATAGAAATAGAAGATAATTTTGAAGCAATGTGCATCAAGGCAGAAGAACCTTCGTGTCACTGGACGAGAGGCTATATTACAGGATACTTAGAGGGGCACTTAGGTTTTAGATACAATGTGCTAGAGAGAAAATGCTTATCAGTCGGAGACTCTGTTTGCGTCTTTTCTGTGAGAAAATTTAAGTAAAATTTTTAGCCTAGAATCTTCGGTTCACTTAAACTAAATATTATTTGAAAGTATTTAAGTAGTGTAGGAAGGGTTTTACTATAGGTTTACTGAAACTATTCTACTACAAAAGTTTTTACTAAAAGCTATTTTCTACTATTTCTTTCAGTAATCTATAGCTATAGTTAATTTAATGGAAATCTATGTACTAAGTGTATTTAGTAATTCATGTTCCTCGATTCAGAAAACCTTACACACATAACCCCTACGCAGTGCTCTACTTAAATAAGACTCCAGTAGCCCTATACTATTTAAATAAAAGACTTGAGCAGAAAGGAGTTAAAATGCTTTACAAATTGAGTAGAAAGTACAGAAACTTCAATTACATTGCCTCAAACTCTACCACAATTACAGCATGTGGAGAAAACCCATGGGAAAGCCGTAGATACCATTTAATTAGAGAGAAACTCAAGTCTCCTATACCAGTACCAGAGCATCTTGTTCACTAAACTTCCCTCCTGGCTTGAGGGAAGAGTCTTAAGAGTACTATTGTGCGAGACCTGCGGGTACGTAGTAGAAATATACTTGGTTCCAAAATAGCTAATTAAGTATTTTCTGTTTTTTCATAGTAACATTTTGAGCCTTACTACTTATGATAATATGTCTGATTAGCTGTTCTATTTTCTGCCTATTATTTTCCTTAAGTGCTGTAAGAACTTCCTGGGGATCTAAATCTATTCCACATTTCCCGCTTATAGCTGAGACAAGTTCCATTATTAAGCTATCAGTTTGATCTTCTAGATTACTATTTATTTCTAAGAGAGCATCATATATAGCTCGAGGATTAGTTAAAAGGATTTCAGTTAAGTTTTCTCCTAGCTTTCTCTCTAAGTGGAATTTAAGTATTTGAGGTAGTGTAGGAGCAATAGATTCTAGAGCTCCCTTAATTAATTTCTTTGCTTCTTCTACATTCATATAATTTTCACCTTTCCATCTTCTATGACTAGTTCTTTTTGCCTAGCGTCGTGCCAGCTTCCTCTCTGCTTCAATATAGCTATCTTTTTCCTAATGTATCCTCCACTAATATCAAACCATAAGGCTATCAAGACGTCAGCAATAGTGCTTATACCAACTTCTTCAAGCGATATTATGTTTGATAGTGCTGTAACCACTAAGGTCACTCTGTGGGCTTTCGACAGAAGACTAATGTTTCTTATAAGTTCTAAATACTCCTCTTCCTCGTAGTGTCTGGCTAGAGCATAAGCACCGTCTATTACTACTCGAGAAGGCTTGTGTTTTTCTAAGAGCTTATCATAGAAGCTGTAAAGGGCGGCGGGCGTAAATAGTCTAGGACTTAGAGAGTATATATAAAGATACTTTTCTAGCTCCTCTAGGTTAACACCCATGTTTCTAATAGCTGTTTTTAGCTGATTACGAGGTTCTTCAAAACTTATATAGACTACTCTTTCGCCCCTACGAGCTCCTTCTATTGCAAAGTTTAAGGAAATTAAGGTCTTGCCTGTTCCCGATGGTCCGCTTATTAAGACTACTGATCCCTTTAAAATTCCTCCGCCGAGCATTTCATCTAGTTCAGGAATTCCTGTCGGAGCTCTTTCTTTGGTGAATCCTCCTGAGAGGCTTGCTTCGAGAGGTACGTAGAGCTTTATTCCTTCATTAGTGATCACAAAGTCGTATGATACTCGGGGAGTAGGTGCGCCCCTATTTTTCCTTATTTCTAGTATTCGTCTAGTGAGTCCGCGTTTTTCATCAAGCTTCAGCACTATAATAGCGTCTGCTAGAAACTCTTCGAATCCGTGCCCAATAGTCTCTTTACCCCATGGGAGATCAGCTATGAGAAGCGTAGTTATACCATAGGGTTTTAGCCCGAGCAACACATTGGCGTGCAGGAATGCTCTTGCTTCTTTTAGAGTAAATGCTTCGAGCATAGATGTTATAGAATCTATTACAAGGCGTTTCGCTCTAATCTCTTCTACTGCACCATAAATATTGTTTATTATACTTCCTACAATTTTCTCATCAGCTATACTTATCATTGAAAGAAATTTAAATATATTCTTTTTCTCCAATTTATCGAAATCGAATCCGAAGGCTTTCATGTGTTCGTAAAACTCTTTCTTGCTTTCAGAAAAGCTTACATAAACTCCTGGCTCACCATACTCGGATGCTCCTTTGTAAACGAACTGTGCAGCGAAAGTACTTTTACCGGCTCCTGGGTGCCCTGCTAGAAGTACTATGGAGCCTCTGTCAAATCCTCCTCCAAGAATATGGTCGAGTTCTTTTATTCCCGTGGGACATTTCTTATTAATATTTTTGTAGGACATCAAACTCGTGTGTCTTTCTCCATAAAACTATTTAAATTTTTTGTTTAGGGTGAAAAAATACTATTTAGCTAAATAAATTGTAGTATGAGTTAGTGAAAATAGAAGAATATTTAGTTATTCTGCATGTAACGTCTTTAATGTCTACTAAAGGTGAAGTTCAACGCTGATCCCCATTAATTCAGCGACTTCACTTAGCTCTCTCGTGTAGTCTCCTAGGACTGCGGAGAAGTGGTGGCCATACCACGAGATTTTCTTAGTTAATTCGACAGCATTCCTGACGCTTACTTCAAGAGTTTCTCTACAGCCTGCTCCTTCAAGAGAAGACTCTACAGTACCTTTAATAATGAGTATTTTCGTGAAATATGAGTCTACTCTAGCAAGAGTTATGTCTGTTTTAGGAGGTACTTCAACGTAAACAGTTGCACCATAGCCCTTGTTATGGAAGTCATGAAGTTCATAGCACTCTACTCTTTCACCGAAAATTTTTGTTGGAGGAACATCATGAGAATACCTCATTAGATCGTTTTCGGCGCTGTGTAGCCAAAGGTTTCCCATAAAGGCTGGTTTTTCTGAAATATACATGAGCATAGCCATAGCTATTAACGCGCTTAAGTCTGCTTCACATGAGGCAGGTATTTTCTCATCCTTGAGTAGAGTGAAGGCTAGGCAGGGAGTGACTCTATATTCATAGTATATTGGTTCCGCGCAGTCTACAGTGACGGCATTACAGTAGTACTTAGTCATTAGCTCCTTTAGAGCTATATACAGCTTAATAGATCTAAGTAAGTTTTCTTCATCTACCTTTATCTTACTAGCCTGACTAGCAAGCTTATTTACTATCTCTCGCGCCTTATCGTCACTTACAGAAGTCATTTGGGACAGTAGTTCTTCACTGCTAATCCACTCATAGTCTACACCTAACTTAAGTTTCATTAAATCTAGGTTGTAGGCAGAGCTTAAGGCAGAAAATGAGGGGAGTGCCTTGGATGAGACCACGAGGACTCTAGTAAGTCTCATTTTCTTCCTAACAGCTAGTCTCCGGAAAAGTTTCCTTAAATCATTTTCGTCGATAGGAGCATGTGCTTCCACGCCTCTAGCTCTGAGATAAGCAACTATATCATGATTTAAAACACCTCCGCCAACCATTATGAGCGGAGGACCAATAAGCCCTATGTCAGCCATTATCTTATGGGCTATACCTCCAAGTCTCTCGACTAAAATAGCGTCAGTACTGTAAGTAAGCTCTTCTCTAAGTACCTCGAGGTCCCTATAGCTAGTGACTAGAGAGGGTTTTAAGAACATTACTTCGGGGAACTCTTTTTTCAGCTTAGAGTATCTTTTCTCTACTTCCTTCTCTAAGCTCTCTCTAGAGGGGAGTGATCTAAAGAAGCCTCTCTCATAAGACACAAATACAGGCTTTATTTTCAGCAAATCCATGTTGATAAAGTTCCTATAGAAAATATAAGCCTTCCCAGCTAAATTCCTTCAATTTGATAGGGAAACTCTATATATTTTAGATACAAGATATTTCTGTGATAGACCCTATAGCACTTCTATTCTGGCTCCTACTACTGGTAATAGTACTTGAGCCTCAAATGAGGTTCAGAAGAATTCTAGGAATGAGATTATCTATCTTGAAGAGACTTGAAGATAAGTACAGAATGCGTTTCATAACACTTATTCACAGACAAGAAAGAGTAAGTTTCCTAGGAATACCACTCTACCGCTTCATTGACATAGAGGACTCAGAGGAAGTACTTAGAGCTATTAGAACAACTCCACCAGACATGCCTATAGCACTAATACTTCATACTCCAGGAGGACTAGTACTCGCAGCAGCTCAAATAGCTCAGGCGCTTAAAAGTCATCCAGCTAAAAAAATAGTTATAATTCCTCACTACGCAATGAGCGGTGGTACACTAATAGCTTTAGCTGCTGACGAAATCTGGATGGATCCTCACGCAGTTCTAGGCCCGCTTGACCCTCAGTTATCAATTAAACCTGGATTAGCGGTTCCAGCCCCTTCTCTACTAAAGGTAGTTAAAGAAAAAGGACCTGAAAAAGTGTCAGACGAGACTCTTCTCTTAGCAGATGTAGCTGAGAAAGCTATTAGACAATTACAGGAGCTGATAGTAAGTTTAGTTAAAGATAGGCTAGGCGAAGAGAAGGCATTAAAGCTAGCTAAGAGGCTTACAGGAGGCTACTGGACTCACGACTACCCAATTACTGTAAATAAAGCTAGAGAGCTTGGCTTAAATATTAAGACAGAGATTCCACCAGAAGTATATGAGCTTATGAGACTCTACCCGCAGGCAATGCCTGTGAGACCTGGAGTAGAGTACATACCGTATCCCTATGCTCCAAGGCTTCCTCATAGAGTAGAGCCAGCTAAGACTTCTCTTTAAGACAGAGATACGATATTGGAAGATATCTCGCTTTTATGCCTAGTTTTCCGAGTTCTTTATGTAATTCAGCTATTTTTTCCGAATGTCCCGAGACCACAAGTATCTCTATACAGACGCCTTCCTTATGAACATGTGTATAAGACACGACTATGTCTCTATACTTGTCTATTATGGTAAACCATTCTCCCTGCCTACAGACCCTATATAGGATCATTACTCCTGTACACTCATGTGGAGTTAAGTAGTGTAAGTGGTCGTGAATATACTCTCTTATAGCGTTCTCAACTATACTAGACCTATCTGTCTCAAGGGCTTTAGCTAAGGAATCTAGATTATCTGCTAGTTCTCTAGAAATAGATATTCCGAATCTTCTTCTCATAGAGTCACCCTCCTTCTTTTAGCTGCTAAAGCCATAACATATATTAGCATCAATACTAGTCCTGTGACTCCAGCTGGTGCTAGGTTTACTAGTGTAGATAGATATAGTCCTACGAGGCTAGCTGATAGACTAGAAGTGACGCTTATAAGTATTGATTCACGGGAGCTGTTGGAAACACTTGAGCTTATAGCAGCTGGTAGCAGTAAGAGAACGTGTTCTAGAACAAAGCCAACTATTTTTATTAAAGCGACAGTGGTTACTGCAAGTAGAGCAAATGTCAAGGCGTCGTAGTAAGCTGTTCTAATACCTGATAATTTAACGGAGTCTCTATCAATACCTAGGCACACTTGCTCTCTGTAGGTCATAGTTACAGCTATAGCGGTTAGTCCTGCTACCACTAGGGCGTAGAGTGTTTCATTCCAGCCTGCTAGAAGAGGATCTCCGACAATAATATCCATGATATCAGCCTCTAGAGGGAAGTTTGTTAAAACAAAGTATATTGAAATAACACTTAAAGAAGCTGTTAAGGCCACGAAAGTAGCTGTAGCAGTATCAGGGTCTACTCCTCTGTGAATAGCATAGCCTATGGCGTAGACCAGTAGAGTCCCTATGATTACTGCCCATGAGTACTCGTCTCCTATAGGAGAAAGTCTTGCTAAGGGAATAGCTAAGACTACAGCTAGTAGAGCTGAGTGAGGTGAGGCACTAGCTAAGAAGAACAGTTTTCTAGCAGCAACAATAGTGCTCAAGAATCCGTATGCTATTGCAGCAGCCGATAAGACTAAAACCCACCGTATTTCAGTTAATAAACTTAAGAGGATGGCTTCTGCTCCTATTAGGATAACTAGTAGAATTAATAGAATGTTTTTAATACTCACTCTCTCACCCTCAAGTATAGAGCGAATAGAGTAACGATAATGCTGAGTGATACTATACCAGCAGCTACGTTGAGCACGAGAGGCTTACTAGTATACTGCTGCTTAGATGATCTATTGATCTCATGTACTAATAGAGACGCCTGCTCCGCAATATATTTTAATTTACTATAAAGACTGCCTGGAGAAAAGGGTGTAGGTACTTTTATAACAGGGACTCCGTATTTCTCAGCAAGTGATTTAAGTAGTTTTGATGCAGGGAGCTTAACTGGCTCAGAAACTACTAGTAGTTTTACTTCATTCTTCTTAATAGCTTCTTCAAGTTTCTCTAAGTCTGCAGGAGTAGCTGAAACTCCAGCTTCTTTCACTACAAGATATTTTATCTTAACTCCTAGCCACGATACAGCATACTGTGTAAAGGGGTAGTCTGCTGCAGCAACTACATTGAGTCTAGGGGTAGTTTTTAGAATGTAATCTATTTTACTGACAATAGTATTTGCTCTATTTAAGTAGACCTTAGCATTGCTAGGATTTATTTCAGCTAAGATTTCTGCTATGTGAAGAATAAATACTTTATAGTTTTCAGGATCATATATAGGCATATGGTAATTTGGCTGACCTAGAGCCGGGTTATCGTATATTTCTACTCCACTGATTCTTATTATCTCTATTAATCTGGATTTAATTATTTTTCTCTCTACTTTATTTTTGATGTCTACTTCAAAGAAAGTATGTCCTGTTGAAACTATAAGGTCTGCTGTCTGTAGGAGCTGTATGTCTTCTGTAGTCAGCTGGTATTGATGAGGATCTGTGCCTAAGGGTACTAAGGATACTACTTTGTCTTCACTAGACGCCACTAACTTAACATCATCAACTAAGTTAGGAAAAGTCACTACAATGAGTGCTCCTCGAGTCTGAGAGCTTACTGTAATCAGAGGTAAGGGGAGGAAAATCAAGCTTATTAGTAAAAGTATTTTCTCTAGCTTGATCATTGTCGGTAAATTTATATGTGCACAGATATTAATAAGCCTAACGGAGAGTATGCACAAGATAGTCGTAGAGGATCTTACTGCCGGGTACGGAGACGAACCAGTAATAGAGAATATAAGCTTTGAGCTGAGGGGGCCTGCACTAGTACAGATACTTGGACCTAATGGAGCTGGAAAAACTACTCTCCTCAAAGCTATTTTAGGCTTACTGCATCCTATGAGTGGAAGAGTATTTATTAACGATGAAGAAGTCACAGGAGATCCTGAGAAAGCTGGAGTCTATGTAGGCTATCTTCCACAGCTCTTCACTACGTACTTCTCAAAATATCCTATTACAGCATGGGAGCTAGTAGAGTCTAGTCTCTTAATGCATAAAAAGAAGTGGCCTAGACTATTTGTCGGTGTAGATGATAGAAAAAGAATAGAGGAAGTCTTGAGCACAGTAGGTCTCTCTAGAGAGGCTTGGAAGAAAAACTTCTGGCATCTCTCAGGAGGTCAGAGACAGAGAGTACTTTTAGCAAGAGCACTAGTACATGACCCACCTATACTGGTAATGGATGAGCCTTTCTCGGCAGTAGACCCTGCGGGGAGAATAGACTTAGTACAGGTTATAGCTAAGCTGAGCGAGACTAAGCTTATTTTATCTACTTGTCATGATCCAGAGCTGCTACTACCGTATACAGATACTATTATACTGTTAAACAGGAAGTTGTTTAAGATAGGGAAGCCTCAAGACCTCCTTAAGATAGAGGAAATGAAGAAAATTTATGGGGAAGCAGCAATACTGATGCAAGATCACATACATATATGTGATTTTCACGCATAAGACATTAAACCTCAAACATAGCTTGACTACTATGTAATTACAGTAAGTAACCTTAATCTGTATAAGGCTTAGTGTTATATACTTACTTTAAGCTTACTTAAAGAGAGAATGATAATCGATCTAAGTAGAGGCTTCTATGGCATTAAAGCAGTACTTCAACCTATCGTCTTTAGCATAGGAGCTTCAAAAGAAGAGTCCGAGAAGCTCAAAGAGAAGTTTATGGAAGAGCTTAAAAACGTTTATAGTACTGAAGAGCTGCTGGAGCCTATTGTCGTTACGTCAGAGTATGAGGCTAGGCTACTGCCTTTCAATATTGACAGGAAAGTAGACGCTATTATTCTCTGGGCTCACGGTAGAAGGTATATTTATCGGAGACTCTCTTGGCTAAAAATACCAGTCATAATATGGGATGAGCGAGGCTACTGTCATGCAGCCTCGTGGGATATTAGAGGTTTCTTAAAACACTGGGGAGTTAGGGTAATCACACCTATAGGGCCAGAGGAACATAAGCGTGTAGTTAAGGTGATTTCAGCAGTCAATGCGTTTAAAGCAAGTAAGCTAATAGTTTTCGGGAGAATACCTGCACCAAATGTTGCTTCACAGTGGTGTCTTGAAGAAATAGAGAGAAAACTAGGGTTAGTTACCGAAAACATTTCAGTAGACTACTTGCTAGAGAAAGCAGAGCGTATTGACGCTGAGCGTTTAGAAAAGACTCTCGCTGAGTGGAGAGACCTTTTTATTAATTTCAATAGAGAAGCACTTGAAGGAGTAGCTAAGCTTTACTTAGCGATTAAAGATATTCTCGAGGAAAGAAAAGCTAATGCTTTTACAATAAATTGTCTCGAAGACCTTTTCAGTAAGAAATTTATCCCACCGTGCATTGCTCTAGCTAAGTTCATAGATGAAGGTATTGTAGCTGGCTGCGAAGCAGACATAAATGTGGCTCTCTCAATGATGATACTGAGCTTTATTTCAAGGAGCCCGGTGCTCATGGGAAACATATACTTGTTCAGACCGTGGCCTGGCCCAGGCTTCCCTCCATCTGAAACAAAAATCAAGGATATTGAAGAAAGTCTGAAAACTAATGTTGTGAGATTAACACACGACGTGATTCCGCTAACCATGGGTGTTAAAAGCAAGTGGGCTCTTGAAGATTACCACAATATGGGTAAGGGCGCGACAGCATATGTTCCTCTGAAAACAAACAGTGATGTAACCTTGCTGAGAATAAGTCCTGATTTAAGCGAAATGATCGCCATTAAGGGAAAGATACTGAAGGTAGAAGATACTATTCACTGCAGGTTTTCTGCATGGATAAAAGTCAGAAATGTTAGAGAAATAGCGGACAACGCTTATACTTTTCATCACGCGATGGTATATGGAGACTACACTAGAGAACTGAAATTATTCTCAGAGCTAACGGGAATTGAGCTTAAAGTGCTCTAACTTCTCCCTAATAGACTTAACTTCATTTTTCCAAGGCGATGTAACAGCCTCATAGTATGTTTGGCGAGTATCTCTTAAGTCGACTAACTTCTTTACAAGTCCTCTTTTAATCAAGAGTGCTAAAGAATACCTTACTGTTCGAGGCGAAAGTAGAGTTTTCTCAGCGATTTCTTTAACCGACAAAGGACCTTCGGCTTCAAGTACCTTAAGAATATACTTAGCGCTAGGCGGTATCTCCTGTATTTCCTTAATAAGAGCATACTTTTTCTCGAGACTCTCCTTAGTTATCGAGGTAGCAGTTATCTTAATTACAGGAACAGGAGTCTTTGCCTTCGTTATCTCAACTTTCTTCTTTACTTTAACTCTCTTGCAGCCATCAGCTATTATTTCACAAGGATGTCTGCTAGAAATATCTCTAATAACTATTTTAGAGGTATCTTTAATGACTAAAGGTTTCTTAAGAGGATCAAGACTATTTACAGGCACTATTTCTAGCACAGGTGTATTTTCCATTATTATTGGTCCTCCAGCCGAGAAAGCGTAAGCAGTAGAGCCTACAGGTGTAGCAACTATTATGCCGTCTGACCGATCACGCCATACGTGCTCACCGTTAATAAGCAATTCGTATTCTATTAGAATAGCACTTTTAGAGGAGAAAATAGCTATTTCATTTAAAGCATATACTACTTCCTTTTGATCGACTTTGCCTTTAATCCTAGTGTATTTTACTATCTTATACTGTTTCTTAGCTAAAGCAGATAAACATCTATCAATTTCATTAAAAGAAACAGGCATAAGGAAGCTAACGTATTCTGGTGGACTTATGCCAAGAATAGGTTTAATTTTTTCTCCGAGTACCTGTAAGGCATCTAAAAGAACTCTGTCAGTGCCTATAATCACTAAAGCATCTACGTCGCTTAAAGAACTCAAGTGCTCTATTTCGAGAGGTTCTACATTAAATCCAGTGAGCTTAGCTAGTCTAATAACTAGAGAAACCATACTTGAATCTGCTGGAGAAGTAATTACTCCTAGCTTGCGTATTTCATCACTTATTGCCGTCACCTCTCGTATGTAAAAGCAATATTTGCCAATAAAACTTTTCTTATATACTAGCTTTCAGAAAGAATAAAGATAGCATGCTAGAGGACGAAATTAAGTATTTACTGCGTAAGAAGAATGCTGTTATCTTAGCTCACAACTACCAAAGACCTGAAGTACAAGATACAGCTGATTTCACAGGTGATAGCTTAGAGCTTTCTATTAAAGCTATGAAGACTGAAGCTGAAGTAATAGTTTTTGCTGGAGTAGACTTTATGGCAGAGCAAGCAGCTATACTGAATCCCGAGAAAAAAGTATTACATCCTGAGAAAGAATCTACTTGTCCTTTAGCACACCAGCTTACACCTGAGATAGTAGACTACTACCGCAGAAAACACCCTAAAGCACCACTCGTAGTCTACGTTAACTCGCTGGCTTCTACTAAAGCTAAAGCAAACTATGTTGTAACGAGCAGTAGTGCTGTTAAGATAGTTTCTCAGTTAGACGCAGAAACTGTCCTCTTTGGGCCCGATAGAAATCTCGCGTCATATATAGCCGAGCAGACAGGGAAAACAGTTATTCCTATTCCACCCGACAGCCACTGTCCAGTCCATATGAAGATAACAGTCGACTGCATTAAAGCAGCTCGAGAAAAATATCCTCAAGCAAAAATACTTGTTCATCCTGAGTGTACACCGGAAGTAAGGAAACTAGCAGACTTTATTGGAAGCACAAGCCAGATGGTCAAAGCAGTAGGATCTCTAAATACAGAAGAATATGTTATTGGAACAGAAGTAGGCTTACTACATAAAATAAGGAAAGAGTATCCTTCGAAGAAAGCTTACCCAGCTACACTCGAAGCAGTATGCGAGGACATGAAGAAAATAACTTTAGAGAAAATTCTCCGAGCCTTGCTTGAAGAAAAATACGTAGTATCTGTAGACAGGAAGATAGCTGATAAAGCTCGATCTGCTTTAGAAAGAAGCTTCGAGCTCTTAGGGGTCGAGATACCGTGGTCGAAGAGATAGTCTACCGCAAGTTTCTAGAGTGGCTAGCTGAAGACATACCCTTCTGGGATGCTACATCAGAGCTAATACCTGGTAATGTTTTCTGCGAAGCAGTAGTTTTAGCCAAAGAAGACGGAGTGGCTGCATGCACTGAGGAGATAGCATATATCTTAAAGCGCTTAGGTCTTCAAGTAACATTACTTAAGAAAAGTGGAGAAGAATTCAAGCGAGGCGAAATCTTACTAGAAATCAAAGGAGATATGCGCAAAGTACTTTCAACTGAGAGACTTGTCTTAAACATACTATCACATACATGCGGCATAGCTACTGCCACTAAGAGACTAGTAGAGAAAGTTAAGAAAATAAGTCCTTGCACAAAAATCGCCGCGACGCGTAAAACACTACCCGGGTTAAGATACTTTGAGAAAAAAGCAGTTGAAGCAGGTGGAGGAGATACACACAGGCTTAGCTTGTCAGACATGATTTTAATTAAAGATAATCACTTAAAGTACTTTAAGTCAGTTAAAAGGGCTGTAGAGAAAGCTAAAGAGAAAAATAGTTTTTACAGGAAAATAGAAGTAGAAGTATCCAGCTTAAATGAAGCTATTGAAGCAGCTGAAGCTGGAGCAGACATAGTAATGCTAGACAATTTCGCTCCAGAAGAAGTAGCTGAGATAATAAAAGTACTTGAAGAGAAAAGACTTAGAAAGAGAGTCTTAATTGAGGTTTCTGGTGGAGTAACTGAAGAAAACATTATAGAGTATGCTAAAGCACAACCCGATGTGATAAGCTTGGGTAGGTTAACTCATTCTGTAAAGGCAGTTGATTTGTCTCTTGAGGTAACGGGTGTATGGAAATGAAGGGTGTAGCGATAATAGGTTGCGGTGCAATAGGGACTCTGCTAGCTGAGGCAATAGATAGAAGAGAAATAGAAGCAAAGCTAATATACTTATATGATATCGATGAATCTAAAGCAGTTGAATTAGCCTCTAAACTAAAGCAAAAACCTAAAGTAGCTAGAAATATAAATGAAATACTTGAAGACAAAGAAGTAGATATTGTAGTAGAGGCGGCTAGCCAAAAAGCAGTAAAAGAGTACTTAAAGCCCGTGCTTGACTCAGGTAAAGAAATACTGGTGATGAGTGTAGGTGCTCTACTCGACCTCAATCTGAAAAGACTTTACAAAAAACACAGAGATAGAATTCATGTACCGTCAGGAGCCATAGCAGGCTTAGATGCTCTTAAAGCAATAAGATTAGTAGGAGTAAAGAAAATAATCTTAATTACACGAAAACCTGTCAAGGCATTAAAGTATTCTCAATACTTAGCTAGTAAAAAAATAGAAAAGCCTACACTAATATACGAGGGACCTGCAGAAGAGGCTGTGAAACTTTTCCCGAGAAGCGTTAATGTGGCAGCAGCACTAGCCCTGTATTCCGATGCACCAGTATTGGTTAAAATAATAGCAGACCCTAATTTAAGAAACAATATACATGAAATACACATAGAGTCAGAAGTCTCAGAAATTAAAATAGTTGTCAAGAACATGCCTCATCCACAGAATCCACGCACGAGCTACCTCGCGGCACTGTCAGCTGTAGCTTTACTGAAAGAACTATGCAAAAAGCAGTAGTTCTGCTAATCAAGCTTAAGCCTGCATAAATTATTCAATGTCAGCTTAATAGATATTTTAGACTTAAATCCATTTATTTTGTTCACTAGACTACAGTAGAGCATACAGTTTAGGCCAATGGACGTATTTTTATCAGTTAGGAGAGAGCCTTAAGGAATTCTAGTCCTTTGCTTGTTATCTTGTAATATGTTCTTACTTTTCCTCCAACTACTTCAGTTTTGTCTCTTGAGATAAGTTTCATGCGCTCTAGTTCTTTTAAATGCTGGTATACAGCTGGAATTGAAGTACTGCGTCCAGCGTCTTTTAGTTTTTTCCATATTTCATATCCATGAAGGCTTTTCTCGCTAAGTACTCTCAATATGAGTATTTTTGTACTACCTACACCAAGTCTAGGTTTTACTCTGATTTTATTCTTAATGAACTTCTCTAAGGCCATATTCTTTTCTAGCTCTTTAAGTGCTACAAGAGGGTCTTTGAGGCCTGAGCCAGTTATAATGCAAATGACCATGTCGGAGGAGTCTAAAATTCCGGTATCAAGCATTTTCTTTACACACGCTATAGTTGAGGCAGCTGCAGGCTCTGCGAAAATGCCTTCATTTCTTGCAAGCTCTATTGAAGCTGAAAGCATTTCTTCGTCAGATACTTTGAAAGCGTAGCCGTGACTTTCTTTTAAAGCCTTAACTGCTTCAGTTCCTCTGCTAGGTTTCTCGAAAGCGAGGTCGACGGCAATAGTATCTCTATAGTCTTTTTCTTCCTCATTTGAGTAAAATATGTCTACGATAGGTGAACAGTATTCTGCTTGAACGCCTACAAGCCTGCAGTTTATCTCGTTGATTAATCCAATGTAGTAGAGTTCTTTGAGACTTTTCCATATAGCTGAAATGAGGCCTCCATTTCCCATAGGAACTACAATAAAGTCGGGGAGACGGAAACTCAGGTTTTCGAGTAATTCAAAGCCTATAGTTTTTTCTCCTTCAACTAAAAATGGGTCTGCATTGTCAGCAAAATAGTAGTCGCTGTTGAGAACTAGTTCCTTAAACTTGTTTAAAGAATATATTGTTGCGCCGTAGGCTATCATTTGATAAAGTTTGCTAGCCTCGATTTTGCCTGAAATAAAGGCGATACATTTTAAACCAGCTTTAGCTGAGTAAGCAGATAGAGAAGCTCCTAAGTTACCTTTAAATACTCCGTAGACTCCTCTGAAGCCTGCTTCAAGAAGTCTTGTTATTAAGACAGAGGAGCCTCTATCTAAGAACGAGCCTGTAGGATTCTTTGTCTCATCTTTAATATATAAGTTCTTAGCGCCAAGTTTCCTGCTTAACTTACTGCATCTAATTAATGTAGTATCACCCTCACCCAAAGTAACGGCATTTTCTTTCGAGCAAGGAAGAAGCTCAACATATTTCCATATTCCGTCTGTTCTCTCCTCGAAGAACTTCTTAGAAACTACTTCTCTTAGTTTGCTGTAGTCATAGACTACAGTAAGAGGGCTTTTGCACTTACTGCAGTAACTTGTTACAGTACCCGGGCTATATTCTAGGCCACATTTAGTGCACTTTAGCGACTTAAGGTACTTCACTAATATTAAAGTTTAGTCTTATATATTTAAGTCTGATCAGCACTATTTTCTATTGAAGACAAGTAAATTTAATTAATAGGAAATATATGTAAGAGTCTATATTCTAGCACTAATATATAAGAATTGATATCATAATATAAGCCAGCATTAGCTTCTCTACATGTGTCTAAAGCCTCACATACTCTGTCTGTAGCATATACAGCTATAATGACTGCGCTAGTCTACACTATGACATGTATTGCTGTTCCAATGCCTAAACCGCTCGGCGTGTGGCATCTAGGTGATGTGGCATCCTTTATTACAGCAATAATGTTCGGACCTAAAGTAGGAGCTTTCGCTTGCGGCGTAGGAGCAATGCTTTTCGATATATGGAACCCGCTTTATCAAAGTGCTTTCATACAGTGGGCCCCGGCAACACTAGTTATACGCGGAATAATGGGCTACATTATAGGAAGACTTAGGAAAATTATTCCAGGTAAGCCGCGGATTTCCGAGGTCTTAGCAATGGCTGTGAGCCATATGTGGAAAAACTTCGCTTACTTTTTCTACGACTACTGGCTCTTTGGACCTGTAGCTTACCTAGACTTAATAACATTCTTTCCGCTTAGTGTAGCCGATATTGTAGCTGCTTTCTTAGTGTTAACAGCTCTTAGAAAGTCTCTCGGAGTCGAGTATTATATGTGAGGTGGGAAAATGAAAAATATAGTAGATGCTCACACACATCTAGGAGATTTCCCCTTATTCAATGTTAAATTAGATGCAGAGTCTATGATCAAAATTATGAATGAATACGGTATTGAGAAAGCAGTAGTATTTTCTCTACCAAACGAGCTTACATTAAAAGCTGTCAAAAAGTATCCGAGAAGACTTATTGGCTTCATATGGATTAATCCTCATCAAGGAGAAAAAGCGCTGAAGCAGATTGATCAAGCAGTACTGGAATGGGGATTTAAAGGTATTAAAATGCACCCGCTACTTGATGCTTATTTGCCAGACCAGGAGATAGTTTACCCAGTAATGGAGAGAGCACGAAGATATAGAATACCTGTCTTCTTTCACTGCGGGCATCCACCATGGTCTCTTCCATGGCACTTTTCTTCACTAGCCGACAGATTTCCTGATGTGACAATAATTCTTGGGCATATGGGACATGGTCACATAGTTTACATTAATGGAGCTATTGATGTAGCGAAAGAACATGACAATATTTTCTTAGAAACATCAGGTATGCCTATGCATAGTAAAATAAAGGAGGCAGCCGAAGTACTTGGAGCAGACAGAGTACTATATGGATCCGACATGCCTTTCGGGCACCCTGCGTACGAAATACTTAAAGTAAAGGTATCAGGTATCAGTGAAGAAGAACTGAGGCTAGTTCTAAGAGAAAATATCCTGAGAATACTAAGACTATAGCTTATCATTAGTTTCACGTAAGTAATTATTTTAAGAGCTATAGAATCTACTTGATACCGTTAAGTAACGTTAAGTGAACTGCGCTTAACGGTATTACGCAAGTCGCGGGGGATGTAACTATTTATTCTTGTTTTTATTAAAAAAACACATATAGATGCCTATCGTTAAGTAAAATAGGCTTAAAGCTACTTAACGGTGAAGAGAGTGAGCATACTTGAGGTACTTAAGTTAATTAAGTCTGGTGAAAGCGATACTGTAGAGTTTAAGGGAAAGTTTACTTCAGATATAGGTAAAGATATAGTAGCTTTCGCAAATACTGAAGGTGGAGTAATACTTGTAGGCGTGGACAACGAAGGTAGTATTATTGGAGTAAAAGAAGATATTTTACAAAAGCTTTCAGATATTTTATTAAATATTACGCCTCCTCTGAGAATTAAAGTTGAAAAAATTTCTATTGAAAACAAAAATATATACTTAATAAGAGTTCCAAAAAGCACTAAAATACATACTTTTAGGTACATTGCGTATATTAGAGTAGGAAGAAACGTAAAGCCTCTAGCTTTAAACGAGTTACTTGAGAGAGCAGCCGAAGCAGTGCTCTACTTCTTTGATAGAGCCCCTAGTGGAGTACCGGTTGCTGAGATAGATTTAAATATACTTAAATGGTTTCTTGAAACTAGGGAAAAAGTAAGAAATGTTAAGAGTTATGGAGATCTTATGGAAGTCGCAGAAAAGCTCAACATCATAGTTTCTAGAAATAGTGAAAAATCTTTAAGTGGAGCAGGAGTACTGTTTTTTACACAAAATCCGGCTAAGTACGTACCTTGGGCGCGGGTCCAGTTAGTAAAGTTTCTCGACAAAGATATGACTAAAGTAGCCTACTATAGGTTTATAGAAGGCCCTGTGTGGAGAATAATAAATGAGCTAGAAGAATTTTTCAAAGCAAATCTCGTGAAAATACCTATTCGTGAAGCGAAGTGGCGTAGAATAGAGCTTTACGAGTATCCATTAGATGCGCTCAGAGAAGCTGTAACAAATGCACTGGCTCATAGAAATTACTTAATACCGTCTGAGACACAGATTTTCATACTTCCCAGAAAAATAATAGTGAGAAACCCTGGAAGTTTTCCACCGGGAGTCTCGCCTGAAAATCCGCGTCACGTGCCTAGAAATCCCCTACTCTGTCAATATCTCTATGACATAGGCTACATAGAGAAATGGGGAACTGGAATTTATAGAATGAAGAAAGCTTGCAGTGAACACCCTTTAGTAGACCTTAAGTTCAATATACAGCCTTATTACACTGAAGTAGTATTCGAGAAAGTGAGCGAAGTAAGAGAACTACTTGACGAAAAAGATAGAGAAATACTGGAAGTCATTAAAGTATTGAGAGAAGCTCGAAGCAGTGAGATAGCTAAAAGAGTAGGATTATCTAAGACAGCAGTAGTAGCTCGTTTAGAGCGTCTAGAAAAAATAGGCTTAGTTGAAAGAAAGGGTAGAGGAGCAAAAACTCGCTATGTACTTAGGTAAACTCAGTACTCTATTAAGACTATATCTTTTTCTTTAATTCTAGGTATATACACTAGTATTCTGCCCTACTCCACACAGTACTCATATTCAGTTGAATATACTAGAGGTAAAACTCTTTTAGCTTCTTCTGCTATAGGAAGGACATTGCTTGGAGAAAAGAGAGCATATTCAGTGTCCGGAGCACCGTCAGAGTCTCTTACACATCTATACGACACTACATTGACGATGTCTCCTCCTCTTAAAGCTAATTCGCGGTAAGCTTTTCTCAATTTACTTTCCTCTAATTCTACTCTTCTTGCTGAAGCGAGCCAGTAAATTCCATTAGCTAAATTCGTGTATTTTAACGCTTTTCTCACTATATAAAATACTAAGCTCTCAGTGTAAAATTAGTGAACACTATTTCGATAAAGTAGAGACTAGTCGAGGCTCAAGGCTATTTGTCTATAAAAGTGTTATCTTAGGTTTTACTTGAGTCCTTGAGATATTTCCTTAGATTCCTTGAAGAATTTTCATTGAATGATGATAAGCATTTATTGTTCTACGTATAGTAGTCTATGTATGGTATGGATCGATATTTACGGTAAAGTTCCTGTAGCAATGACTATTGCTGGTAGTGATAGTGGCGGAGGCGCAGGTATTGAAGCTGACTTAAAGACTTTCGCTGCACTAGGAGTCCACGGCACAGTAGTATTGACTGCAATTACCGCGCAGAACACCACGGCCGTGACGGGGGTCCAGGACGTTGAACTAGATATTATTGAGAAGCAGATAGACGCAGTTGTCTCAGACATTGGAGTAGATGCCGCTAAAACAGGAATGCTTCATACAAGTGAAATCATCAGAGTAGTAGCTAAGAAAGTTAGAGAATACAAGTTCCCTCTAGTCGTAGACCCGGTCATGATAGCTAAAAGCGGAGCTCCTCTTCTCAAACAAGAAGCAGTAAAAACTCTTATAGAAGAACTCTTGCCTCTAGCTACTGTATTGACACCAAACGCTAGAGAAGCAGAAGTCCTCTGCGGCTTCAAGGTAAGTAGCCTTGAAGACCAGAAGAGGGCAGCAAAAAAGATAGCTGAGCTAGGACCCAAGGCGGTAGTAGTTAAAGGAGGACACCTGTACACCGAGAAGTCAGTAGATGTACTCTACTACGATGGAGAATACTACTTCTATGAAGCTGAGAGAATAGAGTCTAAAAATACTCACGGAACTGGTTGCTCTTTCTCAGCTGCTATAGCAGCTGAGCTAGCTAAAGGAAAAACGGTAGTCGAAGCAGTCTCAGCGGCTAAAGAACTAATAACAGCAGCTATCCGCTACGGAATACCTGTTGGCAGAGGACACGGTCCAGTTAATCCACTAGCACTCCTATACAAAGAGTCTGAGAGACATCGTGTTTTAAGAAGTGTGGTCGAAGCATTCCTTCTCTTAATGAATTATACTCGTGCAGCAGAGCTAGTCCCAGAAGTCGGAACAAACATAGCTATGGCTCTGCCTTATGCAGACAACTTAAACGATGTAGCAGCAATACCTGGCAGAATAAGAAAAGCAGGAAACAAAGTCACAGCCACACTAGCCCCAGAGTTCGGAGCCTCAAGCCACTTAGCCCGCTACATTCTCACTATAGTGAAACACGATCCGAGGAAAAGAGCTGCAGTAAATATACGTTTCAACAAGAAGTTTATTGAGGCAGCAAGAGAACTAGGACTTACAGTATCTTTCTACGATAGGCGCAAAGAACCTCCCGAAGTAAAGGCAGTAGAGGGAGCTACTATCCCGTGGGGAGTATCAGAGGCTATTAAGAACGCTGGAGGCAGAGTTCCCGACGTGATATATCATGAGGGAGACTGGGGCAAAGAACCAATGATAGTAGTGCTCGGAGAAACAGCCGTAGACTGTATTAAACTGGCTTTAAAAATAGCTGAAAAAGCTCTGGGAGAAAAACATGGGTGAGAAAAAGGCGCTTAAAATAGCTACAGCAGCAGTCTTAACAGCCTTAGGAGTAGTCTTAGCGCCTTTTCTATGGTTCCCAGTCTTAGGTAGTAAAGCGTATCCAGGACAGCACTTAGTAAACGCTATGGCAGGCGTACTACTGGGACCGTGGTGGGCTTCACTAATAGCGTTTTTCATAGGAGTAATTAGAATGAGCCTGGGTATAGGAACAATATACAGCATTCCTGGAGGAATACCTGGAGCACTAGTAGTAGGACTAGTCCACAGTTTTCTCAAAAAGACTAGACTCAAAAATAGTGCAGAAATAGCCAGCCTCCTAGAGCCTATTGGAACAGTACTCATTGGAGGAACACTAGCACTACTAATTTTTGCCCCCGCGCTACAAGACCCTAAAATGCTAGCAAAACTAGAGGAAGGAGCGGTAGCAGGACTACTAGCTATATGGACAGGATGGGCTATAAGCTCCGTGCCCGGCGCAATAATAGGCTTTATAGTACTCAAAATACTAAAGAAAATAGGGGTAACTAGCAGTGTATTCGAGTGAAATACTGGTAGACGTAAAGAGCCTATTAAATAAGAAGACAATTATATTAGGCGAAGTAGGTTCCGGAAAAACTAAACTAACAGCGAAAATAGTCGAACAACTAGTACGAGAAGGTTGCTCAAACCAGATAACAGTCATAGACATGGCACCACCGAAGATAGGAAACATTGGAGGACTACTAAAAGACTATCTGAATGAAGAAACATTAAGTAAAATAAAGTATCTAAAACCTTCAATAGTCTACGCACCACGAACAACAGGAAAAACACGAGAAGAAGTACTAGAAAAAGCTAGAGCAAATACACGCGCCATTAAGCCACTACTACAACACTACCTACAAAACCCTACAGAGATATTAATAATAAACGATCTCTCAATATATCTTCACCAAGGACCACTAGAAGACATTATAAACTGCCTAGAAACAGCAGAAACTTTCATAGCAAACGCATACTACGGTCACAAACTGGCAGATGATAAAAATACAGGTATTTCTGCAAGAGAAAAAGCATTATTAGAAGAACTATTAATAAAAATAAATAAAATAATAGTATTACAGTAATTTAGCTAGCGGTTTTGTCTAGTTTCAACTTTGTAGGCAATCTTAGGCTTAATCCAATCTTTATTCCATAGTTTATGATACTTAATAATGAATCTAACCAGAGAGGGATCTACATATGTTTCACAGATTAATGGTCGGGGACTATGATCCTTGAGAACTTTACTATAAAGTTCATAAATCTCCTTAACGCTAGGTTGGCCGACGAAGAATAGTGTATCTTTTGAATAGTATATTGTATAGATATACGGTATTAAGGACAGCTTAAACGCTAATTCTTCGGCATCACTGCATTCGTAGATGAATACTCTAAAGGGATACTCTATAGTAGGTCTGTATAGTCCAATAGCATTCCCTATCCACATAGGCAGTACATGTTTCCTATAATGATATGAGAGAAGCTGACGTGAAGCCTTTATGCCCTCCTTTAGAGCGTGTAAGTAAATATCTGTTAACGATACAAAGGCATAGTTTTCTTTCCACTTAATGATGTACAAGTCGTATATGTCTAGTTTACATGGTTCTTTTTTCGATGGTTTTTCTTTAATTTTCTTTAAAATATCGTAATTTACAAGTAGTTCACCATTAATTAAAGATAGTACTTTATATTTTTCTGATAAACTGGGTTTCCATATGGTTTTTTCTTCTCCCTCAATGAATAACAGAGGGTCGATATCAAAGAGTAGCAGATAGTCGGCAACATATTTTTCTGGGACTAGACCTATAACCATGTAGGCAGGTTTTCCGCTAATGTTAATTTTTCTAAAAGAAATAGTATACGTAGGAAGCTGACTTGGTTCCTTATCAAAGATTACTACGAGAGGCTTTAGTCTCAGAGCTTTGCTTGAAACAACAAATCTAATTCTGGTCTTTGAGAACATTTCATTAATCTTTCTCCATACAGTGGCTTTGGGTATACTTGTTTTTCTTGATATTTCACTAATAGAGAGAGATTCGGAGATAGCTCTAACTATTTTCCATGTTCTTGAGTCTAGTTTGTAAGACATTAATGTGCACCTTAAGCTGGGTTAGGATCTGGTGAGGGCTCGGACTCGGGAGGAGGATCAGGGTCCGCCCATACACCGCCTACTACTAAAATTACTAAAAGTAATATTAATGCTAAGAATTTCCTATTTTTGATTAGGTTCTTTAAGTATATTTTTGCCCAGCCCATGTATGATATTTCTCCCACTAAATATATAAGCTTTTGCATCTGTTTCATAAATCAAATATTTATGAAACAAATGCAAAAGTGAAGTGTATTAGAGTATTGTCTTATTTTTATTTTTCTATTGATATTTGTATGTTTATTGGAATTGCTTTTTGTATTGTTGATCCTGTGACCCAGCCCTTTAAAGCTTTTTCAACAATTTTCTTGACTATAGTTTCGTCGGCGCTACTTTTGATTTTAGCTTTTAGGACTATTTTCTCAAAGCCGGGCTCGAAGCCTTTAATTGCAAGGAATCCTCTAATATCGAAGCTTCCTTCAACGTAAACGTCGATGTGGTCTATAGGTATTTTTAGTCTAGCGGCGTGCATTTTAACAGATATAATAAAGCATGAGGCAATAGAGGCTAAGAATAATTCGATTGGGTTTGGTCCTCTGCC
>Ga0190367_1000167_pt1 | contig 51092 bp, 60 predicted proteins | sample 4872181011_MG_FD_171838 | JGI IMG/M metagenome (GOLD analysis project Ga0190367, IMG submission 171838) | Hydrothermal vent microbial mat bacterial communities from Southern Trench, Guaymas Basin, Mexico - 4872-18-10-11_MG | ecosystem: Environmental > Aquatic > Marine > Hydrothermal vents >... | reverse complement strand
TCTATACACTTAATAAGCTCATTCTTAACTTCATCTAAATCACCAATATCGTTCCATGTTGTTTCAGGTATATTTATGCTTATCTTAGCTTCATCCTTAGCTTTAAATCTACAATATGCTAGTTTGAACTTTTCGTACATCTCAAGCATATTGATGCTAATGCTTGGTCTCTGTGTCTTAATAGCCCATTCGAGATCCTCTTGACTAATTGGTCTGTCCTCTTTCAAAGCCTTTAATGATGCTCTTTTAACAATCTCAACCAGATCTGCATAACTATATCTTTCAGTCATTTTTGCAAGTTCGTCGAAATTTATGCTCTTAACTTTAGGCTTTTTCTCTAATAACTTCATAAACATCATTTTTCTAGCTTCAAGATCAGGTGGTGGTATATAGTAGATCTTGTCAAATCTTCCAGGTCTTAAAAGTGCAGGATCTAGTAGATCTGGCTGATTTGTAGTTGCTATTACTAATACCTTACTATCATCTACATTTAGACCATCCATCTCACTTAAAAGTAGGTTTAGAAGTCTTGGTGTGATGTCATCACTGACATATCTTGTTCTTGCCTTACCGATCGCGTCAATCTCATCAATAATTATTACACAGGGAGAGTACTTTCTTGCAAGCTTGAATATGTTTGTCAATCTTCTCTCAGATTCACCATAGTATTTACTTAGAAGTTCACCGAGATTAACAATAATTAAAGACCAGCCAAGTCTTCCTGCAAGACCCTTAGCTAGCATGGTTTTTCCACAACCAGGCGGGCCAAAGAAGAGTATACCTTTAGGTATCTCAACACCATATTTTCTCGCATTTTCAGACTTAATGATGGGTGTGATTACTGTATCTTCAATTTCTCTCTTAATACTTTCAAGATCAATAATTTGATACCAATATTGAGATAACTTCTTAACATATTCTCTATCCTGAATTAGCATGGATATCTCAGTACCAACACTAAGTGGTGTTTGTAGTTGAAAGGTTCTTAACGTGATAGTACTTAACGGTTGAGAAATAATAGATAAAAATATGAGTGAGTAAAGTAGTGAACTTGATGTTAATACTTTAAGATTAACAATCTCTGAGAAATTAACAATGTCATTAAGTAAGAGTAATGGCATTATGAATAGTAGATAGTTCAGAAATGTCGATATAGGTATTGAGAGGTACTTAAACAATCTTAAAGTATTGATGTAATTCTTAATACTGTAAGTCATGTATGTACATACCATTAGTAGAAGAGTTAGAAATATGGTAGCTACAGAACCTAAATCAATTACAAAGTACTTGACAAAACTTGATAAACCTATACTGATATTTGAAAATGCTTGAACCAACTCATCACTAGCTAGTGATGTTAAAGGAGGTGAAGATACAGCATTTAGTGATGAGAAGAGTGTAATTTTCTTATCAAGAACTACTGAGGATGATGATAGTATGATGAAGTAAGTTATCATAAAGAGAATGGCTACTTTGAGAGTATTTGAACCATAACCTTTAGGTGTAAGAGCTGCAAAGACTAGAAGTGTAGGTATGACTAGAAAGTAAGCATCTGTGAAAAGTAATGCAAGACATAGCATTATAGTTAGAAAGTCATAAATGTTACACCATTTTATAAAGAGCACAAGAATTAGAGAAAGTAAACACGCACCAATAACTACACTCTTGAAGGTGTACACTATGGCGGGAATTAGGGTAAATACAATAACCGTAATACAGATTCTATATCTTCTAAAGTATGTAAGTAAAGATGAAGCGAGAATTATTATTGCTGAAATCGCTAAGGGGTAGAAAGAGAATGAATATATGTAGAGTAATGTTGTCAAGATTAAGTACATTATGGCTGTTGGTAGATCGTAATTCTTCAAATACTTCTCAAACATATAGTAATATCTATGATTTAGGAAATAAAAACTTGCTAATATTAGTAACTTTTAATTATTTAATTGAATCTAGATACTCTAAGTACTCTTTATAAAGAGTCTTCTCTGAAATTCCTACATTAATGTTTCTCCAAGGAAGTTCTTGATTTAAGTCCTTCTTACTATACAAGTACTTCTTGAAAAGTTCAAAATAATTTCTTAATAATCTTCTCATACTACCTCTACTAAGATCACTATGTGCAAGTTCAAGAATTATCTTATATACATCACTATCACCTATTGAGAAAAGTGCTTGATATGTTGCATGTAGAGCATCATATACATGTACATCAAGTTTCAGTTCAGACTTTAAATAATTCAACTTTCTCTCTAAATCATTAATACTACTCATAGAAAACCATTGCATGGGTGTATGAGGTTTAGGTATCCACGGTGTTATTGATACTATAGTTCTGATATTCATATTTCTTAACTTTTTAACAATATTCATAATTTCTTCAACATCATTCTCAACCTCACCCGGCAGTCCAATCATGAAGTAAAGCTTTACATGATCAATACCTAACTTCTTAGCTTCAAGACACTTATCATAAATTAATTCATTATTGAAATCTTTACCTAAAATATCTCTCAATCTCTCAGAAGACTCTGGAGCTATGGTTAGTACTTTCTGATTACCTTTAATAATCATTTCAAGATCTTCTTTATCAACAGCATCACCTCTAAGTGAGGGTATTGAAACATTAACTTTTAATTCATTAATTAGGAAGTTCATAAGTTTCTTAAATTCTGGATGATCAGTTACTGAAGGTCCTATAATCATCACTTTATCTAAGTTATTCAATTGAATTCCATTCTTTATAATTTCTTTCAGCTTTTTGAAGGATCTAAATCTCACAGGTCTCATTACATAACTAATCATGCAGAATTTACATCCTCTACCACAACCACGCATGATTTCCATCATGAAGCATCTCTCAAAAATTTGACCATAACCTTTAGGTGCTTTGATAGTTATTAACTGCCTAATAGGGTAGAAAGCTTCATCTAAATTCTTAACATAAACTTTCACTACCTCGTTATTAACTTCAGGTACGTAAACACCAGTAATGTCTGCATATTTCTCTAAATCCAACCCATACTCTCTAAACTTGTCAATAATTTTAGGTAATGTTTCTTCAATTTCACCAATAATTGCAAGATCAATAAAGTCTGAAATTGGTTTAGGATTACCTATAATGCATGGACCGCCAGTGAGAACTAAAGGATAGTTTCCACCCTTTCTATCCTTCCTAAGCGGTGGTATTCCTGACTTCATGAGCATTCTAACCATATTTACATAATCAAGCTCGTAATGAATGGGAAAGATTATAATGTCAAATTTTCTCAACTCTAAACCTGACTCTAAACTTCTATATTCATCACCTTCCATGAATATTCTCTCAACAATCACATCATCAATACTGTTTAATAGGAAGTAGATCATGTGTAGACTTAGAGATGACATTCCTACACAATATCTTGAAGGATATGCAATGCCTACTCTTAAATATCCTTTACGGTACTTCTTTCTAATGATATTAAGTTCAAATAGTTCAACACTCATTAATGATAAGTACTGTTTAATTTAACTTTGAGTAAAACTAGAGGTTTTGTACTCTTTGCAATATCTACAGCTCTCTTAATAATTCTGAATTTCATAACATCGTGCTTATGATTAATTACATCTAATGCCTTATCTACACCATATTCATTCATGAGCAGCGAGTATTCTGATTTCACAAGATAGTCAGATATTATATCTAAACTACAAATTTCATTAACATTGACTAAAGCAGTTATGGCAAGTCTTTTATGGTAATTCAGTACCTCTTTCTCTATCTTCTTTAACTCCTCGTTCATCTCTCCCATTTCCTTATCATCCTCTCTATCACTTCTATCTGTAAATACAATTCTAACTCTCTGTTTCCACTTAACTAACCACCATGAGATCCAATTACTTACAATTCTTCTAATCTTATCTTCATGATAAATTATGGCTTTACATAATTCTAGTCTTGCCTTATCTTCATTGAAATTCTTTTTCACATAGTAACCCTTCTTACAGTAAAAGTAATGTATGAAGTCCTGCATTGCATAGTTAGCTAGAAAATCAAGTTCATAGAGGTCTGTAAGTGTATATTCTATCTTGTCTATTTCATCGCGTATAATGCCTAATATCTTATCTTTATCGTAATTCCTTGAGCATAAATACCTTAATCTTAACATTTCCACATTTCTCTAAGTTATCTCTAAATTTAATATTTTATAAAAATTCACCTAGAACGTAAAAACTACCACAGAAAGTTACTTAGCAGAATGTTTAAAAATTCATTCCTAATAATACTACAGCATTCAGTTGTTAATAATTGAAGCTTGATCTTATTCTCAAGATACTTAAATATCTCGATAATACATCTTCTACAGACTTTGAATGTAATTTCAGGTCTATAATTGACTTTCAGTAGTATTAAGCCTTCTGGATCTATTGAAGGTACTGTACGTTCTATCTTGCATTCTATAAGATCTTTAACGTAGTTAATACTCAATCTTCCCTTACCAACACTTACTAATGTCCATACAATTTTTCTAATCATTTTATTCCTAAAACTCTTACCTGTAATTGTAAAGTACACGTAATTTCCTGATTTGATAATTGAGATATCATGTATGTGTACTGTACCTCTCAACTTATCATCACCTATAGTGAAATTCTTGAGATTATGAGTTCCTATGAAAAGATGTGCACAGCTTCTCATTAATTCAAGATCTTCCCCTTCATAAAGCTTAACATACATGTATGTTCTCGACAATGCTTTTCTAGGATTGAAAGTATTATCAACAATGCTCCAAGCCCATACTCTAATACTTTCAGGTAGTTTTGAATTTAATTGTTCAGGAAGTACTATCTGACTTAGATCAACAGCTATAACGTTACCTATAGCTGAAACTCCTGGATCAGTTCTTGAAGCTTTAAGAAGCTTAACATCTTCATTAAATTTCTTAAATGCTCTTTTAAGATATTCTTCAATACTTTCAGGATTGCCTGAAAATCCCTTAAATGTTGTTCCATCATAGAAGATTCTATATGCAATTCTAAGCATATTCTTATCCCAAAATGCCACATCATGTTTATCAGTTTTTATTACTTAATAAAACGATAAAGTATGGATCTTTCTCATAATGAGAAGTAGTGAACTAACAAGTAAGTATGGAGATAGTTACTCTTAATCTGCTATTTTAACTGATTTACTAATTAATCAATTAATCCATTAAGTACACGAGATGTTTAGTAAGGCGTATTTAAGTTATGGACTAATTGATAGACCTTTCAACCTCTCTGGAGTACCGTCTATCATTAAGAAGTATAGAGTTATTGGTTTTGAGAAAGAACTTAATCAATTAATTAAGGCATTAGAAATTTTTCTTAGAGGTAGTGATAATCTCTTACTTGTAGTTGTTGGTCAGTATGGTTGTGGTAAAACTGAACTTCTTGAACTCTTTGAAGAAAACGTAAAGACTAAATATGATGTAGATATTCTTAGACTCTCACTAACTTTTAACTTAAACATAGATACCGTACTTAACGTTATTAATAATCGCGTCAATGATAGACCACTAGTTCTACTCATCGATGAAGCTGATGAAATATCGAGATTAAATGTAATTTCAGCATTTTCAAGTAGTGAGGAGTTTAGAAGATTAATCATTAGCTTAGGTACGCTCATCAGAGCTCTACTTGAGCCTAAGAATTACAAAGATGTTCTTAAAATTAAAGTTGAAAAGTTTAGTAAAATCTTAATCATTATAGCCTTAACTCCTCAACTATACTATAGTGTCTTTAAAAATATAGTACCTGATGTCTTCGATATAACAAGAGGTAGAGTCTTTAAGGAGATTATCATTGATGATAGAGTACCTTTATGGCTTTTTGAAGCAATAGTACAAGAGAGATTACAATCGTACTCTACAAGTACTAGATTAGAAATGATTAATAAAGGTGAAGTTGATGATCTATACCCATTAAGATTTGAATATTTAGCTATGCTCTATACACTAATCTCAATTATTGAGAGAGGTAAACCATCACTTAGAGCTTTAATTAAACTCGTAGGTAAGCTTCTCGACGATGTAGTCGCTAAGGGAGAGGAACTAAATTGGAGAATCTTTAGAGAATTTCTTGAACAAGAAGTTAAGAGTGGAGAGTTAAAGATAAATTTAGACGTTATTAATCAATTGAGTAATTCTGAAATTGAACATGTACTTAACGCCATAGCACTCTCAGGAGTACCTAGAACTCTTAATTCATTAATGATGGAGTTAAAACATGATCCTACTAAACATCTTGAAGTACTTAAAAGTTTAGATATCATTGAGGAAGTTAAGATTGTAGAATTAGATTCTGAAGATAAGATAACACTGAGAAAAATTAACAATGATAGGTTAAACTTAGGTCTACCACCTATTAATGTTGAAGATTTAAGAGAACTTTCACACCATTACGGTAATTACTATACCAGATTCAGAAATGGTAAGACTAGACTCTACGTAATTTTTCCTGAAAGCTATGATGGTGGATTTAAAGCTTACCAATTAAAATCGCAACTCTATGCTCAGATAGTCTCAATTAAGGACTTAGAGATTTATGATAAAGTTAAGAACATAATTGCTAGAATTTCTAAAATTGTTGAAACAGAGTCTTCAGAATTATTTAAGGAAATTGGTAAAGTAATTTTTGAAAGAGAAATATCACTAATTCCACACGGTAAGGTAAGTATTGCAGTAACTTCGAGTGAGAGCGATGTTAGATTAGGCTTCATGGCATGTAAGGTTAATAGTCAGGAAGAGTTGAATGGAGTCTTGAAGATGCTCAATGAAGTAATTAATGAAGGTGTTCTCATAGTTAATGGTATTGAAAGACCGATAGATGCCTTAATACTAGTACTTGTGAGTAATTACTTCAGTAAAGATTACCTAGATGAGAAGTTAAGTATACTTCTTGAAAAACCATGGAAGACTATTCATGATAAGGCTAGAAATTACATACTAACAATTATCTACACTTCAGAAAATCTGAATGATCTAAAATCAATAATTTCAGGATATTATCTAGAGAATAGTCTTGAGAGAATTCCTAAAGAATATGAAGCTGTAATTGCCAGTTATAGAAGATTTAGAGAATTGATTGGTATTTTTAGAGATAAGGTTAGAAATTCAATCCTTAAATTAACTATTGGTTTACGTAGAGGTAAAGAAACTAAACATCAAGTGATCAGAAAAATTGTACATGCATGGATAAATAGTGAGAAAATTCCAGAACAACCAGAAGTTTTTAGAGATAATGAGGGTTATGCTAAGATTAGCTTAATTGAAGAAATTATGCATAAATACTTAACAACACATCACAATGGTAAAGAGTTGAGCATTAAAGAAATTGAACATTATGTCAGAAAAATCTTCCCAACGCATTTATGGAGAGACTTTAAAGAACATGATCTTATTTTCTTAATGAAATTGAGAGGATTATTACTACCTGCGGATAAACTATTCAGTAAGTTCTATCCGTTTAATTCAAGAAACGTTGAGAAGAGTTTAAACGTAATAGATGAAGTACTTAATAGTCTTGAGAAGAAATTCAAGATTGAAAAAATGAAACTTAAAGTTAAGAAGTTAAATGTAGATGTTGAAGTACTTCCAGATGTAAACTTAGATCTTGAAATTCATAGATGTAAAGGAATGTGTAGAGAGCTTATGGCATTACCACCTTCAAGTAGTGACTATTTAAAGAACCTATCAAAATTATTACTGCAAGTCTATGATTTAGTCGATCTTGTTGAAAATACTAAGATTGAACTTAATGCCAAGATTGCTGAAATTGAAACTAAGATAAATGGCTGGATCAACAATGTATTCTCAAGAATTGAAATTATTGAAGAGAAGATGAAAGAATTGCCTGAGAAGATAAGGCAAGAATTATTAGAAAAACTAAATACCTTAACAGCTCATGTTAAGAACTGTATCGTTAAAGTAAATGACTTAAAATTGTCAAGCATAGATAAGGTCTTCAACTCCTTAACAATAGAAGTAGAGAATAAATTAAAAGAATTTGAAGAGATTGTTGAACTTATTAAACAAGTACTTAGACAGTATAGTGAGATTGAGTTAATTTGTCAAGCATTACATAAAGTACACGAAATTTTAGGCAATGAGTATCCTGAGAAGTGTAAATTAGACTTCATTATTGATGATTTATTAATCATTATGAAGTCCGGAAAAACTCAATATCTTCAGGAATATGTGATTAAGATAAGCGATAAACTATTAAGCTTAAAGTCTGAATTGAGCGATTTCATGATTAAACTCTCTAGAGTTGTGCATGATTATGAAAATGCTAGAAAATGGATAATCAATAGATTATCAAAAATGGATATGAAGGTATGTGAAGATTTGAAGAACGAATTATCATTAACAAGTACTGACTTAAAAAGTATAATTGACAATCTTTCAAGAATAGAAAATGCTAAGAAAGTAATTGACAACATTCTAAATACTATTAGCAATAAATTTAGAGTAGAAAATACGTTAATTAGAAGAATTGCATTTATGGGATACAATGTAGGTATCGACGTTGATGAGTTAAGTATTGATTTAGGTTTAGATAAAGAGATCTTAATTAAAAGATTAGAGGATATGTGTAGGTATGGCTTGATAGAGAAGAAATATGTTACTTAGGTGATCTCATGGTAATAATCATTACTAAGAGAGACTATACTATATGTAGATTTGTAAAATGTTTAGAATTTTGTAAAGAAGTCAGTAATGATGTAGTTATTGAATTAGAAAATAATTTAGATAAGATAGATGCGTATAACTCAATAATCATAACCTCAAGACCTGAAAGATATGGCTTAAAAATTGTTAGAGAAAGTATTGGAAAGTTAGTAATTGGGAGTAAAATTCTAAATTCGCTCATCACCTTATACGAGGTTGAAAATGGTAAGGTAGTTCTTAGAAATGATCACAATATAGGTGTTGGTATTGAAGTTGAGAATAATGTAATTATTAGTGCAAGACCACTTAATCTATATCTTAATCATTATCCTAAACTTTTAATTGAAGAATTATCAATAATTCAAAACTTAATACATAACAATAATCTTAACAACATTATAGACACTATAGTCAATACTGTACTTAATGAGAGAAGGAGTAGAAGAATTTCAAGTATTATTGCTATTCTTGAGGAGATATGTAGTGGAAATTATGAGTTTATTGAGAAACTACCAACTCACATACTTGATCTACTTTACAGTTATGGAATAGTGATAAACAACGAAGTTAAGAAAGAGATCTTGCAAAAAATTATTAATGAAGTTAAGAGTAGAGTGTATCCTAAGATGTAGTCTTCTATCTTCTCATATACGTGATTATTAAGTACGTAACTACGTTTACAGCGATTGCAGGTATTGCTGGATGTATAAAACCTACAACTCCATAATTAATATTCTTAAATACTAGTACATGCCATAACACGTACGTTACTAATGACTATATTACTGCAATTAGAGCTCCATACTTATCTCTCTTTAAGTATAGTCCAAGTACTAATGGTGCCGTGAATGTTGATACTATTAATCCAAAGGCAAGTGCAACAATTTCAACAATAGTTGCCGGAGGGTGAAGTGCTATTATTAGTGGAATTGCAAGTGAAGCCATACATACAATTCTGCTAATCATCAAGGTTGAGTTCTTTCTAGACAAATCATTACTAAATACTGTACTTAACTAGTAGAGATGCATTGTCAAGAGTACTTAAAGTTAGTCCGATGATAGCTGCAACAACAATAGCTGCTAAACTTATAGGTATAATATTCTTGATAAGTAGTGGAACTACTTGATCTGGATTTTTAAGTAGAGTTAAGATATCTACATTAAAGCTCTGAACGATGCTCCATGATGTGAGACCTAGTGGAAATACCATTAAGGCATAGATAGCTATGAGTATTGGTGCTAGAATTTTTGCTCTAGAGATGGTTTCTTCACTCTTAGCTGTAAAGGCAATGTAGTATAGGTGAGGTGCCGTTATTTGAGCCATACTGATCACAAAGGCGATAGTGATGACCAATGTAGTTACTAAGCTAGTACCTGCAAGTTTGGGTGGACCCATACCATTAACGATACTTAATGCGAGTTCAGGTTTATAGATATTTTTAATCTCCATAGTGCTTAGTATATTCATGATCTTACCTAGACCGCCGATAAAGGATATTGTGATTATTGAAGTTATGATAGCACCTGCAAGTGCTATTAGTCCATGCATGAAGTTCGTTCTTGCAATTGCTTTAAAATCACCAAGTGCTAGATAAACCATTACAGGTAGAGTGATTAGTATAAGTGTTGTTTCATAATTGATTCCCAATAATGTACTTACAATCTCACCAGTACCTTTAAGAATAGATACTAGATAAAGTATGTATATGGCAATGATTATTAATGCTGTAAGTATTCTCAAAGCTTCACTACTATAGATCTTGCCAATAAATTCAGGAATAGTTATGGCATTAACTTCGCCTGCAAATCTCCTAACTCTAGGTAAAATTACTAACCACGCAATTATGGCAAAAATTATGTGAAAAAGTACGAGCCAGAAAACCACTGCATACCAAATAGGAAAGAGAAAACACCACCACCTACAAATGAGGCTGCACTAAAGTATGTTGCAAAGTATGTTAAAGCAATAACGTACGTACCTAAACCTCTACCTGCTAAGTAAAAGTCTAGAACTGACTTAGCTCTACTTAGAAAACTAATAACTATGGTTATAGCTAGGCAGGCAGCTACAATTGTGTGTATCAAAAGCATGATGCGTATTCTAGCAACAATTTATAAGCATTACTATCAATATGTGTGTAGAATTATGTATATATGGTAAAAATTTCACTATTCAGAACTTCTCAGAACTTAAATACGTATTAATACTTACATATAAGGTATGCTATATATGTGTAAGGTGCAATATTTATAATTCTACAATTTGATACTTATCACAAGTATCTGGATTAAGCCCTAATCTACATTTTCTAACATTGAGATTTAGAGCTAATTCTGGAAATTCTTCTACACTGTATGGTTCTCCAAAACTACATGATGTACAGGACTCAGTGTTCATAGCTAGACGTTTCAAAATTTCGACTAATCTATCCTTAAGATTAACTATCTTTAAAGCTTCTTTAATGAGCGTTCTATCGTATCTTTCTTTTTCCTTAAGGATCTTAATAGCATTATTAATATATGCTTCAGCTATTCTCTTAATTTCTTCATCACTTAGCATTAATTATCTATTTTTCATAGTTTATATTTAAGTTTTCAAAACTTAAATGTACTTGACCAATCATGGATGTTAAGTTAATGTATGCTATAATTCTACATGTAGTTTTGTCATATAGTTCTTTAAGTATTGAGTAGTCACTGCAGCTTGGTACTCTAACTTTCAATTCTTCCAAGGGTTCAACATCGCTCACAAGAGCCTGAATTTCAGGTAATGCTATACTTTTAGGAAAATCCCAAAGATCTACAGGTTTATCTAAGTTTTTAGCTCTACATTTAAATCTAGATCTTCTACTCGTTACACAGATACCAGCAATGATGTATTTCTCCTGAAGTTCGATTAAGAAGCCAATGATTAACTCTAGACCTAACGGTAATCTCTTAAATCTCAACTTAATACCAGAAACACATAGTGATGTATCATTCATGAACAACTTATAGTTTTGTTCAAGATTAATTATACCTACCCATGGTAAGTTATCAATGGGTACCAAGTATTTAGTACCTACCTTTTTAGCGTTAAATTTTCTAACAAGTTCTGTAAATGATGCTTTGTATAGTGCTTCAAGCTTCTCTAAAGAACCGACAACAATATCCATAGCTCCTTTAAACCGATTTTAACTCTCCTTTAAATACTCTCACACTAGAAAGGTAAAGATTAAATAGTCAAGAATTATCTTCAACAATTAATGAGACTTATAAAGTTGGGAAATCTCACAAGCCCTATAAAACCTGAAGATCTAGGTATAGATTCACATCCCTATGTTGGAGTTATTGGCGGTTCAGGACTTTACGATCCAGGAATTTTCAAAGAGACTATTGAAGTTGCATTATCAACACCATACGGCAATCCAAGCGATAATGCCTTAATCGGTAGGATTGGTAATGAATGGGTAATCTTCATTGCAAGACACGGTAAAGGACATAGATATCCACCACATAAAGTACCTTACAAGGCAAACATATGGACACTTAAAATGCTTGGTGTAAAAGCAATTCTTGCAGTGAGTGCTGTAGGTAGTTTAAGACCAGATTATGAACCTGGAGATTTCGTAGTCCCTGATCAATTTATAGATATGACTAAGAATAGAGATTACACTTTCTTTGAAGGACCATGCTCATGCCATATACAGATTGGTAATGAACCATTTACTGAAGAGCTTAGACAATTACTCATACAAGAAGCTAAAAAATATAACAAAACTCACGATAAGGGATGTTACATATGTATTGAAGGTCCAAGATTTAGCACTATGGCTGAATCAAAAATTTGGAGAGAAGTATTTAAAGCTGACATTGTTGGTATGACGCTTGTACCTGAAGTTAATTTGGCTAGAGAATTAGGTATGTGTTATGCATTACTTGCAGTCATTACCGATTATGACATACTAGTACCACATAAACCAGTATCTGCACAGGAAGTGATAAAGACCTTCCAAGAGAGAATTGAAATTGTTAAGAAAGTGATTGTTGATGTGATTCCAAAAATACCTAAGAATATTCATGAGAAGTGTGAGAAAATTTTGGAAGTAGCATGTATATAATGAGTAAGTTTTTGAAATTAAAACTAAGTTAGCTTTTTAAACAATTATCAAGAACTAATGTGTAGTAATGAGTAGTGAGTTACTTAATCAAGCATTTCAAATTATTAATACTGAAGTCCTTCAACCTTTAAATGATCTTGAAAGTGATCTTGAAAGTATTGTTGAGTATTGGTGTGAAAAGTTGAATGTACCTAAGCCTAGACTTGTAATCACGTTAAATAAGATAGATGAATGTCTATCTACTGATGAGACTACAAGTTATTGTAGAGAAATTACTGGAAAATACTTACCTGAAAATATGACCATAATTATGAACTATATATCAAGTATTGAAACACTAATACATCTATATACACATCACATACATGCTTGTGAAGTTGGATTATCTAGATATTTAAGTATTAGAAGAAATGAAGAGATTAAACTACCATGGGAGTTAAGACCAACAGAGATCTATGCTGTTATTAGAAGTAGAAAATTGAGTAGAGAACTAATTGATGATAGAATTGTAAGTATATGGAACAGAGACGTAAAACCGAAAATTAAGAAACTTCATACAGAAGTTACTAAAGTTAGATCCATGATGATAAGTATTATTAAGAACGTCTTAACTAGACAGAAGATGATAATTATTTAAGGATGAGAGAACTCATTATCTTCAGGATTAAAAATACATGCTGGATCTTCATCTAAGGGATCTTTAAGTTCAACATATGCTCTTGCTCTTGAACCCCCACATATATTCTTATACCTGCATCTTCCACATCTTCCCTTTAACTCTAAATTCCTAATTTTCCTTAACAACTCATGTTCTCTATATACCTTCACTAAGCTATGCTTTCTAACATTTCCTAAACTATATGTTAAGAAACCACTTGGATAAATTTCACCACAAGCTTCAATGAAGATTATGCCACATCCATCTCTCGTAGGTACTATCTTAATATCTACTTTATCTACTTTGGGTTTATCCTTAATGAGTTGTAACTTACTTTTAAGTTCAAGATATAGCTTACCTAATCTTAATTTCTCTACGTAATTCTCACCATACTTCTCAAGTTCTCTTCTTTGAAGTATTGTTCTTCTGAAAAATGGAGCTTCAACTGTTCTTACAGTAATTCCATACTTTAAACAATCGTAGAGAAAGTTTACAACATCTTCATTCTCTTCAGGACTTAATGCTTCAATTTCAGCACCTCTACCTGTCTTTATGAGAAAGAATACTTCCCATGCATTTGCTCCTGAATTTAAAACTATTTTAAAGATTTCAGGTAATTCATGAACATTACTTCTCATAACTGTAGTGTTGATTTGAAATTTGAGACCTAGATTTCTTAATTTTTCAAAAAGTTGAAGAGTTAATTCGTAAACATTAAATTTAGTTTCAAGACCTACTTTTCTAACATAGTTATGTGTTTCTTCTCTAGCACCATCAAGACTAATAGATAAGGCTTTAACGTTTAATCTTTTCAGCTCTCTTAAGTAATCTTCATTGACAAGTTTAGGTGATACTGCAGGTGCTAGTGCTGTAGGAATTTCTAAAGATTTAGCATACTCCAAAATTTCAAACAAATCTAGACGCGTAACGGGATCTCCACCAGTAATTACAAGTAATGGGTATGGCCTTTCAAATCTAGTAATTTCTTCAAGAACATTATAAATCTCAAACCTACTTAACTCACAAGGTAGTGGTTCAGTAATAGCATTAGCTCTACAGTGAATGCAAACTAATGGACAAGCTTTAGTAATTTCAAGGAAAATAATTAATGGTTTATCTTTAAACATCAACTTAACATTAAAGAATCATTATATAAATGTTTACTCTTCTTAATGTTCAATTATTTAAAATTTAAATTAAAGGTTTTACTGTTAATATGATTTTCTTTCTTTTCTACCAACCTCATCTCTAAAACACCAAATACCATCACCTACATCAATCATTACAATACTTAACTTGCCTAATAACTTATCATTTAGTAATACTTGTCTTGAGTATGGTAGAATTACAACACTACATAGTACAGGTCCTTCAATTCTATCTTCAGTTACTACATAAACTTTAACAGTATTTCTATATTTCAGTAATTGAATTTCTCTACCATCACCTGTAATTTTAGTAATGACTTCAGGTTCAGTAATTTCATTTAATTTTAATTCTTTAGCTATTGTTTGTGGAATTGCAATTTCAGGTTCAATACCAATAAATCCAGTATTTGCAATTCCTAACATTTCAACTACATACCTATTATCAATTCTTTCCACCCTAACTTTCAATCTCAACATTCTTTAACACCTCAAGATCAATCAAAGTTAATAAATAATCCTCAGGTTCGAGAAGTGTGAGTAAATAATCTTGCTTACTCATTTATAGAGAATCTAGTAAGGATAAATAAATATCTAACCTCCATCAACATGTACACATGTTATCATATGGATTAAGATACAGATATTACGTACTGAGTATGTATTTTCAAATTCTTTAATGTAGATCTAAAAATTCAATTTCTTTAACGAATCTATATCTCTAAATGGTACTTAATGTATTGTAAAATACATAGATTAATTACCACACTTCTCAAGAATTTAATCTCAGAATCAGACATACTGTAGTATTTAAGTATCTTAACCTCAATCTAAGCAATCTCTTCTCGATGAGATACTTCTTAATTACTGTGAGATTATTTTCAGTAATTACAATAACGTTATCTAACTCATCTACTATTTCAGACATAGAGCTATTGAATTTGGAGAATGTGTAATCTGTTATCTTCTCAATATGTTAGTGAAGAATTACTACAATAGAAAATCATTCTTTCCAATATCTTGGTGGTTCACTTCTCCTAACTTTATCTATCGGTTCATCTCTAAATCTCCAAAGTCCTTTACCAACATCTTCAAGTGCAATCTCTAATTCACTAATTGCTTGATCACTAAGTAATACTTCATCAGCAATTGGTGAAATTACTAAAACAGCATCAATTTCTTTTGATTCTCTATCACTAGTTATTACCTTGACTTTGCAATTCTTCCTACAAATCCATACCCTTAAAGGACCACCTGCAGTTTCGTAAGTACTTTCATAAACATTACTTGAAGGCCATATATTTAAGATTTTAGCTAACGGTATTGGAATTAATATTTGAGGCATTTCAGTTTCATAACCACTATTAAGTAATGCACTTGTCTCTACAGATTTGTCATTAACACTTATTTTTACTCTCACTCTTACAACCATGATTAACTCCTTTAGCAATTATTCTACCAATACGTGTCTTTTTACTTCTAATAAGACCAATAAAAACTCTCTTCATATAGTGTAAACAATTCATATGTTTAAATACTTTAAACATCGAGAAGTTATGGTCCTAGTATAAATATTTCACTCAATATTATTGCTGGTCCTGATAATGCTGGTAATATAATAATTGCATTAAGATTTGTTACTTCTTCACCATTAATTTTAACTTTTGTTACTTTAAATGTTGTATATCTATCACCTAACCAAACTTTAAATCCCATCAGATAACAAATCCATAATACGATATACATAATTAATTGATATACATGAAGTATTCCATAATCAAAAGCTGAAACAAATGCAATAGCTGCAGCAAGTTGAAGTTTTGCAAATAAAACAACATTAATAACGTACATAGTTCGTCTAGCACCTAATCCACGTCTACCAATAAGTGGTGATAGGAGAAAGTAAGGACATGTAATTAAGAAGAAATAAATATCCATAGGTTCAGTAGGACAGAAAGCAAATTTAGTAATTACATAACCACTAGGTAACATGGTGATGAAAACTCTCAGATTAGTAATATCGAAAAGAAGTTCTACATCTGTTCTGCAAGTACGATGATCATACTTGATCGCATATATTTTGAGTTTGAGCTTTTCGTATTTATGCAAACCAGATAATCCTGTAATACCTTTATAGTTATCAATCCAGACATAACCTTTCGCTAACTTATTACCTAAAGTATCTAGTACTACATAATGTATAAAACCCTGCTTCAATTTATCAACATATATCCTAATTAATAATTCAACTCTTCTTCCTCTAAATGTAGATAGTTCTAGAGTAACTATTGTCGTGTAGTCTAAGTCACATGCTGAAAATCTTATCTTCTTAATAAGAGGTTCAGGTACAGCACATCCAAGTATGTAACTTTTATTACATAAGAGCGTATTCTCAAAACCGTAAGCTAGAGTCATGAAGGATAATGAAATTAGTATAAGGACAAATATCAAGAAAATAAGTATATTCTTAATCATGTTTTAAATTACCCACACATAGGACACTTCTTGAAGTATCTAATAACTTTGATAGTATCCTTTCCTATATACCGGTTATTGTTTGCAAGAATTGTTAAGTACATCGTTACATTACCTGTAGTTAAAGTTTTCAACACATCACTTTTTCTAAATAACGCAATTATAATGGTCTTATTAATTACAACTCTTGGTGTTTTAACATAGATGTACTTGGCGATGTACTTGATAGGTTTAATATAACCATTTAAGTATATTTGACTAACATTCAAGACTTTTCCTGGAATTACTGCAAATGCGATAATCATACTCTTAGCATGCCTTGAAGTTATAATAATAACTTTAGGTTTAATTGAAATATTAATCCAGGTGAACGTTTCATTAATGTCCTTTGATAAAGCATATAACGTACTATTTAAATGTATTGAAGCTAAGTGTAGTGAGGATATGATCGTTACATTCCAGTAAACTATCTTAGTTGGTGAAGTACTAATGGCGAAGTTCTTTAACGTGTCTGTTAGGTTAATTACCATATTTCTCAAAAGATCAATCTCGGTATAGCTGTCAAGTAGTGAATAAATGATGAATTACTATTTTCTAAACAACATGGTATACAATTTTCCTGAGCGTAAACAACATCAAGCAGTGCTACTGATGTGAGAATACAAACATATATGCAAAGCTTCACAAATGTTGATATACTGAACTTTAAAGACACATTAAAAAGCGAGATCACATTTTGATGTCGTTAATGATTATTTAAATATTACTCCTAAGCAGTTTGCAATCGCCACTTATTACTGCGAACTCACGCATATTATAGTCTATTCACGTCTTATACATCATCAGTGCAGTGAGTCATGATAGTGCAGCATCTCTTAGCTATGCCCATTCTATGTCCATGGTAAGTTTTTAAATATTCAATCCACTACTCTACACCCAATATTGTATACGATTATTGTACGATTAATTGTTCAGTAATACCTCACGTATAGAGTAATAACGAAGTCGGATAGGTCTAATGTCTAAGAACTTACCCTTAGCGTCTTAAGTAACTTCCCTATCCCCAATTGTTACTGAAACTTACATGTCATGCACCGTCTTTAGTAGTGTTTTTGAGTTAGACTTTATACCTAAGAAATCTCTTGAATAGTTAATGAGTAGTATTATTGATAAGGCTTTACAGGTATTATCTAAGTATTCACTTTGTGATCATTGTCTTGGTAGATTATTTGCTAAACTTGGTTATGGCTTAGAAAATGCTGAACGTGGTCGAGCAATTAAGAATCTTGCCTTAATGAAACTTCATGAAGAATTACTTAAATGTGAATCTGATGATGATAGAAGAAGAATCATCGAGCAAATATATAGAATTGCAGTTACTGGTCATGAAGCAGCCATGAAGTTTCTGAAAAACTTTAACATAAATGTTCAAGTTGAGAATTGCTACATATGTGAATCTAGAATTTTTAATAATATAGATAAGCTTGTAGATTTAGCCTTAATTGAGATCAAGAAGTCAGGTGTTGAATTTAAGAAATTTCATGTTGGTACTACATTACCTAGAGAAATACTTAAGAAAGAACTTAACTTAACCTTAGAGTTCAATATAGATACTGCCGAATCTATCAAGAGAGAGTTGAATAGAATCTTAGGAAAGATGATAAGAAGAAGATTAGGTAGATATGTTGAGGTAGATATATCAAGTCCAGATGTTGTTATCATTATTGATCCACTACAAGAGACTATAAATCTTGAAGTAAGACCACAGTACATACTTACTAGATATAGAAAGCTTATTAGGGCAATATCTCAAGCACAAATTTACAAGAACGTGATAACCTCTATTGAGAGAGAACTAGAAAAATTGAAAAACGCAACCTCGTGTAGTGAAGTGATTATACATGCTTCAGGTAGAGAAGATATTGATGCTAGAATGCTTGGAAGTGGAAGACCAACCATTATTGAAATTTCAAAACCTATAAGAAGATTAGAGTTAGATGATTTAAGCAAACTGCTAGAGAATACTCACGAGTTTATTGAATTCTCAAAAACACTAACCCTAACTTCAAGTAGAGAGGTTAGGAAATTGAAGAAAGCTTCAGAGAGGGATGTAAAGATTTATAGAGTACTCACCATACTTGATAATGATGTAAGTGATGAGCAGTTAGTAAGTCTTGAAAATTATTTCAGAAACAGACAAGTTACACAATACATTCCTAGAAGAATTAAGAGAAAACCTAAATGGAGAAAGAGGGTTAAAATGATTTATGAATTGAAAATTCATAAAGTATGTGAGAGAATTCTTGAACTTTTAATTAAATGTCAAGGTGGACTTTACGTTAAAGAATTCATTACTAGTGATGAAGGTAGAACTGAACCTAGTATTGCAGGAACTTTAGGTGTAAATGCATATCCTGTAGAGTTAGATGTACTTGACGTACTTGAAGTTCCTTAAAGTTCAACTTTCTCAAGTTGTGTAAGAACGTAATTCCTAATCTCATCATCACTAGGTATTTGCTCAATAATTCTACCATTTTCTACGTACTTTTTAAGTAGTGGTTTTGGTTCTGAACCATCTCTACACTTCATTGATGGCTTATCTTCAAGTAATGTCACTTCATCTCTCATCTCATCAGGACATCTATATACTTGTTTAGCTCCAGGCATCTTTCCACGTTTAGTAATGGGTATCCACTTCTCTAACTTCTCATCAAAAATTTCAACAATATCCATACTAATATCTACACTTGGTGGAAAGGCTATAGCTGTACCAATACCAAAAATATCGACACTATCTTTCAATTTCATAATTTCATTCTCATCAATACCACCACTTACAATTATCTTCACCTTATCCTGATTAAGTATCTTGAGAGTCCACTTAATCTCCTTAACAATCTTATCCATCTTACCTCTTCTACTGCCTGGAGTATCTAATCTTATTCCTTGAAGTTTATCTTTAAGTAGATTTAACGCCATTAAGGTCTCTTCACGCTCATCGTAGAAGGTATCTACAAGTATATATCTAGGTACGTCATTTGGCATTACTTTATCAAACCATATCCACGCTAAGGTATGATCGTTCATGACTTGCTTAAATATTATCATTAATGCGTGTGGCATAGTACCTATAGGTTTTTTACCTAAAAGTTCAGCACCAAGTACTCCTGCCACACCATCACAACCACCAATATAAGCTGCACGATCAGCCATAGGCTGTATTGCTGGATGTACAACACGCGCACCAAAGAAGATGCATAACTTATTACCTGCAAGTTTCTTTAAACGTGCAGCTTTTGTGGATATTGAAGTATAGTGTCTAAGTATGCCTAGAATAGTCGTCTCATAAATGGCAAAATCTACATACCTACCCTCAATGATCATTAGTGGTTCATCTTCGAAGAATAAAGTACCTTCAGGCATTGCGTAGATAGTTATAGGTAGTTTAGCTTTCTCAACTAGATTTAGAACCTCTTTCAATCCTGTAAATATAGCCCACTTATAACCTTTAGGAAGACTAGTAACATGAAATTCAGCTCTAACTTTAACATTTCCAAGACCAGCAGCTTTCAAAACCTCAACTGTTCTAATGAAGTATATGTCTGTAGTCCTTCCACTAATAATCTCGTCTTCACGTGCAGTATAGAAACTTCTCTCCACAATTTGCAAGTACATTATTGCCTATTTTAAACATTAATACCTACATTGATAATATTACACAAGACTTTAATAAATCATACAGAAAGAGAATCTTTATGCGTTTTGAGGTAGTAATGATCAATTTGGTAAAGCTTGTAGCATTAATGATAATCACAGTATTTATAGCACATCTGTTCACAGACTATATAGTTAATAAGAAAAGAATTATAGAACTTATATCAAGACCATTTAAACCCATAACTAAGATCTTCAAAATTAGTGAATATGGATATCTAGGTCTTGTAATGTCAATAATACACTTCAGATCTTCACATGTAACTTATGCTACTTTACTTAAAAACAAAGTACTAACAGAGAGAGATGTTATAGTATTTACATTAATTCAAGAACCTTTATCAAAAGTAACTATAATATCTAGATTTCTCTTACCTTTAGTCTTCTCAATACTTCCACCAACATTAGCATTTAAATTAATCACAATAATATACTTAGAATCTATATCACTATTTCTTGTAGGTTCTCTCTACGCCTTCATGACGAGTAAGAAAATTTCTCATCACATCGATGTTAGTGATGAAGTTAAGTTGCTCGGAGATAAGACTCAATTAGAGGTGGTGGGGTTGAAAGGTAGGATATTAAAGTCTCTGAAATTTACCTTAAGTGTTTGTTGGAGAATTGTAATAACACTAACAATTATATCATTAATGATAAATTTCGGATTACTTGAATTGATTGCTCAATTTTTGAAAAATGTACTTACAGGTATCGACTCAAGTATAGTAATAATAGCTACCACACATACTTTCAGTCTAATTGCAGGTATATGCTTAGCTGGTGAAATGTTAAGAAATGGAGTAATTGATGAGTGGAGTGCTTTTTTAGGATTAATTCTTGGAAGATTACCACATATAGGATTTTACACACAATTTATTAATGAACTACCATTCCTGTACGGTCTTTATGGATTGAGATTGAGTATGAAAATTATCTTACTTAGAGTTTTGGGATTACTGGTCATGTACATACCTTTAATAACTACTCTTTTACTTGTCTTCTCTTAATGTTAATGATGTAATAGTTTCTTGAACTATGCTTTAATTGTCTACTTTGAAAAAGTAGAAATCTAAGTCTTGAAATGCCTAAAATTCTCAGTTTAAAGTATCTTTCAAATTTTCTTAACGTAGCTATAGTTATGAGAAGATTTCTATTTCTTAGACGAGAATTTAATATAGTGTACTTTATCCATGTAAAGATGTTTTGACGATATTTGATATTTTTAAATAGCTGTGTCATAATGATCTTTAAGATACTAGTTCTCCAAATACCATCAAAGCTAACTACCTGACCACCATCTCTTACACAGCGTGTCCATGATATTAAGGTTTTGTAGGGTTTTTCAAGAGTCCAAAGTACATGTCTAGAAATTATTAGATCTGTACTTCTAGATCTTATAGGTGGTTTTTCACAATCGGCTTGAACATAATCAACATTTACATACTTTCTCAACTTTATCTTAGCTATTCTTAGCATACCTTCAGCAACATCAAGACAAATTACGTAATTTTTCTGTTTAGCAAGTATTTTTGACATGAAGCCTGTACCACAACCCATGTCTACACATCTTAACTTACCATTATTGAAAAAGTTCAGAATCCTAAACCATACATCTTCAAATTCTACATGTCCTGGAAACTTATCATATACTTTACTCCTATTTGACCAGTATTTTCTATTAAGAAGTTTAAGTTTTGTAAGACTCATACTTCTCTACACCACCACATAACAGCTGCTTTACTGTGAAAATTGTAATATCCATTCTTTAATTTCGACTTAACATACTTTTCAATAAGTTCTTCATCGTGACTGCTTAATGTGCCTTTATACCTCTTAACGAGAATTTTAAAGTACTTAATTGCAGTTTCGTAAGTTCTTGTCCAGTTGTAGCTTATAATTTTAACATTAGCATTAATACCCATACTGTAGAGAATGTTGTATATAATTATGTAGTCAGGAAATTCTCTAAATACCTCAATACCTAACTTTTTAAAAAGCTCAATTCTCTCAAACCATTCACTAGTTCTAACAGTTTCAATAATGCAGCAGCACTTTTTGCAGCATTAATGATTCTGTTAATTTGATGATCTATGTCAGGAAAAATCCATAATACATGTGAAGAGAGAACTAGATCAAATTTTCCATATAGATTTGTATTTGAAAGTTCTTCCCATCTAGCATTAATTACCTCTATATTGTTGATTTCATACTCTATTGAGAATTTCTTGAGATACTTAATCATCTCTCTAGATGGCTCGATAGCTATAACTTCCTTAACAACTTTAGCTAGAGGTATGGCTATAGTTCCTGGTCCTGCACCAATATCAAGAACAACACAGTCATTACTTATCACACCTTCATTTAGTAATATATTCTTAACTTTCTCACCAAGTTCAAAATTGGAAAGTTTAACTGCTTCAGCATAATCGTGAGCTCTCTCATTCCAATACTTGACGATATCCATCTTTGAAGATTTTTCTCTCTTCCTAACATGGTTCATCCATAGTTTTCTAAATGTTGATAGATCTATCATTAATACTTAATAATGTTGTTCATAAGTCATTTATAAGTATCACCATCCTAGAGGTATAACTTGCGGTATCTTTCCATCATAAATTACTCGAAATCTAATGCCATAAACTTTCTCTAAAATTTCAGGAATAATTACTTCGTCAGGATAACCTTCAGCGAGTATTTTTCCATTATTTAGAATTACAATTTTATCGCTATACCTAGCTGCTTGATTAATGTCATGCATAACCATGACTATACTTAGACCTAAATTCTTACTCAACATCTTTAACAAACTCAACACTTTAAATTGATTCTTAATATCTAGATGATTTAAAGGTTCATCAAGTAGTAGTATCTCGGGTTTCTTAACTAGTGCTTGTGCAAGATATACTAATTGTTTTTCACCACCACTTAATTCATTGACAAATCTTCCAACATATTCTTTTAAGTTTAGTAGATTAATTACTTCATTAACAGCTTCCAAGTCATCATTAGATACTCTTAACTTACCTGAAAGATATTGAAGTCTACCTAACAATATAAATTCATAAACACTCATTAGTGATGGTGGTGGAGTAGTTTCTTGAGGTAAATAGCTAATAATTTTCTGAACTTCTTGTCTAGATAGTTTGGAAGTCTCAACACCATTAATGTATATAGTTCCTGACCAAGGTCTTAACATACCACATATACATTTAAGTAAAGTTGATTTACCTGAACCATTAGGTCCAATTATGGATAAAAACTCACCTTCATGTACTTTTAAATAAATGTCTCTAAGTATTGGTTCTTTCCTGTAACCAAAGGTTAACTTTTTCACTTCAAGGACTACCATACACCTCTCCTACCCTTAATTATTAGGTATGTGAAGAAAGGTACACCTACAAATGATGTAACAATACCTATAGGTATGATTGCTCCAGGTATTATTGTCTTACATGCAATAGCACTTGCTGAAAGTATTGATGAACCTACAAGACCAGACATTGGTATGAGAAATCTAGAATCTTCACCAACTAGAAATCTAGCAATGTGAGGTGCAACTAGACCTATGAAGCCAATAATACCTACAAAACATACAGCAATGGATGTGAGAATTGAAACACATAAGAGAGCTTCAAGTCTAAGCTTTTCAGGATTAACACCTAGGGATTTAGCTCTCTCATCACCAAGTCTTAAAGTAGTTAATTCCCAACATCTTCTAATTAAGTACGTTAAGACTGTCAACATAACTATAAATACGGCAAGTATTTTAGTGTATGTAGCTTTAAGTAAACTGCCAAAAAGCCAGAAAACAATTGCTTGAAGAGCTTCTTCAGTAGCAAAATATTCCATTAAAGATAGTAGTGAGTGAAATAGGAAAGATATTGCAATACCTGCAAGTATGAGTGTTTCATAAGTGAATCCTCTAACTTTACCAATAAGAATAATTAGTAGACAAGTAAGAAAAGCGAAAATAAAAGCGTTTAGAGGAACAATAAATTCTTCAGCATATGGTATGTTTATGAGGCTTAAACCAAGAGCATAAACGAGTGCAGCACCAAATCCAGCACCTGAAGAGATACCTAAAGTGTATGGTGAAGCTAAGGGGTTATTAAGTATGGTTTGCATAACAACACCAGCAATACCTAATGAAAAACCAACAACAATAGCCATTAACGACCATGGAATTCTGTAAGTCCACACAATGGTATTAACTAGCCTATCATTTTCAAAACCTAGAATTGATGCAAACACTTTATCAATCGATATACCTGAAGAGCCAACACTAACATTAATGATGAAAGTTATAAAGACCAGAGAGATAAATGAGAATGAGATGATTAATCTCCTAAAAATTAATGATCTATATATGTGTTGAGAATCAGATAAAGACATAGATTAGGTATCACGTATCACTTTTAAAAATATTACTAAGAGTGAATATGGAAAAATAATATATTATTTTAGGTAAGGTACAAGTTCTTTAACTGAGAACACCATATCTTGTAAGTGTTGTCTTATCAAGATGCATCATCCATATTCCTGTAAATTCAACACCCATAAATCTACTAAAGAATTCTTTAACAATAGCATCAGTATCTACATCACTAAATAAGTCTGGATATAGTATCTTAGCTAATAATAAATAGCCTAAGAAGTTGAAGTTATGATCAAGATCGTGATAAATTAGCCAGACATTACCTTCCCTAACAGCTTTAGTGCTCTCCATACCTTCATGCATCTTTATGAACTTAACTGCTCTTTCAATTACTTGAGTTTCATTCGATATACATACGCCACATAATGGTGTTTCTGGTCTCTTAATCCACCATGAGCAAGTGATTATCCATATTTCAGGATCTTGACTAATTACATATTCTGGATCTATTTCACCTATACGTGCAACCTTACCTTCAGCAATATTTACTGCTTTCAATTCTGCAAGTATTTCACCCCAACCATAACGTCCTTGAGTATACCATAATCTATATCCTCTTTCTAAAAACACTTTGACACCACCTTCCACTCTTTCAATTCTTTCAAAAACTAGAGATAACTTATCTAAAATCCATTCAGCAAGTTCTTTAGCTCTATCTTCTTTCTCAAAAAGTACACCAAGAGTTAAAATACCTCTCACAGGTCCTAGCATAGTCTTTCCATGATCAATAAAGACTACAGGAATTCCAGCATCTTCAACTTTCTTAAGAACATCTTCGTAAAATCTATATTGACCAATATCTGCAAATACAACGTCAGGATTTAGACCTATCGTCTTATCAATATCAAAGGTACCTCTATATAGATTACCAACATCAGGAATATTCTCAATTTTTGGATATTTCTCAACAAATACTACATAATAATCATATCTGTACTGTTTCCAAGAAGCTGCTCTCCAACCAACAACATACTTAGTCCATTCAGTTCCTAATAGTGCGACATAGATTTGAGGATAGAAAGCTATAACAATTCTCTTAACAGGTACTTTAATCTTTAATGTTCTATTAGCAGCATCTTTAATAATGACGTACTTAACACCATTTTCATAGGTGACTGTGTAGTTTATACAGACTTTGTAAAGTCTGACTTCAGCACATAATTCCTTAACTTCAGTAGGTTTTGTTGGAAAACCTCCTATTGGTATTTTTGAGGTTGTAATATATGTTAAAGTTCCAACTATAATTACTGCAGCAATTACTGTTGGAATAATGATCTTCCAGCTCATGCTAATCACCCATAGCGATTATAGTTAAGCTTGTTGAGAAGTTTATAGTATCATAAATTTCACTAATCTTCTTACTGTAATCTCTGAAAGTACTGGTAATTACTGTTACCTTATCTTCAAGTTTAAACTTCACATAACCTTCATCATCACTTCTAAAACTCTTAACACCACTTCTAGTTCTTACGTTAACATCAATGTTAGGTAACGATGTACCTTCATATAGCACTTTAAGCTCAATCTCATCACCTACATGAAAGTTCTTGAAAGTTGGTAAGTAAAGTTCAAAATCTAAACCTAAAGGTTTTAAATGAAACTCGCTCATACCTGTTGATATGTGTGTTTTTGCACATCCACGTAATCTGTAAGCCTCATCGATTTGATAACCTTTAACTTGAACACTTCTCTTATCACCAAAACACCACTTACCATCTCTTGTCTTTGAATAGATACCTCTATCGTAAGTAACAGCTATGGTGTATGCTCTATTCTTCTCAACTTTAAATTCTAGAAAAAGACCACCTTTACTTGAAGAATCCTTATCAATACCTACTTGATGAGAAACTTCTCTACCAAGATCATCAATAATGGTTAGTTTCTCAAAAATTTTAGGCTCGATCTTACCATCAACTTCAGGGTAGTGTCCCCATTTAAGTAAGATTCTTACATGGTCATCATGCCAATACATATCGTCAAACCATAAGTGATGATTCACAATATTTAACATAATCATTAATACTTAAGACACACTTATAAGTATTACCTAATACTATAACCCTTAACTGGTAGAATAGGCTCACTTAAGAGTATAACTTTATCTTGAGTACTCACCTTCATGGTATAGAAATAACGTTTATAAGGTGTTGTATTTTTGTGGTGTTGATGGTTGATTTTATCGATAAAGTTAAGAAGTTAATTAGGAAATTTAGAGACATTATTGGTCTTGTTTTTTGGGCTATTAAGGTTTCACAAAAACCTGATAAAGCTGATTACATGAGTGTTTTAAGGCTTGGTTTACTTATTGTTCTCATTCTTGGTACTTATGCATTTATATTTTCAATAACTGGCTACATGATTATTAGACCAGGATTTGCTGCTCCACCATATCCATTAAATATTGTTGTTATCATTACTGTAGTCTGTATTATTTTAATAAGTACAGTATTCCTTATATATAGCGTTAAGAAGAGTACTAGACCTAGTAGTAGAAGAAAGAGAAGGTGAAAAGTTATGAGTGAAAAGACTTGCTACTTGACTATAGTTAGAACTGTGAGTGGTCAAGAATATAATATTGCTTTCCTGATTAAGGCCAGAATTGAAAATAGAAAACTAGACATACCTTCAATAATAGTCATACCTAATCTTAAAGGCTTTGTCTTTGTTGAGACAGAACTTCAATATCTAGTTCAAAATTTAATATACGGTTTAAAACATACTAAAGGTATTATTAGAGGGAAAGTACTTGCAGATGAAGTTTTAAACATCTTAACTAAACCAGTACAAGTAAATGTTGGTGATCTTGTAGAAATTATTGCAGGACCATTTAGAGGATTTAAAGCAAAAGTTACTGACGTAGATTCTGAAAGTGGAACAGTTAGACTTGAAATTATAGATGCATCATCACCTATGCCAGTAACTTTAAGTATTAGAGAGATTAGAAGAATTGAACAAAGAGGATAAACTTAAATAAATTTATAAATATTTTTTAAAGAAATTATGTATTGTGAATTTTCTTGAAATAATAATTACTCAATGGCCAATTGCAGTAATTACTTTCATAGCTTTAACACTCTACTTACATTTAGTTTTTGAAGATAGAATTAGAAAACTTATTAAAGAAGAAATTAAAGGTGTTAGAGAAGAATTTAGAAGTGAAATTTCTAAACTTAGAAGAGATATTGGTAACTTTAATGAAGCTCTTCTTGAACTTCTACATGCTAAACAAGTAATTACAAGTACTGAACTTATACCTTTAAGAATATTATTAAGATCTGTAGTACCTTATGAAAAGACTAAATACTACACTAGAGAGGTTAGAGAAAAACTTGAAAAACTTCTTGAAAAAGATATTGATGAATATACTTGGGAAGATGTTTATGAATTTGAAAAAATAATTAAAGCTTTAGAGGATGAGTATGATGTTTCAAAACGTGAAGAACTTCTAGATTATGCATCTAAGTTAAGAGTATTTGTTATGCATATTAGAGCTAGACTTATCGTTCGTGGAATCTTTCCAAAAAGAAAAGAAGAAGAAAGAAAATAGCAAAACAAAAAATCTTAACTATAAGAAATAGATTATTGAGAAGAAATTGAAATAACATATTGATCAGATACTCTCAAGTGAAGAACATTATCTTTAGAATAATCATTACTAGCCAATCATATCTAAAGAATTAATTAGCAAAGTCCTGAATAAATGTAGAAGAGATAGAGATTTTTTGTAGATAGTACCGTAGTTATCTTGTTGAAAGATTGAAAATTGATGCCGTAGTAGATGATTCAACATATGGATTAATAGGAATGATGATATTAACAGTAAGAAGAATATTGTTGATGATATTAAGTACATTTGCGAAGTTGAAACTTAATAAAAGATAATACATGTTAAGAAAGATTGTGAATTTTGAAAATTATCGTAAACAAATTCTTGAGAAGTTAAGAAATTTTGAATGGTCAAGATATGATTTAGAGTATGTTATACTTTTTGGTTCAACACTTAATGATAAGATTTTTAGAATTGATAGTGATGTAGATATTGCTATCAAGTTTAGAAATATTAAAGATATTGATGACTTGTTTTAATAAGTATGTTAATTTACTTATAGATTTAGCTACATATCTAGAAATTCCTGAAAATAAGATAGATATTACAGTATTTAATGATGAAGAAATTTCATGTACACTTATTCTTGAAATTTATGGTTCAGGAAAAATACTATATGCTCATGATTTGAATAATTACTTGAATGATTATGTAAGACTTATAGGTATTTGTAATGATTATGAAATAAGTGTTAGAAAATTAGGAATTATAGACATTGTTACAGAGAGGGTGAAGAAACTTATTGATGAATAATCTTGAGTGTTATTAAAGAACTTTTTGAAATTATTGAAAAATATATTTCAGAACTTGATAAGAAAGTTAATACTGTGGGTATTGATGTTTTGATTAATAATTTTTCAATCTTAATGCAGTATTTCATATTCTTCAAGTATCTAACAAGCACTTATTGATATGAGTATGAGATTACTATCAATAATGGGTAGAAATGTAAAATCGTACTCTGATATTCTTAAAAATCTTGAAGAATTGAAAATATTGAGTAGTGAAGAGGCATTATTGTTTAAAAAGATTATAGATTTTAGAGATATTGTAGTTCATTCATATGTGAAAATTAAGGTGTATTGTAAGAAAAATACTTGTTGAAAATCCCTATCTAGATATTACTAAACTTATATATAAGATTTTTAAGATGAGTATTGATAAGGAAATTGATTGTTAACCACTTCATTGAGAGATTGTTTTGTAAATAAAGATTAATTAATTACTATCGTTCTGAGTCTTAAAGGAAGGATCCTAAAAATTACATCGTTAAAATTATTAGTTCAAGATATAACATCGCATATTTCAATTACTCTAAACGTAACTATGGAAGAAGATTAGACTAGAAAAAGTAAGAATAGAATTGAAAGGAGAAGTTAATAAAGTTGAGGTGTATCTTGATGCTCTAAGTAGAGCTTTCTTTTTCTTCTAGGATTCTTACGCTAAAGGTAAAGGTGTTGAAGTTAAGAAGTATTAGATTAGATTTTTAAATTAATCTTGAATGTCTTGAATTATGAGTATTAATAAGAAAGTTATACGTACATCTATAATTCCAGGTAAGGCTAATCCACAAACACTTTCACAACAACTTTCACAGTTAGGTCTTGATGTTAATAGGGTTGTGAATATGATTAATGAGAAGACTAAGATACTTGCAAATTATGGATTAAAAAGTATAAATGTTGAGTTGGAGGTAGATTTAGATACTAAAGAAGTTGAGTTAAAAATCGAACTTCCAGCTATTGGTGAACTTATACTTAGAGCTATAGGTAGAGAAGAAGGTTCTCATAAATCTATAAATGAAATTATTGGTGATCTTGATCTTGAGAAACTTGCAGAAATAACGTACATTAAGTGGGATGAACTTAAGTGTAGAAGTTTTAAGGCAGCTCTTAAGCAAGTAGTTAGTACTTGTAGAAGCATTGGTGTCACTATTAATGGTAAAGATCCTAAAGAGGTAGTTAAAGAAATAGATAATGGGCTTCATAACGACATTATTAGTAAATATGAGGAGAAATTGAGAAGTGAGGAAAGATTATAACTTTTCTGAAATATCCTTAAAGACCTAAATTCAAGTACATCATACTTTAAAGATGATGAGATCTTAACTATGAAGTACGCAATGTTTTTAAAGTAAGTATTTATAGTCAAGATTATGCTATACAACATCGACTCCATCATTAAAGCTATTGATGAAGCTAAGAAAAAAGCTAAAAAGAGAAAATTTACACAATCTGTAGATTTAATTCTTAAATTTAGAGATTTTGATCCTAAAAAACCTGAGAATAGAATTAACATAGCCATACCCTTGCCTAACCCCATACCTAACAAGTTATGTAAAGTTTGCGTCATTGCTAGTGGTGCTATGATTCTTAAAGCTAGAGATGCAGGTGCCGACGCAGTTCTTACTAAGGAAGATGTTGAGAAGTTGAGTGGTAATAAGAAAGAGGTTAGAAAACTTGCAAAAACTTACGATTTCTTTGTAGCTACACCAGACCTTATGGTTCTTATTGGCAGGATTATGGGTCCAATACTTGGACCACGTGGTAAAATGCCTGAAGTAGTGCCACCTACAGCTGATATTAAACCTGTAATTGATAGGTTAAGAAGGAGTGTTAGAGTTAGAGTTAGAGATCAACCACAAGCTATGACTAGAGTTGGTAGTGAAGTTATGGAGAGCAAGTTAATTGCTGAAAATGTAGTTGCTGTTATTGATGAATTATTAAAGAAGTTAAAACCTGAACAAATTGAAAAAGCTAGAGTAAAGCTCACTATGGGACCACCTGTTGAGATTGAAGAAATATTTACATAACCTTCATGGTTACTAGGATTGAGATTGAATTACTAATAAATAAGTATCTTCAACATAGAGAGTATGAAAAACTTGATGCCCTATACATGTGGTCTCTCTGTCAAGGAGGTTCAGGTTTTTGTGTAAATTTTGAACTTAAATACGGTTCTAGAAAGAAATGTCTAGAAGCTATTAGAGATTTAGAGAAGATTGTTGGTAGGACATTAACAGGGTTTGAAATAACTGAAGATACTGGTGAATATCTTGTTGAGATAATTAGAGAATTACTTGAAAACAATAAGCACATCATCGATACTTTAAGACAGGAAGTACTTAATAGAATTGTCAAGCTTAGTCAAAGTGCTAAGAGACTAGTACTACTATTGTGTAGAGAAGGTACGATACTTTTAAGAAATCTGCATGCTTATGAATTAATTCTAGACAAAATTATTAATAAAGTTTTTAGAAAATTCTCAACTTTTGAAGTTGTTAAGGAAATTTTAAGTTCAGGCCTTTTAATTGCATGTTATTGGACGCCTAGAGATGAATCTTTCCACATTTTTCACATACCTAAATATGCTGTAGAGATTTGGTTTGAAAAGTTTTGTAAATGTTAAGAAAGAAATATTTAACTGCAAAGTTTAGATAAGGTCTTAGATGAGTAGAGTAAAAATTCTAATACTAATAACCATATACATCTTACTTACAGTATCACTAACTTCAACAGCAGACGTCATTGAGAAAGTACATGTAAGAACTGTAACTATTCATGGACTTGCTGTTATGGAGAACGGTACAGGAACTATAGTTGACATTAATGTGACATTGATAAGTCCTGGTGATGGTAAAGTCTACGTCAGTACTAATCCATTACCTATAGCGCAAGAAGGAACTTACATAACATCAGCAACCATAGCTGCCTATGTAGCTTCAATTCTTGCAAATAAATCACTAAACAATTACACAATACTCATATCTGCAGATCCTAAAGTTCTAGAGATTGGTGGACCTTCAGCTAGTGCATACATTACATGCGCCATATATGCATTGATGATGAATAAGACTATAAGAGATGATGTAGTCATGACGGGAATGATAATGCCAGACGGAACGGTAGGTCCTGTAGGTGGTATTCTTGAAAAGGTGAGAGCAGCTGCCAAGTATGGATTTAAAGTAGTACTAATACCGTATGGAGAGCAGTACTATAGAAGAGTTACTGGAATTGTTAATATTATAAGAGAAGGTGAAAAACTTGGAGTTCAAGTAATTCCTGTCATGGATGTTAGAGAAGCTTTAAAGTATTTTGTAAATGCTGATTTAACAATACCAAAATTATCATTAAGTAAAGTACTTAATGTGAGTGATGTATATTTAACTCTAAGTGAAGCCTTATGGAACAAGATTAAAGAAAGAGCTCTGAGTAAGGGATTAAAAATTGATGATGAGATTAAAGAATATGTTGAGAAAAATAAGTACTATGTAGCAGCTACCTTACTTTATGAAAAATTGATTAATCATTACAGAGATAAGTTTAGAAATCTAGTTCTTAATGGTGCTTTTAGAGAAATTGAAGATATAATTCATGAAATTAAGAATAACTTATCAAGTGTTGAGAAGATTATTAGAAAAATTAAACCAACAACTTCAAATCTCGATATTCTCATAGGTATTTATGAGAGAGTATTAACAGGTAAGGATGCTGTAGAACTTGCCGAGAAATACTTCATGTCAGGTAATTATTTTGAAGGTATTAAAGCTCTAGCTCTAGCCTATGCCAGAACTGAAACTCTAAATGATTGGTTAGAAGTTCTTTACAGCATTAAGGGTGGTGTCGAAATTCCTGAAGACTTGTTAAGAACTACGGCTGCCTCTTACTTAATGTATGCTAAATCAACTGTACAATATGCTAAAACTCTAGTTGCACCTTTTAGCACCATTACAGGTCTTGAAGGTGAGGTTGAAAGACTTGAAGATGAGTTTGATAAGGAGAACTACATATACGTACTTAGTAGAAGTTTAAATATAATATCTACAATAAATACTCAATTAAATCTTGCATTAAGAAGACAGTTACCTATAGAAGATGTAGTTAGTAAGTTTTTAAGTCATGTTAAGAATTTAGCAATATACAACACTTATGAAAGTGTTGAATGCGGCTTAGTATCTCTACTATCAATATCATATATCGAGTTAGGTGATTATAGGTTAGAGAAGAATAATCTCGCAAGTGCTCTTGAACTCTACGAGACAGCCTCATACTACTCTATGACAATCTTAAGTATTGCGAAATCTCTAGGTTGTGATTTTGAAAAACCAACCATTTTAAATAAGACTTTAAGTGAAGTTAAGATCAAGAGTGAACTTCCAAGCATTAAAGTTGTAAGTTTTGACAAATCAATACTTGCAATCTCAATCATAATCTTAATTATTGGCATTATTGTACCTATAGTAATAATTTCTAAATTGAAATCATGATAGATGTACATGCACATTTAACAAGAATTTCAAACATCGATAGTATTATCGATGAAGCTTTAAGTAATGATGTTAAGGTAATAATCACATCGACATTAAGTATTAACGAGATAGATAGAGCATTAAGTTTAGCTAGAAAGTTTAATGGCAAGATCTATGTAACACTTGGATTAGAACCTACAAATCTTAACTTAAAAGATATTGAGTATATATTCCAAATACTTAAAGTGAGACCTAGAGAAGTTGTTGGTATTGGTGAGGTAGGTATAGATTATGTAAAACTTAGAGACCCTATTCTTAGAGAATTAGCAAAAACTCTATTCACTAAGTGGCTAAGTATTTCAAAAATACTAAACATGCCTATAATTATTCATAGTAGAGGAGCAGCTAGCAGTGTTGTTAAACTATTAATTGAAAATCAGGTTAAAAATGCTATACTACATGCCTTTTCAGGAAGTTTAGAATTAGTGAAGAGATGTGTAGTTGAGGGTTATTACTTTTCAATACCTCCAAGTATTAACTATTCAAAACAAAAGCAAGAACTTGTAAGAGAAGTACCTTTAGAACAATTGTTACTTGAAAGTGATACTCCCGAGCTCGGACCTAGACCGGGAGCTGAAAGTAGACCCGTACATGTTAAGCTTGTTGCTGAAATTATTAGTAAGTTGAAAAGTGTGGCTTTGAATAAAGTTATTGAGGTTACTACTGAGAATGCTATTAAACTATTTAATCTTAACGTTTAATTTCAATTCTAGCAAATCAATTACTGTTCTTAATCCAGGCTTTGCTGTGATTATTTTAGAAGCTAGATTTAGAAGTACACCTACAGTTCCATAATCTCCAGAAACTCCAACTCCTCCAGTACATTTCTGGAAGACCTATAATCTTGACTTCATCATAATCTTCAAAGTCTATACCTGCCAAGAATTTTAAAATAATTCTTTCAACCCCATTAACGTCGTAAAGAATGCATGTACCTTCAATTCCACAAACATTGTCATCACGTATTACTGGCTCTTGTTTTTCAATAATCTTACCAACTTCTAAACCCATACTTGAAGCTAATAGACATGCCGATTCTGCATAACCAACATGACCCGTAATTAAGCCGTAGACTGTTTTATATATTTGTATATGTTTTTATATGTTGGTTATTCTTCAATTATTATGAGTAGTTTACATGTTTTTCCAAGATGTTGTTTTAACTTATCCCAATATTTTTTATGAATGTATATTCTAATTTCTTCACCTTTACCTTTTATAATAGTTCCTTCAACGTACTCGATAACAGTCACATCTGAGAGTAGACTGTAGAAAGATTTATATTTTTCTGTAAACATCGTTTTTCAGATTCCCGATGAAGGGGTTAAGTCCTGTAACCGCAGGACTTCCCCAAGGGAGAGAAATTATACGTGCTTTGAAGTGTAAAGTAGCTGTTATTGAAGGTAGTTTTAACGATTTGAAAGAATTTCTTTGGTTATGGAGAGATAGAACTCAATGGATTATTAACATTATTTGGAATCTCAAGAAAATACCTACATTAAATCAACTTCATCAATGGTTTTACAATATCTTAAGAAGTCATGGACTTAGGGCTCATCATTGTAAGCAAATTTACAAGTATGCATTATCAATTGTTAAAGCTTCTAAAAATAACAATGGTTCTAAACCTATCTTGAGAAAATTATCAGCTAGATTAGACATTTATGATTATAAGCTTGATTTAATCAACGGTTATGTTGAGTTAAAGCTTCATAGCAATAAGATCGTTAAGTTAAAGTTATTGCATAGGAGAAAATACTTACAGAAATTTATTAATTGGAAAAATTATGAACTTGTTGTTAAACTTGTCAACAATGAAGTTTATGTAATTGCTTACTTTAGTAAAAAGGTTGAATTCTATACTTCAATCAATGTTAAGGTTCTTGATCTTAACTTACCTTATATAACTGAACTTAATGTTGATAATGTTTTAAATAAAGTAAGTATTAAGAATAGAGAAACACCATTCATTAAGTACTTGAAATTAAAGTGGAGAACTCACATTATTCAAAAACAATATTCAAAATCATGGAGATTTAATAAAAATATTTTGAATAAGGTTAGGTATTGGTTTAAACGTGCTAGAAATGTATTGAATGATTATTGTTGGAAATTTGCTAAGGAGATTGTCTTAAATGCTAAGAAGAATTTGCAATTGATTATTTTTGAGAAATTGGAAGATGTTATTAGAGGTAAAAGTGGTTGGAAAGTTCATGGTTTTTGTTATAGGAAGTTCGTACATGCTCTTAAATGTAAATGTGAAGAATTTGGTGTTCCATATATTGAAGTTAATCCTAAAAATACATCGAAAATATGTCCAATATGTGGAAACTCATTAACATTCATAACGTATAGAATTGTTAAGTGTAGTAAATGTGGTTATGTAGGTACTAGAGATGTAGTTGCAGTGATTAATCTCTACAAAAAAGTATTTAATAAACTTCCCTCAATTCCGTACCTTTTATATTTCCAAGACCGTGTGCTCGGGTCACACGGGATGAACTTTCCTGAAGGAGATGCAAACCCAAGACCGATGTGGGAAAGAAAAACATGAGGGAATGACAACATATAAAAATATATAAAAACATATACAGACCCGAACTCAACGCCATAAATGAGTATTTTCATTCCTTAATCACTCTTCTCCTACGCATCTCTAATCTGCTTAAGAACTTGTCAACATTTTTGATAAGTAAGTCTAAGCAATCTCTAATAGCCTTAACTATATCCCAATCTACAACATTCACATTGTAGTTAGCATAGTCATCCTTTAATTTAGCATGTATAGAGTATTTCAATCTCTTACCACTACTTGCCTTCTTGTAAGTCTTTATAATAATCTCAAAATTTATAACATTAGTCATTCTCGTAATTTTACCTAGATAATTACTTAGAACTTTCTCAATCATTTGTCTTATCCTATCATCAACATCTACATCCATCTTGAACGTTATAGGTAGAGTTATTTTGAAAAGATCGCTTAGTTTCTTAATCATATCGTAAGTTGATACTATACCAACTACTCTACCGTCGCTAATTATCGGTAATCCTGAAATTCCACTTTTACTTAACTTATCAAATACTGACATTAAGTCGTCGTTAATACTTGCAGTAATTACTGGATAATTCATCACCGCCTTGATAGGTGCTGCAAGAATTTCAATTTCAGAACCTGCGATCTCACCTCTTCTAGACCTTCTACGAAGTCCTGCATAGTATATTTTCTCAACTATATCTCTCATAGATACAATACCTACAAGCTTATCATCAATAACGGGTAATCTAGTCACACCATACTTAAGCATTAACCATTTAGCTCTAGCAACAGCTTCATTAGGACTTATAGAGATGACATTACTACTCATAATTTCAGATACTCTATAATTTTTCAGAATGTTGTTCTTTAAAGCATATTCAATAACTTTTTCTCTAGTAATCATTCCCTCAATTTTCAACTCATCATTGGTGACAGGTAGAGCTTTAATTCTGCAGGTTATGAATTTTCTTAAAACTTCATTAAAATCATGACTAGACTTTACGTAGAGTGGTCTTGCCATGACGGTATAGATTCTAGATTTAGGACTAACTCTTCTTTCAAGTAGATCTCTATATGTAACTACACCTACAAGCTTATCATAATCATTAACTACAGGTACAGTCCATACTTTGAAGCTTCTCATTTCATTTAAGACTTTACTAATAGTCATATCTGGCTTAGCTACTATATTAACTTCTGTAACTAGATCTTCAATACTCATCAAGCAGTACTAAACGTACACCTACTTAAAGGTTAAGATTGAGTTATACGTTTTACTCTAGACATTGTATAAGTAAAAGTGTTGGAGATATCACTGGAGGAAAGTTTCATAACTATGTTAAGAGTGATCTCCAAAATAGCTTAATGCTATATAGCATACTTAAACCCATATAGCTGTAATTCACTAGAATTAATGTGAATATACTACATAAAATGATCTACTAAAGTGACGTTAAGTTTAAACTAATCGAGACATTAGCATCAAGAGAAGGAGTAACTTTAAGAGAACTTGCTAGATGTGTAGGTATAAGTCCAAAAACCTATACAAATACTTACATGAACTTAACGATAAAGAAATAATTACAAGTTTTGATGTAAGTTCAAAGATAAGAATATACAAATTAAGTCAAAATTATGATTGGGTAAGAAAATACTTTAAGAGAGATTAAATCTATATAGTGATATATTGATCTATATACTTAAATACTGAATCAGATACGAACCTCCTCACCATTAGAGAATTTTCAGAGATGTTGTGAGAAGTTTAAATTGTCATTTAAATTAAGTACTTGTGTGAATAATACTGAAGAAGTTATGAATAAGGTTTTAGAAAGAATTAAGGAGTATGTTATAAATTTTGAAAGAATAAGTCCTAATAAGGTATTGATTAGAGTTGATAAGGAGAGATTAAGAGAAGTATGTAATTATGTATATAATAAATTGAACTTTTACTACTGTGTTGGTGTTTTAAGTGATGAAAGAGCATACACAAGTCAATACTCTGTATATCATGTATTTACACATGATGAGGTAAATCTCTACATTATTATTTCTTCAAGTACTCCTAACTTAACATTACCATCAATAACACGTGAAGTACCTCCTGCTAATTGGTCTGAAAGAGAAGCTATGGACTTGTTTGGTGTAATTTTTGAAGATCATCCAGATCCTAGAAGACTCGTAAAATCTGATGATTTTCCTGAAAAACTCTATCCTTACAGGAAAGACTATAAGTACAACTATAGACCTTGTGGAGAATTGAAAAAATATCCCTTTAAAGGTTATACTGATGTTAAGATCATTGAAGTTAGCCCTCATCATCCACTATTTCATGAACATGAAGATTTCATAATATATGTTAAGAACGATGAAGTAATCGATATAGATTATAGAGGATTCTACAATTATAGAGGAATTGAGAAAATAGGCGAGGCTAGACTAACTATTGATCAAATACCATTCCTAGCAGAGAGAATTTGTGGGATATGTGGTTTTGCTCACTCATGTGCTTATTGTCAAGCGATCGAGGAGACTTTAAGAATTGAAGTATCTGAACGTGTATATTTTATCAGAACTTTAATGTTAGAGTTAGAAAGAATTCATAGTCACATGTTATGGATTGGACTAACTCTATACTTGACTAATTATGTTAAAGGTTTTGTACAGATTATGAGAGTTAGAGAAGAAATTATGAACTTATGTGAAGAAATTACTGGTAATAGAAAAATGTATGGAATTAACCTTATAGGTACTGTACGTAGAGATCTAACACTACAACTCGTAAGAAAAATTCAAGACATTCTCAGCAAAGTTGAACGTGAATTTAAAGATGTTCTCACAGCTATTCCAAGCAGTGTAACTAATAGGTTAAGAGGTATCGGTATTTTAAGTAAAGAAAATGCTAGAAAACTATCTGTTGTTGGACCTACAGCTAGAGGTTCAGGAATTAAACGTGATGTTAGAGTTAATCATCCCTATGCTGCCTATAGAGAAGTTAGCTTTAACATACCAACATACTCTGAAGGTGATGTTTATGCAAGATTTATGGTACGTGTTGATGAGGTTTTTGAATCCATAAATATATGTAGACAGGTATTAGATAAGTTACCTAGAGGTGAAGTTCCTAAAGAAGTTAAGTATGAAATTGTCGAGAAAAGTATAGGTATTGGTTCAACAGAAGCTCCTCGTGGTGAAAATATTCATTTCGTAATTATTGGTAGAGAGAAGAAACTTCTAAGATGGAGAGTACGTGCACCCACATACGCCAATCTACAAGCCATACCACACATGACTTACGGACAGAAAATACATGACGTACCATTGATCATAGCCAGTATTGATCCATGCTTAGCATGTACAGATAGAGCAATAATTATTGATGTTAAGAGTGGAAAGTGGAAGTCAACCTCCATGTTAAGACTTGTAAAGATGTGTATGAAGGTGAATATGAAATGACTTACAGAACTTTTCCCAAAATAATCTCTAATAGATGTATTGGTTGTGGCTCATGCAGTAATGTTTGTCCAACTAACGCTATTGAGATAACTCAATATGAAGATTATAAGATTGTGAGGATATTTTATGGAAGATGTATACAGTGCTTCATGTGTGTAGATACATGCCCTGAAAATGCTATAATTCCTAGAGAAGATTATGACATAATCACAGACAATATCGATAATCTATACTACGAAGTTTGCTTGAAGATGGTTAAATGTGAACTTTGTGGTAAATACTTCACAACAAAGAGGAGTTTAGAGAAGTTAGTAAATGAACTTAAAAGTCACGGTATTGATTTAAGTGAAGATATGTTAAGAATGTGTACTGAATGTAGAATATTAAGTCGAAAACTATATCCTCTACGTATAATTCTGTAATTAAGTAAGTTTTTAAAAATCCACAAATTGACAGTAATAATTGACAAGTATGGGTGGTAGACAAAGAACATCACTCTTTCTAGGTATTGGTGAAGAAGAAGAAAGAAAAATTGGTAAGATTGAAGAGGAAGAAAAAGGTAAAAGTAAAGGTAAAGAGAAGAAGAAAAAGTAAATGTACTATCCTAAACTTGTCAAACCTCTAATCGATATTGCTATTCCATGGAACGTACTTGAAGAGGCACCTGATGAACGTGAAAAAGTTAGAAAGATTGGATATATTGGTAGAGGTGCAGCTATTTTTCAAGTAAATAAAATAGTAATATACACGTACGGTAAGTACGATAGAAGAGAAGTTGACTTTCTTCTTAAAAACTTATTATACCTGAAGACACCACCATATCTAAGAAGACATATATTCAAAATTGAGAAAGAGTTGAAATTTTCGGGACTTTTACCTCCTTTGAAGACTCCTAGTCATGGATTTTCAGAACCTAAAGTTGGTGATGTGAGGGAAGGTATTGTAGTTAGATGGAATGGATATTATTCAATAGTTAAGATTGGTGATAAGTATTTTGCAAAAATTCCCAAACCATACCCTATTGGTAGTAATGTTATTGTTAAGCTTGAAGCTAAGACTGATAGAGAAGATACTTTTAGAGCAAGTGTTATGAGTAAAGATAAGTTAAGTATTTATTGGAATGTTGATGTTGAGATTAAGAGATTGAAGGAAATTATAGGAAGTTCTGAATATTGTATCAAAATATTTACAGGTAAAGAAGGAAAATGTATATGTAATGTTGTTGAGAAGTTCGTAAGCTCTCTCAAAAAAGCAAAGAAAATATTAGTAATTTACGGTTCACCAAGATGGGGTGTTGATGATATATTGAGAAGTGAAGGTTTAGAGATGGAACTAGAGAGGAACTTCTTTATAAACTTCGTACCTGAACAGGGAGTTGAAACTATAAGAACAGAGGAAGCAATAATACTAACCTTATCCATCATTCATTTTATGAGAACTTGCATGAAAGTATAAGTTTAAGTACGTAGTTAAATAATTATTAGATGTGCTGAACGAAGAGTTACTTAATTATTTAAAGAAACATTGGAGAGGAGTTTTAGGTCTTATAGATGTAGATAAGCCATACTGTATACCTATGGCATACATCATTTACAACAATGATGTTTATTTCCTCTTCGTTAAGGAGGGAAGAAAGACAGAATGCTTAAAAAGAAATAGAAATGCATGTTATTTAGTTGAACTTCTAGAACATGGTAAACACGTATCTATACTTATGGAAGGTTACTTAGAGAAGACTTACGACTTAGAGAAAGTTAAGAAAGTTCTTGAACTTTTTGTAAAACACATTGTTCCTAAAGATGCATATCTTAGAGGTTTTGAGTTCAATATAGATGAACTTGCTAGACAATACGTATATTCTGACACATATGCAGGTATATATAGATTCGTTATTAAGAACTACTCAATAATGATTAAGTAATACTCACCCAATACATCATGAATATTATAGCCATGATTATTATGGTTAAGTAGGCAAGTATTAGTAAGATTAGAGCTTTCTTCATGAATTAATTTGTATATAGGCTATCCTTTAAACTATACCTATTAATCACTACTTAAACACCATTCAAGTACTTCATTAATGATTGAATCTACATTACTTGCAACTTCGTCATTAAGACTTGCTAACTTCATATTCAATTCTCTAGATCTCTTACTATAGTATTCAATTAAGTCTTTAACATCATACTTCTGCTTATGGTATATGCATGCTCTTATCAATGTTGATAGTTTGTCAAAAATGTTTACAAGAATACCTTCAAGACTCTCGCTAAATCTATACTCTTTAAAGAGCGTATTTAACTCATTGGAAAGTTCTAACTTTTTAAAAAATTGAATTTCAATGTCATTCCAATCAATTACTCTCCTAACATCACCTGAAACATTACCTATAAGTGATTCTTGAAGATCATGTATAAGGGCCATTTTTAAGATCTTACCCACATCAATATTCTTAACTTTAAACTTTTCAATGAAGTATACTATCAATAGTGATACAGTAAATATATGATCACTAACAGATTCTGCACATGATTGAGAAACTCCACGCTGTATCCATCCAATTCTTGGGGTATTTATGAGAGTATCTATAATCTTGATGAGCTTAACAATATTCATGAGTGTTAATTTATGATTTTTATTTTTTTAACTTTTTGAAAAGTTAAAGGATGTTTCCTGAAATTGAGAAAATTTCTAGAAAGGACTTACTAAACATTACTTTAAATGTTCTTAGAAAATATGGTGTGAAGCCTAGAGAAAAATTAAGTCAAAATTTCATAATTGATCCTGAAGTTATTAAGTTAATTCTTGATCAAGTACCTAGAGATGGCATTATCTTAGAGATAGGTACTGGTATTGGAACGTTAACATATTATCTAGCACTTAAAGCACGTAAAGTATATACAGTAGAGATTGATAAGAAGCTTGTTAAAATTGCAAGTGATGTACTTAAAGATCTTAAAAACGTCGAGATTGTTCAAGGTGATGCTTTAAAGATTGATTGGCCAGAAGTTGATTATTTAGTATCTAACCTACCTTACCATATAACTAGTCCTTTAATTATTAAAATGATTAAGTATAGGATACCAAATGCTGTAATTACTGTACAATTAGAAGTTGGTGAAAGATTATTAGCTAAAGCTGGTTCTGAAAGTTATGGTAGATTAAGCATAATTACTCAATGCACATATAGTATTGAAAGATTACGTAAAGTAGGGCCTGAAAGTTTCTACCCCTCACCTGAAGTATCTTCAATCATTTTGAAGTTAAGATATAGAGAAGAAAAGTGTATTGAAGATCTTGAATTACTTGAAAAAATGACGAGTATACTTTTTAGACATAGAAATAGAAGTATTAGATGGGTTGTTAGTAAGTACTTTGGCGATGAATTTCTAAACTACATTATTAGTAAGAACTTTAATGTTAATATTAGAATTCGTGATTTAGATCTTGAGAGTATTGTTAAACTAATCAATTACTGTATTGAGTGTAAAATTAATCTTCAATAAGTCTTTAGCAATCATAGTGTTTGGAAAGATCTTAACTACCTCACTTGTAAGTAATTCTTCATCACTTCTATATCGAGTACTTATGTGTGTAAGTATGAGAAGTTTAGCATTTACTTTTCTAGCCATAAGAGCAGCATCAATACTTCTTGAATGTCCCTGAAACCACACATTCTTAGCGTCTTCTTCAGGCTTGAAAGTTGCCTCATGTATAAGTACGTCAATGTTACCAATCTTTAATAAATTATCTGTAGGTGCTGTATCTCCTGTGTATACGATAGTGAACTCTCTCTTTCTATACGGTATAGTTACCTCTTCAGGTCTAATTACTCTTCCATTACTTAAAGTAACTACTTCACCAGACTGCAATTTTGACCAGAGAGTTCTTGGTATGTTTAGCTCTCTAGCTTTTTCAGGTAAAAACTTACCGTAAGGAAGTTTCCATGTAAGTACGTACATTAGTGAGGGTGTTGTGTGATTAGCACTAATGCATTTAATACATAAATTCTCATGACATATAATCTCGAGAACTTCATCTCTAGGTTCTACTTCAATAACTTTAATGGAAAATTGTGGTTTTGCTAGAAATTGAAGAATATTCTCAACAAAATTCCTAATTGCAGACGGTCCGATGATGGTTAATTCCTTTCTTCTATCTAGAAGAATCATAGATGCTAAAAGACCTGGAAGACCAAAAACGTGATCTCCATGTAGATGAGTGATGAGGATATGTGTAATCTTGTGAACACTAATACCAACATCTAATAATCTGTACTGTACACCCTCACCAACATCTAAAAGTATATAGTGCACATTATCAGTAACTAGTATTGAAGGTAAAGCACGTTCCTTAGAGGGAGTACCTGCAGAAGTTCCTAGAAAGATTAAACTTACTCTTTTACAAAACCTCACTATGCCTATGAGGTTATGAGAACTTTATAATTTTTAATAATCAAGCATTAAGTCAAGATTTAAAAATTACTACATAGATATACTTAAAGACTAGTAAAATGAGAAGTGATACTCCATTCATGCCTTTCGATGCAAGAATTGCAGATGTTCTAGGACTTCTGGATGTTATTATTAATGAATTTGGAGGTTCTGGTGATCTCTATAAGATAGCTAAAGAAATGGATTATGATCTTGAAGATCTGATACCAGCACTTGATGCTGCTAAGTATTTAGGATTCATCATTGTCATTAATGGTGATGTAAAAGTTACAGAACTTGGTAAGAAATTTCTAAACTCTAAGGTTAGTGAAAGAAAGAAAATACTTAGGCAAGTACTTACAAAACTTGAACCATTCAAAACAGCCTACAAGTTAGGTTTAGAGAGGTACTTCACTATAGATGAACTTGTAAGTAGACTTGACGAGTTAGGTTATTTCCAAGTTAGAGAACCTAAAGCTAAAGAGGCATTAATAATGCTAATAAGTGAATGGGGAGTTTTTTCAGGTCTCTTTAAGAGAGTAAACGATAAGTATTACACTTCAAGAACTATTTAGAAAATTGAGATAGAGAATAAATACTTTAAAAGTATATGTGAAGATATGACACAAGTATCACCAACATTAATCTTTAAGCATATAAACAATTCAACACTTCTACAACATGCATATAAGTATCTTGAGGAGAATGAGGAGGTTCAAGAACTTTTAAAGCTCAGTAACATCTTTGCAGTATCAAGACTTAAATATAATGATCATGGACCTGTACATGCTAAAATTGTTGCAGGCACGGCACTTGAACTTTTTGACAAACTTGTAAATAGAGGTGTTGAACCAACAACTTTGAGAGATAGAACTTGTGAAAATCTTGATGAAGCTAAACTAGTTATTCTGTTAGCTTCATATCTTCACGATATAGGTAATGCAGTACATAGAGATAGACATGAACTTATCGGTATGTTACTTGCAAAAGATATACTTGATAAGTTATTACCAAAAATTCTACACAATAAGAGAAGCATGTACAGTATCAGACAAGAAGTACTACATGCAATCTACGCTACAGAATACAATGTACAATGCTTAACAGTAGAAGCTGGTGTTGTCAAGATAGCTGATGGTCTAGACATGTCTGAAGGTAGAGCAAGAATACCGTATAAGCTAGGTAAGACAGATATACATGCAGTTTCAGCTTTAAGTATTAAGAGAGTCGAGATCGATTATGGAAATGAAAGACCAGTAAAGATAATGATATACATGGAGGATATGGCTGGAATTTTTCAAGTAGAGAAAGTACTTATGCCGAAAATAGCAACTAGTGGTTTAGAAGATTATATCGAAGTATATGTCTATAGTAGAGGAAGAGAAATACAGACATATCCTGAAAAACAATTAAGACAAGTTTAACAAGTTTTCAATTCTTCGTGAAACATTAAGAATGCTATCTAATTCTTCCTCACTAACTTTAGGTATCGGTTCTCTCTCACATTCAGAACAAACACCAAGCGCTTCACATGTGAGTTTCTTCTCAATACTTGGCCATTTACCTCTAATTAGTAACCATAAATTCATAAGTTCTCTATGAAGCTCTACTACCTTGTCATAATTTTTACTCTCAATTAGTCTATATATCCTCAATGGCACATCTTTAAGATAATTTGGACTAGCAATTATGGCTCCTGAACAACCCATAATTAGTGATGGTATAAGTAGTTCATCTATACCTTGAAGAATACTGACTCTACCATTAAGTCTATGCAGTAATTCTAAAAAATATCTAAAATTTCCTGAAGAATCTTTAACACCAATAACTTGACCATAATTGTTTATCAACTTTTCAATTAAACTTATAGGTAATTCATAACCAACAAGTGTAGGTATATTGTATAGAATCACATTAACATCTACTTTACTTATGACCTCGTCGTAAAATTTCTCTAAAGATTCAAAACTAGGCTTAACATAGTATGGTGGTGTTAAGAGTATGTAATTTATTGATAAATCTCTATACGTTCTTATCAAGCTTATTGTAGAGTATGCGCAAGGTGTACCAGTACCTGAAATTATGGTAATTTTACTCTTACAGTTTTCAACAACATATTCAGCAATATTAATTCTCTCATCAACACTTAACTTAACTACTTCACTTGTAGAACCATTAATGACTACCTTATCATACCCCCACTCAGCTAATTTATCTATCAACTTAATCAGTACTTCAAAATTTACTGTACAATCTTTTTTGAAGAATGTAGGTATCACTGGTATGATACCTCTAATCATGCTTGATTACTTCTTTGTAGAGTTTCTTAAAAGATTTATGAGATCAAAGATTTATAAGGACTCTAAAGATCATTATAATGTGTCTGAGAGTAAAATCAGATTACCAGCAGAAGGAGAACTTCTCGGTAAAGTAATTGAACTTGTTGGTGATGATCGAGCAAGAGTACTTTGTCAAGATGGTAAGATAAGAATTGCAAGAATACCAGGAAGATTTAGAAGAAAACTTTGGTTAAGAATTGGAGATTACGTAATAATAGCACCATGGGATTTCAAACCAGACAGAGCAGACGTTATTCATAAATATGAAAAGAATGAAATACCTGAGCTCAAGAAATACTTAAGTGACATTATTGATAAGCTTGAAGAACTCTCCATATAAGTACATCAATTTAAAAATACTTTACAAATCTTAATCTTTGACTAGAAATGTATGAAAATAACAATAATGACTTAGACCTTAATCATAAAGTAGAACTATTTTCAAGAAAGTACAACTTGAAAATTAATATAAATAATCAAGTACCATATCTAGCATGTTATGATAGATATGGTGGTGAAATAAGTATTAACTTGGAACTTCTAAAACATTATACGCCACTAATTAACATCTACGGAATTTCAACTTCAAGAATAATAGAGGCACTAATTTATCATGAATACATGCATAAAATCCTACATGAAAGAGAGAGCAGTAAAATACTTGCAACATATTACGATGTAGAAGCTTCAAGAAGAAATGTAGAAATTATTCTAGAAGAAATAGAACACTACATCATACTTAAAGAAACATCATATAGAGATGTAGAGTATGTGCTTTATAGATTATGGATTAATGATGTAGTGAATAATTTCTTCAAAATTAACTACCACTATGACATAATGATGATACTTTTAAGACTCGCATATGGATTAGCATTAGGCTTCATACATACTGAAGAAATACCTAAACCATACAAGTCAAAACTACTCTACAAACTTGCAATATTCTTCTCAAAAATAGACAAAACAACAATACAAGACATGTTTGAAAAAATCATAGATATACTGACAAGTGAAGAATTATACATCATCACCATGAAACTAATAGAAACAGATCATCAAGATAAATAATTTTAGAATAGAACCTACTGGAATTCGAACTTGTTGATCTGTCCTATCTAACTGATTATTGAAATGTAACTCTCACAGAGAGAACTTCATGATTTGAAGAGTAGAGTATGGAAAAAAGAGAGTATTGACACGCTGAGAAAGTACAACATTGATGTTGTTAGAGTAATGAGTAGGATTGATTATGTCAATGTACTTAATAAATACCTTACTTGCTCTTAACTTACTACTAAAGGAACTAGAAATACTTTAGGGCATATTCATATAGTTCTCTACAGACATCGTTATCTGGACATTCAATTCTTAATGCCTCAATAAGGCTCCTCTTTAGAACATTTTAATTAGCGAGCATGAAAGTGTAGTATGAATTAGGAGAAGTCGTCATCAATCAGACCCCCATCCACTCCCTCTATCCTGGCTAAGCTACGGGGCCTAAGAGGATATTTTATATTAAGCATTTAATTCTTACTTTATGGTAGTATCTCTCCATCCCTATATATTGATTCTGCTACTTCTCTATAAGGTCCAATTCTTACATTTTTTGCTATATAGACTTCATCACTGATATATACTTGATCACCAATTACTGTTCCTGGCTCTATTCTTACCCATTTACCAATATATACATTCTCACCAATGATACTACCTTTAATATAGCTTCCTTTAAGTATAGTAGTGTTGTTTAGTATTAGTGAGTTTAAGATTCTAACACCACTTTCAATTTTTGAATCGTTAAGAATTATTGTGTAGGGACCTACCTCTACATCCTTATCAATTTTAACATTCTCTCCAATATAGCAAGGATTGTGAATTTTAGCTTTAACATCACTTTCAAAACAACCATTACTACAGTGAATTTCTAATGATTTAAAATTTGCCTTTAAATAATCTTCCGGCGTACCTATATCAAACCAATAACCATCATGTACATATGCATACACGTCATATTTTTCAAGAAGCTTTGGTAATAAGTGTAGTGATATTTTCAGACTTTCTTGACCATAACTTCTAAGTACTTCAAGTATTTCAGGTTCGAAAATGTATATTCCAGCATTTACGAGTTGTGAAATTGCTTGTTTTGGTTTTTCTACAAACTTGACGATTTTTGAATTAGAGTCGATAAGTGCAACACCATATCTAGAAACATCAGTATCGACTTTAGTTAATACAAGAGTTGCCACACTTCCCTTCTTTTCATGAAATTCTATAAGTTCTTGAAAATTAACATTACTATAGATGTCGCCATAAATTACTACAAAAGATCTATCTAAACCATACTCATCATTTATAAGTATTAAAGGGCCAGCATCACCTAGAGGTTTACTTTCAACAACATAGTTAAGTTTCTCCTTCACAAAATTCCAAGCAAGTTCTAAATACCTAATTAACATGTCACTCATGTATTTTAATGATATGAATATTCTACGAATAGGTATGGAAAGTACGTTACTTAAGATCCAATCAATTAATGGCTTGTTCAGTATTGGTAGTAGTGGTTTTGGTTTAACGTAACTTAATGGTCTTAATCTAGTTGCAAAACCACCTGCCAATACAATTACATCAAGATTCATTACATTATTGCTTATTAAGCTAGTCATTTAAGTATTACCTACACATTAAAAATGGATATACTTTTATAAACACTCAATCTTAATCTTCAAAATGTTGAATGGAAGTATTAAAAAGTAAGAAAACCATTACTTGGCTGAAACGAGAATTAACAACTCTTGATTCTTACGCTCTTGGATATTCAGACATCGCGTCGACCTACTACTTCATACTTGGAATAGTTACACTACATGCAGGACCCGCCCTACCTCTAGTAATGGCTATTGCTGCACTACCATTAACTATACTTGCACTTACATATGCAGAGTTTGGAAGCGCTATTCCTGAACCTGGAGGTGCGTATTACTACATAAAGAGAGAGCTTGGCTCTAAAATTGGTGTCTTTGCAGGTTGGTTATTTGCTTATGATCAGATAATCATGATTTCTTACGGTGCTCTCTGTGCTATTAGTTATTTGGGAACGTACATAACTATACTTAACTACAAGTATATTCACATACTAGCATCACTATTACTAATTACTACCTTAATGATCATTAACATTTTAGGATTAAAGATAAGTGCTAAATTACATACAGCACTCTTATTTGTGGATATAGCCATAGTCTCAACAATACTTGTATGTGGTTTTTGTTTCACAAAACTTGACTTAAATCTTAATCCAATGATATGGAGTAAGACTATAAGTTTTAACAATATTCTTTGGGGTCTTGCATATGCATTTAGAGGTTATGTTGGTCTTGACGTGATTGTTCAATCAACTGGTGAAATGATTAGACCAGCCATCTCTATACCGGTAAGTACATTACTGACAGCTACGCATATAGTAATCACTACAGTATCCATATCCATACTTGCCATGTTGACAACACCTTGGCAAGAAATTGCTAAAAGTTATGGTAATCCTGTAGTGGTTATCGTTAAACATTTAGCTTTTGGTGAAGTACTTGCAGTTCTCGTATCTATACTTGCATGTATTGTACTTGTACTTGCAGTTAATAGTGGTATTATTAACTTTTCAAGAATACTATACGCCATGAGTAGAGAGGGGGCTCTACCTGAAAAACTTGCAAAAATTCATGGAAAATATAGAACACCACACATAGCAATAATATTGTCAGCACTTCTGGGTATAATATTTACATCTACAGGTAGTATTGAGTTTATTGCTGATGCTTATGGTTTAGCCTCACTCACATGTTATACTTTAACCATGATATCACTTATAGTTTTTAGAAATAGAGAGAAAGAACTCTATAGACCTTTCAAGATACCACTAACTTTAACCATAAAAAACTATAGAGTACCTCTTATAGCTCTTCTAGGCTTATGTACCTACATCTTTGGCATATCACTAATTGTACTTCTAAAACCACTATCTCTAATACTATTATCGATTTGGTGTATTGTAGGTTTCATAATAAGTAAACTTCTTAAATAATCATTAAATCTAGTACTTAAAATTTATGAACAACAGAACATTTAAATAGATGAAACTCCCGTATTATTTGAAATTCATGAATATAGATAAAGTCATCAAAACACTCAATGTC
>Ga0190367_1000166_pt1 | contig 51417 bp, 58 predicted proteins | sample 4872181011_MG_FD_171838 | JGI IMG/M metagenome (GOLD analysis project Ga0190367, IMG submission 171838) | Hydrothermal vent microbial mat bacterial communities from Southern Trench, Guaymas Basin, Mexico - 4872-18-10-11_MG | ecosystem: Environmental > Aquatic > Marine > Hydrothermal vents >... | reverse complement strand
CCATAAAATAGTTCTTGAATACAATCGTAAATGTCATTTAATCCATAACCTGTTAGCGATGATACTGGTATTAGGGGTCTGAAAAATCCCAAATCTCTCATTAAATGGAATAGTTCATTGCTTAAACTTTTTACAGGCATAGAATCATACAGTTCATCTGGATTCTTTGACCAGTTAACAATCATTTTTAGTTCATCATCAGTTAAAACGTCAGCTTTGGCCAGAACTTGAATTTGAGGTATATTTAGCTTAAAAACAGCTGATGTTGCCAAAAATAAAAGAGACAAATACCCATATGGAGTTTTGGATATTACAGGATCGAATAAGTATACCATAACACTTCTATTTTTTCCTAAAGAGTTAACTATAATCTCTCCACTTTGTCTTAGGGTAAAAAGTTCCATTTGACCTGGAGTATCAATTAACACATAAGAAGGCTCATAGTATTCTATTTCATCTTTTATTTTATCAGTTTCAGAGCTAATAAGGTCTGCACTGATTATTTGAGCACTATTTGGACCAACCTTGTATTGTTCCATTACCTTTTCAAGAGTTATCCACTCCCTTATATCAATATCTGGCGTATATGGAAGAGTTTCAACGCCTGGGTCTAAATTAACAGTGATATTATCCACTCCCTTAAAATCAAACCAGTCGCTCAAGGCTTTAGTTAAATAAGTTTTTCCTGAACCTGCGGTACCAACCATGTAAATAAAAATAGTCCTCTTCATCGTCGGAAAAAAACTCTTAGCGTGAATAGAATTATTAAATTTTAACTACTTAAATATCTCTACTCAAGTTTTTCAACTTCCTTTCTAAGCATTTTCTGTCTCTCTTTTGCAGTATATCCAGTTAACTCTTCTAGAAATTTGTTATAGGTTCTGATAGTTTTAACTGCTAAGTCATCGGATACATTTTTTTTAGTTTTAGTGGAAACTAGTAATCTTTTCTTTTTTTCTTCCAATTTTATTTTTAATTCTTCCACAGCACCAAAGCTTACGATGTAAAAATCATTGTATTTTCTAAATTCGCCAAAATGTTTTTTTAAAAGACTTTCAAGTCTTTCTTGAGTGGCGGGATAACCTCTTTTGAATTTGTACTCCCTCATGTTGAGAACCCTTTATCTACCAAGCAACATTGCTCTAAATCTTTCAGCGGCTCTTATTATATAACCAATCATGTCGCCAATTTTTGTTGAAATTTGAGTTAAGAGCAAAACATCTAATAGATTCAAATTATCTGAATTAAAGAGTCTTTTATTTAGTGTGACTTGAATAGATTTACACTCTTTTTCGAGTTCTCTGATTTCTGGTACATACGATACAGTCTTCTCTATTTGTTTTTTATTAAATGATGAATAAACAACATCCTGAATGTACCCCATCATTTCTTCATAGTTATTGACTGCTTCCATGACTTTTGAGAGAAGTACTTCGAAGCAACACCAAATTTCTTCATCATCTATACTAATTTCTCTATAAGTTAACATTGAACCAATCATATTGCAGTTATTTAGGATTTCATCCTGAGTGATTACAAATTCAAGTAAATCATGCCTATCTACGGGCAAGATTAGTGATTTAGTAACATTTGTTCTAATTTCTTGCTTAATCAAATCACCATTATCCTCAAGTTCATCAATCATTTCTTTTAATCTTTCAACTTCCTTGTAGTCGTGTCTTTTATAAGCCTCAAATTGCTTAAGAAGTAAACCTACTGCTTTTCCGCAAAGTTCAGCATGATTTTTGAGAGCCTTGAATGGTGAATATCCAAAAACATCTATTACGCTTCTAATAAATCTCATACCCAAAATCACTCACCTTTATAAGCTGATTGAGAAGAAATTTAAAAAATCTGAAACAATTAATCCTTACATCATATTTATAAGCTTTTTCTGTAAAAAAATTTATCTTTAATTTAAGCGAACGTTAAAAATTTAAAATACTCAAGGGATTAATGCAGATAATCTAAAAATTCATTCTTATAGTTTATAGGATCGCCCCTTGAATAATATAAGTGTGGATTTTATTTATCTTTGTGAAAAATTGCAATTATTTGATTTTTAGCTTAAAAATTTTAAAAATTAAGTGAACGGGATTGCAAAGTATAGAAACTGATATATTGCAATTGCTAGACCCACGACAACTGGAACAGTTAATAGCCATGATGCAATAATTCTACTAACCACCTTTAGATCCACGCTGGCAAGTCCTCCAGTTAATCCAACCCCAATCACGCTGCCAACTATTGTGTGGGTTGTAGAAATTGGCATACCTAAATATGAGGCGCTTAATACTGTAGTTGCTGTGCTAAACTGTGCAACAAAACCTCTACTATGTGTTAGACCAGTTATTCTTTCACCTATGGTCTCTATAACTTTGTAACCCCATGTAGCAATACCTATTACTATACCAATTCCACCAATGACTAAAATCCACACTGGAACTTCTTTACCCATGTAGCCCAAGCATGCTGCTATAGGACCTGTTGCGTTGGCAACATCATTGCTACCGTGTGCAAAAGCTACATAGCATGCAGTTAGGACTTGCAGATGCTTAAAAATACTCTCAATTTTTTCAACATTAAATCTCTCCAGTAGAAAAACTTTCACAAACGTGAACAGGATGAAAGCTAGAACCCCTCCAGCTATTGGAGAAATAATCCAGCTTAAAACTATTTTTACCATGGTACTCCATTTTATTTGAGTTAATGATATATAACCTTGAGAAGCGGCAGCCAATCCAAAACCGAGAACAGCACCCACTATGGAGTGTGTTGTGGACACTGGAAGTTTTAGGTATGTAGCTATAGTAATCCATAAACCTGCAGCTATTAGAGAAGCTAAAGCACCTATGGTAATTAAGTGCTGGTCTAAAAGTTCTATTGGCACTATGCCCTTAGCAATTGTGTGAGTGACTCTTTGTCCAAAAAGAACAGCCCCTATGAACTCAAGAAGTCCTGCAATTATAACTATTTGTCTTAACGTTAAAGCTCTACTTCCGTAAGAAGTAGCCATGGCATTAGCAACATCGTTTGCACCAATGTTCCAAGCCATGTAAAGGCCTGCGGCAATGACTAGTATGAGAAAAACGAACTCCACGTAAATTTACTATTTCTTGCTGTTTTAATTTTTTTCTCTACATATTTTATGTGAATTTATTATAAATTAAATGTTATTTAAAAATTTTTTAATAATATCAGTTAAAAAATTAGCAGGTCTCTAAAATTTTAAATTAATTTTAAAAATTTAAAATTATTATTAAATTATTATTTTTCTGTGAGTAATCTTAATATCTATTACTAAAAGAAACAGGAGAAAAAAGAAAGGTGATGAAGTATTAACTTTCACTGAAGAAAATTTTAAATTTCTAGGAATAACCCTCCTTTTAATGTCTAAATATCTTATAAAGCCAGGAATAGAAGTTCACAGAGAATTTAAAACAAAAGACATAATTAAAAGGATTGGAGTAATTACAGCAAGAAGGGTAAAACTAGTGAAATATCCTATTGACACTCCAGTTACAATTTTTAACCCATCGATGCTTATAGAAAATGATGAAATAACTATTTATGGAAGAATAGTTCTTGGATATTTTACATATGCTAGTGCAGTAGCGGAATTTAAATTTCCAGTGGAATATCTCTATACAAAAGACTTATCATTGATGGAGTACAACGCAGAGATAACAGTTCTTCCAGATAATAAATATGATCTTTGGGGTGTAGAAGATCCAAGAGTTTACAAAATAGATGAGCAAAAGTTTATGACATATTGTGGCAGAACTGTAAATTACTTCAATCCAGCAATAAGGATAGAAAGAACGTTACCGATAACTGCTGTATACAAAGATGGGATCTGGAGGAAAATATGCGTTTTTAAAGTACCAGAGAAATACAGACATAGCATAATTAGCGATAAAGATGCTTTTCTAGTAAAAATAAAAAACAATATTAAACTATTTCATAGACTACACATGACTGATGAGAATTTTTACTTAGTTACTAGTAATTTATCGGAAAATCCTTTAAATTTAAAAGGGTTTAAGGAGATTCATGTTAAGGATACAGAGCTGGCATTAAATAATGCAAAATTTGAAGAGAAAATTGGATGGGGTACACCTCCTGTAAAAGTTGACAAAGAATACGTATTATTGCTACATGGTGTGGAAAAAGAAACAAAATGTTACAGAGTTTTTGCCGTACTAATAAACGATGAAGCAAAGATCACAGCTGTGACACCTTACTACATAATGGAACCAAGAGAAAATTATGAAATTTATGGGGATAGACCTTTTACAGTTTTTCCATGTGGCGCGCAAATTCTTGACGATGAGCTAATAATAACATATGGTGCTGCAGACTCTGCTATAGGTATAGGTAAAATTAGTATAGACGAACTTATGGCAATTTTGGACTCAGGTAGAATTACTTAAATTCTTTAAATATTTTTATAAATTTTTTAGCAATCTTATCGCATCTGTTTCTTTCTACGTAACTTTTAGCTAATCGCTTTAATTCATTTCTATATCTTCTATCTTCTATAAGCCTAATTAGTTTCTCTTCAAGGTCTTCAAGGTTTTTATAGGTTACTAACGGTTTTCTTCTCTTTGGAACTTCAAAATGTCGGGTCTCTGGAGCAACTATTGGTACAAGCGATCCTAGACATTGAAAGAGCGTTGACGATACTACAACTCCATTAGTTTGACCTTTAGGTAAAAGATGTATATCTGAACTATGAAGTAATGAATAAATTTCATCAATTGAAGCTAATCTTCTCATTTCTTGATTTAACCATGGTCTTTCGACTGGCAATAAACCATTAGTTCTGACAACCTTGTAAACAAAGTCATATTTTTCCGAAAGATTATCTAGAACCTCTATGTATCCTTGGTACTCAATTATTGGCTGTCTTCCAAAGCTGAAAAATGTTAGTACATCCTCAGCAAATTTTCTTTTACCTTTCTTTACTGGATAACATGGATATGGTATTATTTTACAAATGTCTTTGCATTCAGGGACAACTTCAGCAATATATCTTTCATCAAAAACAACTATAGCATCGAAAATTTTTGGATTGGAATACTTTATCTGTTCTTTGAAACTTTCATGTATAACAGCTATGACTGGGATTTTTCTTTTTTCCTTTAGCAATCTAACTAACTTCTCAACGTGATTATATGGTATACTTGCATATGATTCAACTATAAGAAAATCTAAATCTTCGAATAGAATTTTATCAACATCAATCCAACCATTATTTTTTAATGTTGGATCAATTTCAGAATAACATCTTGTTACGAAATCTTCATCTTTGTTTCTTATTACTTTATGATGCCACCATTTTGATGCACTTTCAATGGTTGGAGCGAACACTTTTAAATTATGTCCCATTTTTATAAATTCAAAGCCTATAAGTTCTGCATGCAAAGAAATACCACATGTCGCATTCCATCTTGAAAGCAAACCTATTTTCACAAATTGTAATTTTTATCTCTAAAGAAATTAAACCTAACTCAAGAAAGAAACTCTCAATGTTTTTATATGATAATTAAATAAAAAATAAAATTAAATATTTTCAAACATTTTTGAATAGAACTCTAATGCCTCTTTGATGTATTTTTCATTTAGCTTTCCGTGAGGAGTTTCAGTTTCAAATATTCTTTTTGGCAATCTTACTTTTGCTAAATCAAAACCCATTTTTCTTTTAAGTTTTAGTTTCTCTACATATATTTTTCTACCTAAGTTTTCAAGCTCTTCAGGAGATATCTCTATATCCAGAGACCTTAAAGCTCTACTTGTAATTTCTGGATTGTATATTTTTCTAGCAAAAAAGCATACGACCAAGCTGGATAATACTTGTCTCCATTCTTCTTCTTTTACTAATTTCCTTACCACTTCTTCTGGTTTTGGATATTCCTTTATTTTTTGATCAAGTGAATATCCAGCATTATCTAAGTGGCTATGTCTTAGTCCAATTGTGTAACCTATGTAAGCAGCGTGGCCAGTATGGTATCCAGGCATCTCATTTCCACCAAAAGCCAAAGCAAAATTCTCTCCTCCATATTTTCTTGCTGCAACTTCAACGCCTTGTGCTAATGTTTTATAAAAATCGTTTGGCTGGTAAACTAAGTAATCTATGGCCTTAGAATAGGATTTATAGTCCCCAAATTCTAAATCCACTAAAGTCTCATTCTTGGTTATCACACCTCTCTTTAAAGCCTCTGTAGCCCAAGCAAGGCAAACTCCAGTACTTATGGCATCTAAAGTGTAGCTCTCTACCTTGTATATTAGCTTGAGGACATCTTCCTTGTTTTTAATTCCAAGCATGGATCCCAAGGAGTATATAAGCTCGTAATCGTATGAAATCATGATTGTCTTGTAGAAATACGGTTCCTCTTCATATGGGAGTCTTAAGATGGCTATGTGAATACAGGCTACGGGACAATGACTGCATGCAATCCTTCTACCAATTATTTCCGCAAAACTTTCACCACTTATAGTATCGGCAAACTCAAACTTTGACGAAGTTAAATTCCTGGTGGGTAATGCAGAAATCTTGTTCAGAGGAAGAATATTGACGGCAGTCCCAATTAAGTGATACTTTTTCATGGCATCAGATTCTACAGCCATTTTGAAGATTTCATTATATATGTCCATGTAATCTTTGCGTTTAGTAATGTGTCTGCTGCCTCTTCCTATTACTACTAGTGCTTTTAGGTTTTTAGAACCAAAGACCGCTCCCAATCCCAATCTACCGAAATGTCTGTATGTTTCTGTTGTAACACATGCATACCTAACCAAATTTTCGCCACCTTTTCCAATTCGCATAACTGTTCTCATTCCTCTTCCTGGTTCTCTTTCGGCTATTATTCTTCCAACTATTAAAGAATCTTCTATTCCCCAGATTACTCTTCCATCTCTGAAATGCACTTTTCCATTTTCAACTACAATGTAGATAGGTTTCTCACTTTTTCCTTTTATAACAATGGCTCCGTACCCCGCATTTGCTATGCTAACAGCAGTCCTTCCACCAGCATGACTTTCACCAAGATTTCCAGTTAATGGGCTTTTAAATAAAGCTACAGTTTTTGATGCCATTGGAAATGCTGAAGTTAATGGACCTACAGCGAATACAATCACATTATCTTCACTTAATGGATCAACATCTGGATCCATGTTTTCTTTTAAAAGTTGTACACCAACACCAACTCCTCCTAGCCACTCTTCAAATAAGTCTCTTCTAGACTCAATGTTAAATTTGTATTTTGATAGATCTATTTCTAAAACTTTATCTAAAATTAATCCACTCATTTTAGGTAACCTCTTTTACTTCTTCAAAACCTAAAACTCCATGGGGACAGAAATTTACACAGTATCCACAATGAACGCATACAGAGATTCTGCCATCACTTCTTCTAAATATTGCACCAATTGTACAAGCATTAATGCAGTTACCACAACCTATACATTTGTTCTCATCGTATATTACACCTCCTCCCTCTCTAGGCTTTAATGCGCCAGTTGGACAAACTTGAGCGCATGGAGGTTCACGACAAGCCCTGCAAAATATTATGGTTGCTCCTCTCTCGAAACCACTTAAGCTAACCGCTAAAATTCCAGAAGAGTCTATACCAGCCTCACCCTTTCTTCTTGAGCATGCATACATGCATAATCCGCAACCCACACACTTCTCAATATCTTTAATTACAAGTTTTTTGGTCATCTTTATCCCTCAAAAAATTTCACTGTTAGAGAAAATCTTTGCAAAAGAAGTTTTTAATAGTTTTTTTATTTTCAATAATTAACTGGATAAAAATTTAAGTTCGAATAAAATTTGTTACTACTTTTGCTTTACTGTTAGGGTGTTCTGCTCTTTCAGTTTTAATTTTTAAAGTGGTTTAATCAAAGCTACTAAAGCATAGTCACTTTCCATGATAAACTTTCTTGTTAATGCAGGAACTAAACATGAGTATCCTTTATGTAGTTCAGCTAGCTCATTATCACTTTTTAATAGAAGATAACCGTCTATCAAAAACAAGATATTAAATGTATCTATTGAAAACTCTTTAGAACCAGAAATGTTTAAAACCTCTATTGAGAAATTTTCCATTGAAACTTTCCCCTTTTCACCTTTAACCTCTTTTTCGCTAGTTTTCTTGAAAAATATTGCTTTTTTCGCCTTTTCAATTTCGACTCTTCTTCCGTAGAAATCATATATTTTATATGTTACATTGGAATTATTTGAAACCTCTAATATCTGAGATCTTTCGGCATAATGTACTATACCAGGAGGAATTTTGAACGTATCAAGAAAATTCGCATCAAATTTGTTTAACTTGTTTATTATATTGCCATTTTCATCAATTTCGCTAGGCAATACGAGGTCCTTAAAACCAATGTAAACTTTACCAGTCCCTAATATTAACCATGCCTCGCTTTTTCCACGATCTTTTTCATTGAAAAGTTTTGCAACTTCATCAGAAGGATGTACTTGTACGCTTATTCTATCGCTTATATCAAGAATTTTGACAAGAATTGGAAATTTATTATATTTACTTGCTAATTTACCTAAAATTTCAACTTTGGCCTGATTTATAAGATCTATTAAGCTTACAGGTTTATTTTTTATCAAAACTTTTGACGGATTTGATGGATGAGCTGAAAATTCCCACGATTCACCAATTTGTGTACCTTTAAATCCCTTTATTCTTGGGATCCAGTCTCCGCCCCAAGGTTTCTCAATTAAGTTTTCTTTTGCTTGAAAAATAAATTTAGGAAGTATCATCTTACTCAATCTTATTCTTAGTTCTGGTTAAAGTTAAATCTTTTTATAAAATCGTTGCTTGCAAAACCTCGCTTTTCATAGTAGATGACAAAGCTCAGGTTTTTGGTAACTAGGTATTTAAAACACCTTTATAAGGTTTGTAAACTTGTTTGCCAACTTTGTCATCCACTCTTTAGGGCGGGGAGAAAGTCAGATGTAAGGGTTGTAGTGTTAAAAACTTCGCTGTATTTAGCAAACTACTTTTTTGAAAAATCTTTCAAGCTTTGCAAAAATTACAAGAAAAGTGAAAAGAATTACAGAATATAATATAAAAACATTAAAGTCATTGCATGCATTTATGGGCCCGGAGGGATTTGAACCCCCGACCGGCCGGTTATGAGCCGGCCGCTCTAACCAGGCTGAGCTACGGGCCCTTAAGTTTGGAAATCTAAGAATACTTTCTACAGGACTAATTTAGTTAGAATCTACTTATAAAAATATTGCTAGAATTACTAATAGGTTCTTCATTGCTAGCAACTTGTTTTTAAAGAAAAGCAGGAGCACTTTCTAGCATTAAATTTATATATTCCAGCAGGAAATCTCTGAAATTAGTATGGAATGGATTAGAGATTTTGGTTTAACGCTAAGAATGGTGCTTACTCTTACACTCTTGGGATTGGTTTACTTGGCCTTTCTAACTATACTGGCATCATTGGGTGTTAATTTTACAGGATTACTAATAATAGCAGGAATACTTTTATTTATTCAATATTACTTCTCGGATAAGATAGTATTACTTGCTAGTGGTGCAAGATTGGTTGAAAAAGATGAAGCACCAGAATTACATGAAATGGTTGAAAAATTGGCAAAAAAAGCAAATTTACCAAAACCTAAAGTCGCAATTATGGATACACCGATACCTAATGCATTTGCTACTGGAAGAAGTCCAAAAAATGCAGTAGTGGCTGTAACGACAGGTTTACTGAGAACATTGGACAAAGATGAGGTTGAAGCTGTGTTAGGTCATGAATTGAGCCATATTAAAAACAGAGATGTAGCAGTAATAACGATTTCTAGCTTTTTAGCAACTGTAGCATGGTTTTTAATGAGATGGGCAATGTTCGCTGGAATGTTCGGGGAAAGAAGAGAGGGAGGTAATGCTTGGTTCATAATATTTCTAGTATCGGCGATAGTCTGGTTTATTAGCTTTCTATTGATAAGAGCTCTTAGTAGATACAGAGAATTTGCTGCGGACGCGGGAAGTGCCTGGATTACAAGAAAACCAAACGCTTTGATTTCAGCACTACTGAAGATAAGCAGAAGGATAGATTACATGGGAGAAGAAAGAAAGAAAGAAGTAGAAGGGTTGAATGCCTTCTTTATAATTCCTGCACTCTCTAAGGAGTCAATATTGTCATTATTCTCAACACATCCGCCAGTAGAGAAAAGAATACAGAGGTTAAAAGAAATTGCAAAGAAAATGGGTCTTTAAATTTATAATTTGCCTAATTTTTATATTTTAAATTTTATAAAATATTCTCTGGTAAACTTTTTACTGTTTTTACTTTTAATTAGTCTGGGTGAGGATTATTAGAAGAAGTAACCTAAAAATAGTGGAACTTCCTTTGATAGTGGAGATTAGCGAAAATGCTAGAAAATCTGTCAATGCTATTCTTGATGAATTAGATGTTTCTGGAGTAGTAATGCTAACTGGAAAAAAGTCGTATGAAGTTATGGGCAAAGAAGTTGAAAAAAGTGTTTTTGAATATCTTGTGGAGAAGTTTTTCGTGGAAAAACCAAGTATGGATGAAATTAGAAAGATAGAAGTAAAACTTGGTTATTTTTCAGAAATTGACTGCGTAATTGGAGTAGGTGGTGGAAAAGTTCTTGATGTAGCAAAGGTTTTGGCTACAGAAATTAATGCAGCATTTATAAGTATACCAACCGTAGCATCTCATGACGGTATAGCATCACCAGTAGCAAGCTTTAAAGAGGGAGGAAAACCTGTATCAATAACAACAAAACCGCCAGCGGCAGTGCTAGCAGATTTAACTGTTTTAAGACACAGCCCAATAAGATTACTTAGATCGGGTTACGGTGATTTAATTTCGAATATAACTGCTGTTAAGGATTGGCAACTGGCTAGAGAAAAAGTTGGAGAAAGTTTTAATGAAGTTGCAGCTAGTATGGCTGTATTGCCAGCAAACCTAATGCTTAGTAATGCTGAAGTTTTAGATTTAAGGGAAGTGAAGTACTTAGAAATGCTTATCAGAGGTCTAACTCTTAGTGGAGTAGCGATATCAATTGCAGGAAGTAGCAGACCTGCTAGTGGAGCAGAACATAAATTTAGTCATGCTCTGGATTATTTAAACTATGGATTTGGAACCCACGGCGAGCAAGTCGCCATAGGCACAATAATAATGGAATATTTACACGAAAAGCATTATGGAGTCGGCAATTGGGAAAAGATTAGAAACTCTCTTGAAAAAATACAAGCGCCCACCACAGCTAAAGAAATTGGATTGAGTAAAGAACAAATCCTAGAAGCATTAGAGTACGCTAAAAAGATAAGGAAGAAAAGATATACAATCCTCGAAGATGTAAATCCCACAAAAGATGAATTTGAAATGGTGCTAAAGAAGACTGGAATAATTTAGAAACACTATTTTAAACTTTTTTAGAATAAAAAATTGATTATCTTAAAAGCTCTTTTTAGGAGTTTTAATATTTTTGGAAATAAATTCATGTAGTTAAAAATTTAGTATAATGAAATTCCCAGCAGTTAAAATTATAAAAAATTATTACAGATTTTGAAAAGTGGAGATTTATTTAACAATCCTGGTAAAAACATGGAAGGAGGTGCATTACTAAATGAAAGTTAAACTTGAAAGCTTGAGATTTGGTACTGAACTGGTCAAAAGAGGATTTGCGAAAATGCAAAAAGGAGGAGTCATTATGGATGTTACAAACGCTGAACAAGCGCAAATTGCAGAAGATGCTGGAGCTGTAGCAGTAATGGCCTTACATAAAGTTCCAGCTGACATAAGAACTAGTGGAGGAGTAGCAAGAATGGCAGATCCAAAGAAAATAGAAGAAATAATGGACGCAGTAACAATTCCAGTTATGGCGAAATGTAGAATAGGACATATAGAAGAGGCTAGAGCTTTGGAAGCCTTAGGAGTTGATATGATTGATGAAAGCGAAGTTTTAACACCGGCAGATCACTTCTTCCACATCGATAAAAGAAAATTTACAGTACCTTTTGTATGTGGTGCAAGAGGTTTAGGTGAAGCTACCAGAAGAATTTGGGAAGGAGCAGCAATGATTAGAACAAAAGGAGAAGCTGGTACTGGGAATATAATCGAAGCCGTGAAGCACATGAGGTTAATGAATAAATCAATAGAACTCCTAAGAAATCTTAGCGATGAAAAAATATATGAAGTTGCTATGAATTATGCTAAACCTTACTTAACTCTTGCAAAAAAAGCTAGGGAAGAAATGGGTTTGAATTCATCTATTTCACCGGACGAACCAATTTTTGAGGAGTATTCTCTTAACGAAATCATTAATGGATTGTATGAAGTTCTACTTGAAATAAAGAAACTGGGCAGATTGCCTGTAGTTAACTTTGCAGCAGGTGGAGTTGCTACACCAGCTGATGCTGCTTTGATGATGAGATTAGGAGCCGATGGGGTATTTGTAGGTTCAGGAATTTTCAAGTCATCTAATCCACCGGAATTCGCTAAAGCAATAGTTGAAGCTGTGGAGCACTATGACGATCCGTCAGTGGTTGTAGAGGTATCTAAAGGGTTAGGAGAAGCAATGAAAGGTGTGGATGTCTCACAGCTTGAAGAAAGCCAGAGATTAGAGTTAAGAGGGGTATGAGAATAGCTGTGATTGGGGTTCAGGGAAGTGTTGAGGAGCACGTAATTTCAGTGGAGAAAGCCATGGATAAATTGAGAATAAAAGGAGAGGTGATACCAGTTAGGAAACATGGAATAGTCTCAAAAAGTGATGGGGTTATAATTCCTGGAGGGGAGAGCACAACTATTAGTAGGTTGATTTTTAGAGATTCTATAGCTAATGAAATAATTGAGCTTGCAAGAAAGGGAAAACCAGTAATGGGTACCTGTGCTGGCTTAATATTGCTGGCAAAGCATGGCGATGAGCAAGTAAAAAAGACAAATACAAAGCTTTTAAATCTGATGGACATCTGGATTAAAAGAAATGCTTTCGGACGGCAAAGAGAAAGCTTTCAAGTTAAACTGTATGTTGATGAAATAGGGGAATTTGATGCAGTATTTATAAGAGCTCCGGTAATAACAAAAGTAGGGCCCAATGTTAAAGTTTTAGCAAGGTTTGAAGACTACATAGTTGCTGCTAGGGAGAATAATTTACTGGCTCTGGCGTTTCATCCAGAATTAACAGATGATACCAGAATACATGAATATTTTTTAAAAATGGTACTTGGTAAAGTTTAATATTAATCAAAAAATGTGATAAAATGTTTGGGATTGGAGAGATAGTATTAATTGTAATTTTAGCAATAATATTGCTTGGTCCAGACAAGTTATCAGAAGTTGCTAGAACCCTAGGTAAAATTTATGCGGAATACAAACTTGCTAAAAGAAGGTTAGAATTAGAGTTACTCTATGGTTATGAAATTCCAGAAACAAAATTACTAGATATTTTAACAAAAAAAAGACTAGATAGCTTAGTAAAAAATGAAATTAGCAAAAAAATTACTGAAGATCTTGTTTTAGAAAAAAATTTAAATGAAAGTGGTAAAAAAGTTAAAGGAGGAGAGTAAGAATGTTCACAATAGGTCCAAATGAGCTTATAATGATTTTGTTGATAATATTACTATTATTTGGAGCTAGCAAGCTTCCAGAATTGGCTAGAAGCCTAGGTAAAAGTATGGGTGAGTTTAAAAAGGCACAAAGAGAAGCTGAGCTCGAATTGCTAGAGTTTGAAAGAGAAATAAGAGAAAAAGCTAAGTTAGGTAAAAAAAGAGAGAAACTTGAAAAAATAGCCAGAGAATTAGGAATAGATCCGACTGGTAAGAGTGATGAAGAACTTCTTGAAGAAGTAACTAAAGCTTTACCAAAAACAGAGAAAGCTGAACCTTAAGTCTTTTTAGTTTTTAAAATAGAGGGTAAATGAATTAAGTATACTCCTTCTTGACCTAGTGCTATAATTATTTCTTTTCTATTTATTATTTTTTCAAGATTAATTTCGTAGCAACCTGGTGAAAGTACTCTGATACTTTCAATTCTTGTCTCGTCAGTGGCGGTTTTTATTTTATCATAAATTGTATCTACTTTAACGGATTTTAATTCTTTAGAACCTTCGTCTCTTTTTTGTATTTTTATTTTTGATTCAGGGATGTATACAAATACTCTATTACCACATGAGCAGCCTTTTAAGATCCTTGAGTCACCAGTAGGGTAGACTTTACCGCATTTTATACATTTATGTGGCACACTACTCACCAGTTTTTATTAGGGCAGATATTATATTTTCATCTTTTTTTAATGTTTTTAGCTTGTTAGCGGGACCTATAACCATAAGTCTGCTTCCAGAACCGATTAGTTTTCCAAAAAACGATTTAGACCTGGTTGGGTATGTTTCAAGCTCAATCCCAACGAATTTTTCATGGTCGATTTCAATCATAGTTTGCTCTATTAGTTTTACTTCTTCTTCTGGAGTTAAACCTGCCTCGAGAATGACAATATTTCCAGCTTTTACGTTGTCAAGAATCATTCTTATTTTTTCAGATAAAGCCATCTTCTGAAGTTTATCTTTCGATATTAGATTCAGTTTAACACCTTTCATTTTTTCACCCAAACTTTTTTATCATTGTCTTATATAGATCTTCCATGTTGATTCCCTTTAACGCCGAAATGGGAATTACAGTATGTTGAGGGAAAGCTGTTTTTATTTTTGTCGGAGCAGCAGTAGGTAAATCAATTTTATTTGCTACTATTATTAGTGGTAATTTCCTAGCTTCAATATTTCCTATTACGGTTATATTAACTTGAGTAAATGGATCTTCAGTAGAATCCATGACGACAATTACACCATCCAGATTATCTAACCATCTTATAGCTTCTATTACTCCTTCAGTAGCCTCTTTAGCTCTTCTTTTTGCTTCATCTTCATTTAAACCATATTTCATAAATTCTCTGAAATCTATTTTTGTAGCTAAACCTGGAGTATCTACTATATCAATTAAAAGCGATTTACCATTCGATTCAATTCTTATACCCTCTCGTAATATCGCTTTTCTGGTTTCGTGAGGTATTTCGCTCACAGGACCAATAATATCTCCTACCCAATCCATTAGTATTCTATTAGCCAACGTAGTTTTCCCGGCATTTGGAGGACCGTATATACCGATTCTCATTTTATTTTTTCTTAGAAGTCTCTTTAAAAAAGAGCTAAAACCTGATTTTATACTGAGTACCAAGAATTTTCACCTCTCTTGTGGGAGTAAACTCATAATAAACGATCAAGATTGTCTCTAGTTTTATAATTTTACATACTTTTCTAACTTTATATAGATTGTATAAAATTTTTCATAGCTGAATTGTTTATTTTTTAAATTTTTTAAATAATTACAGTGGCGGTATGCCACTTACAATTCTTTGTAGAAAGATTGAAAATTGCAAAGCAAAATTAAGATTGTATGTTAAAGGTGCAGAGTGATTTTAAGATTTAAATTAAGTAATTCAGTGACTTTAAAACTCAAATAAATAAATTAAAATTTAAAAATACAAGCAGACTTTTTTCTTTCGAAGTAGCTTCTGTGAGGATTCAAAATATCTTTTGGAATGTATATGCACGAGGAAAAATGTTTTGAACTGTTTGTTTGAAACAGTGTTACATCCATCTTTTATTAAATAAAAAAGGAAGGTAAGCTGCGAGTTTTGAGTATTTATATTAATGTTTTTCCATCATTCTTGCTAGTATAATACCTAGTTCGTACATTATTACAACCAATGCTAAGATTATCAGTTGACTTAATCCAGTAATATCGAGTGTTATATTAGTAGCTAAAATTAAAACTGCTAAGTATATTAACAATCTTTTTTCTTTCAACCATTTTGAATTTAGAAGTTCTAACTTCACCGCAATGGTTATAAGAGCGGGTATTTGGAAAACTAAACCAAATGCTACAAATATCTTTAATGCATTGTAAAGTGTCTTTTTTATTGATAAATAAGGCTGAGCACCAAAGTACTCAACAGTAGCTAGGCTGTAAAGCTTGGGAATTATAATAAAATATGCAAAACCTACACCCAGTAGAAATAAAGCATAAGAAAAGGGTACAAACATTTTTATGAACCTTTTTTCACGTTTGTATAAACCTGGCCTGGCAAATTTATAAAGCTCATAAACTACGTATGGATAAAGCACCAAAAGTGCTAGAACAAAAGAAAAAACAAGTTGAACTATTATCCACTCCAATGGTGAGTAAACTATAATTTTTAACTCTTTATTAAAGATGTGATTCCAAAAAACTCTGATTAATCGATTGGAAAAAGGAAAAATTATTGCAATACCTATTAAAAATGCTATGAGTATTCTAGTTAGCCTTGTTCTTAGCTCAGCTAAGTGCTCCTGAAGCACCATTTCTCTATCTTCTTCAGGAAGCATTTAAGGTAGAGTTAATCTTTTAACCTTATAGAAATGTTGCTTTGTAAACTTTGACCTTTAAAGCAAGATGCGCAGGAAACTGTAGGGCTAAAAATGCTGACAGCTTTAGACTCTTAAAATCTTTGCTGAAAGATGAAATATCCTCGGTGGTGTCCCGATAAGAGAAAGAAATTAATGAAAGTTCAGCTTACATCTTAAAAAGAGAGGTAAAATAGGATTATTGCGGGCAATTTTGAACATTTACATGAAATTTTATCGCAAAGTTAGTGAAATGGGAAAATTTTACACTTTAGTACAGGTAACTCGCGGAACTATTGCTTGAGACAATATATGGAGATTTAATGTTTTTGAAAGGAAGATAAATTATACTATATATTGTAAAAGACTTGGATAACAATGAAATTGTTTAAAACAAAAAGTTACGTTTTTTGTGAAGCTAACACGAGACGTAGTAGTTATAATCTTTTAGAATTAAATTTTCCAGTAGTTTTTACATTATTATTTGCAAGAAGATAACCATGAAGATTGTAACTAAAATTTGCAGGTTTCTATTGGATTACCAGCAGTATATAGTATGTTAAAGCACCTTTCCTGGGTTTCAAGGAAAAAGTTAACCTTGTTTAACCGAGGTTAGATTAATATTTTAGGCTTTCATTAAATTATCGCTGAAAACGTCCAAGCCAGGGGTGTCCCGTTAAGGGACTTAGGTCTCATCGGATTCGGGGTCACATCTCCTTAACCTCGTTCCCCGTCTCCCTCAGACGGGACATCTTAACCTTAAACTTTTTAACTAAATTCCTAACTGCTACATTATCTCTGTCCATGATTTTCCTACACTTTTCGCATTTTAGCATTCTCTTAACTTTTGTTTCTTTGAGTTTTTCTCCACAATACGGACAAATCTTTGATGTATTCTTAGAATCTATATAAACCACAGATACTCCATGTTTTAATCCTTGCCACTCTATCCAAGATTGCAGTTTTCTGTAAGTAAAGAATGTGAATCTTTCTCTCCAAGGTTTCTTAAGTTTAGCTTGTTCATCTCTTAAACCGTTAAGATCCTCAAGAACTATTGTATTATAACCAAGTTTTTTAGCGAGTTTAACTATTCTTAACGATGTTTGCTTTGCAAAGTTATCATTAATGTTGTGGATTTTTTCCACCATCTTGTTATGGCTTTTCTAATTCCTTTCACGAATCTCCACTGTTTATTGTATTTCATCTGTGCTCTCTCTATGTGGTTCTTTTTGATGTGCATTATCTTTTTCATTGGGGTTTTTATTCTTGCTATTCTTTCAAAGTTACCTATTACAATTTCTTCAAAGTTTAGATCAACCGCTATGCATTTTTCGCTAATAGCTGGTGTCTTAACTCTTTTCTTTACTGTCATTAAGAATACTACTTTATTTTCTTCCATTTTTAATATTGCTTCTCCTTGATACCAATCTAGGTATCTTACAAACCACTCTCTTGGAAATCCTTCTATTTCAATTTCTCCGAAACCATAGATTCTTATCGATATTACGTATCCTTTGTCTTCTATAAGTTTGTAACTATATCCATCAATTCTGACTCTATACGATTTGATTACACATTTTCCATCTTTATTTTCTGGATTATTAATTACTGATCTAGCTATAAATGATGCTTCTCTAAGACATGACAAAGATATTCTAGGTGGTAAGTTAAATTTGTCTTTTACTTGTTCATAAAAGTCTTTATGTATTGGATTTTTCTTTGCTTCCACTTTATTCTCTTTTCTTCTTTCGAAAACTTAAACACACCATATTTTTCTGGATGTTTAAGGATTTCATTAACTACATACCTTAACGCATTCGTATAATTCCTAATTAGACTAATCACTTTAAGGTCAGCTCTAACGGAAATCTTAATTATTCCCGTTAGTACTGCCTCATCCCTCATTGGTATAAAGCCGTTTATCATAAAAGGACTAGAAATTAAAAAATTCGACGATTTATGAACAAAAAGATTATAGAGGTGTCGTAATTTTTAATTTTATGGAAGTTGTGGTTGTTGGTGCTGTTAGAACTGCTGTTGGTAAATTTGGGGGAGCTTTAAAGGACTATGCAGCTTACGACTTGGGAGCTATAGTAATAAAAGGCTTATTGAAGAAACTTGGGTTGAAACCAGTTAGAGATAAATCTGCTGACATTTTTTATCCATCCAGGTTATCTCCTAATATGATAGATCTTGAAAAGAAGTATCATGACTATGATGGCCAAGAAATCGTAATAGACGAAGTAATTATGGGTAATGTTTTACAAGCAGCTCAAGGTCAAAACCCAGCTCGTCAAGCAGCAATATTTGCCGGAATACCAAAAGAAACACCATCATATACGGTAAATAAAGTGTGTGGAAGTGGGTTAAAAGCTATAGCGTTAGGGGCATCGAGCATTATGACTGGAGAGTGCAAAATTGTCATTGCTGGCGGGATGGAAAGTATGAGTAATGCACCTTACGCTTTAACCAGAGCTAGATGGGGTTATAGGATGTTTAACGCTGAATTGGTTGACTTAATGGTGTTTGATGGAATATGGGAAAAATTCTACGGATATCACATGGGAGTTACTGCTGAAAACATTGTTGAACTATATGGTATTAGTAGAGAGGAGCAGGATGAATATGCGTATTACAGCCATATGAAAGCAATAAAGGCTATAGATAAGGGTTTATTCAAAGAGGAGATAATACCTGTCAAAATAAAGGTTGGCAAAAATGAAACTGCTATATTTGACACAGATGAACATCCAAGAAGAGACACAAGCATTGAAAAATTATCTAAGTTGCCTCCTGTGTTTAAAAAAGATGGAACAATTACAGCAGGGAACGCTTGTGGGATAAACGACGGGGCAGCGGCATTATTGCTTACAACACCAGAAATAGCAGATGAATTTGGGTTGAAACCGATGGCCAAAATAGTTGCTTGGTCTAGTGCAGCATTGGATCCAGCATACATGGGATTAGCTCCTGTTATCGCAATTAGAAAAGTATTAAATAAATCAGGTCTCGATTTAGACGATATAGATCTTATTGAAATCAATGAAGCTTTTGCAGCGCAAATTCTCGCAGTAATTAGGGAGCTAGAAATTGATACAAGAAAACTAAATGTGAATGGCAGTGGAATAGCTTTAGGTCATCCTATTGGTTGCACTGGAGCCAGAATAGCAACTACACTTTTGCATGAAATGAAAAGAAGAAACGCTAGATATGGATTAGCTGCACTGTGCATCGGTGGAGGAATGGGAATTGCAATGATTTTTGAAAGATATTAAAGTAGAATCCTAAATTTTTAAAAAGTTTAAAATTTAAATTCACTGAAGTTCTTAAAAAATAAAATGGTAAAGATTGCAGTAACTGGTAGACCGGGAATTGGGAAAACTACATTTTGTTTGAAAGTTTATGAGAGATTAAAACATACTTGTGAAGTGTGTGGTTTTGTTACACTTGAAGTTAGAGAGAAAGGAAAAAGAGTAGGTTTTAAGCTTCTTGATCTAAAAACTGGTAAAAGTGAGTGGTTAGCAAAAGTGGGCAAAGGTCGGATTACTGTTGGAAAATATGTAGTCTTTACTGAGAATCTTGATAAATTTATTAATACATTGCATTGTGAAGGGATTATTATTTTAGATGAAGTAGGGCCTATGGAGTTAAAAAGTAAAAAATTTGTGGATAAAGTTGAGGAATTATTAAAAAGCGACAAATCTATGCTATTTTCAATACATTTCAGAAGTAAACACCCTTTAGTTGAGAAAATAAGAAAAAATTTTGAAGTAATAGTACTAAATGAATCAAATAGAAATCTATTAGTTGATAAAGTTGTTGAAAAACTAATATTAGATCTAAAATGAGGATTATAAGAGAGGGATTGGCAAAAATTTACACTGATGATGTTTTTTATAATCCAAGAATGAAATTCTGTAGAGACTTGGACATCATCCTTTTCTCGGTTATAGATGGAGATGAATATCTGGATGCTTTAGCAGCAACTGGTGTTAGAGGTATTAGAGCAAAATTAGAGGCTGGATTAAATCCAATTTTCAACGATAGGGATGTAAAAGCTGTTGAAATTATAAAGAAAAATCTAAAATTGAATAACATGGAAGCTGAAGTCTACAATAAAGATGCATCAGCTTTGATGTATGAAAAGAAGTTTTTACACATAGACATTGATCCGTTTGGCTCACCATCTCAGTTTATTGATGCAGCTTGTTTCTCATCCAGAAAATATCTGAGCATGACTGCTACTGATACTGCTGCGTTATGTGGAAGCGCTGTTAATGCTGGGTTGAGAAAATACTCAGCTTATGTAGAGAAAATACAGTGTTATCCAGAAGTGGGTGTTAGAGTATTAATTGGAAAAATAGCAAGGGAAGTAACAAAATATAAAAAAGGAATTAATGTTCTAGTTTGCTGGACTAAAGAACATTATTATAGAGTCCATGTCGAAGTAAAAAAGGGATCAAGTTACGTGAAAAAAACACTCGATAGAATAGGATATCTGTTCTACTGTAGATCTTGCTATTTTATGAATTGGAAGAACTTGGTAGAAGCTAGTACAAATGACATTAAATGCAGGTGTGGCAAAGGAATGAGGATAATTGGACCTTTATGGATTGGAGAGTTACACACTAAGGATATTGTGAAAACTATGCAGGAAAAAATAAATAAATTTAAATTTGAAAAGGAAACGAAAAAGGAAATAGAAAATCTTCTGGGCAGAATTTACAATGAAATCAATACTCCGTTTTATTATAATTTGCACAAATTAGCTGCTGTAGCGGGAGTTTCTTGTCCATCAATTTCAAGGGTTATTGAAATGTTGGAAAAAGAAGGCTTTAAAGCATCAAGATGCAGATTTGATGGCAATGGAATAAAAACCAATGCAGCTGCTATAGAAATTGTAGATTTAATGAAAAAACACTTTTAAACCTCAATAAGGTTTTTTAATAGGCACCTTTTGCTTTGAATTGACTCTCATACAGTTGTGCGACTCTATCAATTGTATCAACCTCATCTATACTTTTGTCATCTCTAAGTCTAATAAATCTAGGAAATCTTAAAGCGTATCCGCTCTCATATTTTGGACTTTTCTGAATTTCTTGGTATGCTACCTCAAATACATATTTTGGCTGAAAAACTATTTTTTTCCCCTCTTCGTATTCAATTATTGGTTTAAATAACTCCGTAAACTCTTCAAGTTGCTCATCGGTGAAACCTGTTGCAACTTTACCAACAGGAACCAGTTTGCCAGTAATAGGATCTTTACATGCCAACTCATAAGAACTGATTAACTTACTTCTCTTTCCTTCTCCCCACTCTCCTCCTATAACTGCCAAATCTAGAGTCTCCATGACTTGCTTAATTTTTAGCCAGTGCTTCCCTCTTTTTCCAGGAATATAAGGAGAACGAGGATTCTTAATCATAACTCCCTCGTGTCCTGCATTCAATGCATCTTTGTAAATAGACTCAACAACTTTTACATCCCTTGTAATAACCTGTTTTGCTATTTTTATTTTATCTGACTCATTTATACATTTTTCAAGCAATTTTCTTCTTTCAATCAAAGGTTTATTTATTACTTCCTCTCCTTTATAGTACAGAATGTCAAAAAAGTGCACTTCTATTGGAATTCTTTCAACCATTTTACTAATTTCATGTTTTCTTCTAAATCTTCTTAGGATATGCTGGAAGGGCATGGGTTTACCATTCTTTACTGCGACAGCCTCACCATCAAGAATTACACCTTCTTCTACATCTCTTTTTATTGCATCTACGAGCTCTGGTAATGCTCTGGTAACATTTTCTAATCTTCTGGAAAAAATGGTAATCTTACCGTTACCCCAGTGCACTTGCACTCTGCTACCATCGTATTTCCACTCAACAGCAACCTCTCCGTGCTCTCTAACAGCTTCACTAGGCCCCTCTGTAACTTGTGCTAACATCATTTTTACTGGAGTGTGTAACTCTATTTTTAACTCTTCAAGACCTTTTTTACCTTGATTTTTAGCAACCACAGCGACTCTTCCATAATCATTTGTAATCATATATGCTCTTTCAACAGTTTCTGCATCAATTCCCCATGCCCTTGCTATGGAGTCTCTTATGATTCCTTCACCCACACCTAACCTCATTTCACCTAGTATTAGTCTTGTAAGGTATCTAGCCTCCAGCGGGGAAGCAGAAACATACAAGTCTGCAAGTAATCTTACTTTTCTTTTTTGGCTACCTTCTCCAACCAGTGAGCTCATTGTATCAAAAACCTCTCTTAGTTTAGCTATAGTTAGCTCTTCTTCAAACAAGGCCAGTTGGGATTTGCTTTTGACAATTTTTTCTGCAGCGAGACCAACATCTCCTGTCTTTTTAACTAGTTCCTCTATTTTTTCTTTTGAGACTCCAGTAGAAATTCTAAGGGCTTCATACACCAATCCTATTCCAACGCCAATTTCTCTTTCATCCCAGGCAGGGTAAATTCTTCCCATTAAGAATAGTATTACGTTGTAAAGGTCATTGTCATCTTCAATACTTTTTATGAATCTGGAAATTCTAGCAGTAAGTTCTAGTGTGGATGAAATTTTTTCTATAATTGAACAAAACTCGGAGAAACGTTTGAACTCTAGCATTATTGACTGTATATGAAAAATAGTCTATAAGTTTTTTGTCTAATTTAAAAGATATTATTTTTTGTAAAAAAATGTAAAAAATTTCAATTAAACAGTTTTAAAAGCACAACCGTTCGGAAAAATATTTTGGAATTATATTATAGAATAATTTTAATCATAAGCTTTTGAGTAAAAAATACGCACTTAAACTTAATGGTTTTAACTTTTGAAGTGAAATTTAAGCCGCAACCTTCGGCTCTTTAAGTAGCTCTATTTTTCTGATTTCAACTCTCCTTAGGGGATAAATTTTTTTCGCACTTTTGTATATTTCTGAGGGTATTTTACCGAGAACACATTCTTGTAGAAACTGTACAAAATTTTCTTTCTTTCCTCTCTCAGTTATTATTTCCCTCATAATCTTTCTTATTGCTTTTTTCTGTGAAGTTTTACATCTCTTCATTGTAAAAGCTACAGCTTTTACTCTAAGAGTGTAATCATCTGTAGTGGTTACATCGATTACATCCTCTATTTTACTGGTTCTTCTTCTAACTAAGCTATTTAGATAATCTCTAGTGAGCTCGAATTTGAAAAACTTTGTATAAGCATTATCGCCAGCTACTTTGTATACTTTAAAGATTAATTTTTTGTACGGATTTTGATTTGAATAATCATTAAGCAACTCCGCTAAAGTAACTTCAACAGTTCTATTTATAACTTTATCAGGATGATCTGCTGGAGTCTCACCAACTTCAGCTAATCCAAAGTATTCTGGAGCAATCAGAGTATACCACTTTTTTGCAGCCCATTTATCTTTAATTCTAGCTCTTCTTTTCGCCATTTTACTTAAGAAAAGCTACTAAGTATTTAAAAATTACGATGGGTTTGTTTTTTAATACAAGGCTTTTTGACAAAAAATATGTTTACGTCAACATTAAACACTGTGTTTGTAATGGTTAAAGTTTTGGTAGTTGGAGCAGGACCGGCAGGAACTTTATCTGCGATTAATTTAGCGGAAAAAGCGGAGATTACCTTAATTGATCAAAAGAAGCATGTAGGTTTTCCTACGCAGTGTGCTGGTTTAATCAGCAGTGACTGCTATTCTAGGTTAAAAAAGTACGGTGTAAAAAAGTCAAAGATAAAAAAAATAAGAGGAGCATTGTTTTTTTCACCGAATGGTCAGTATGTTGAAGCTGAAGGTAAATGCTCAGGAGTTTTGATTGAAAGAAAAATATTTGATCAGGAACTATTAATACGTGCTAGTGACTACGTAAAAGTTGAAATTAATACAAAATTTTTAGGAATAGATGGAAATAGAGTTATTCTAAGGAAAAATACGATTGAAAAAGCAGCATTTGATTATATAATTGGTTGCGATGGGGTAAATTCAATTGTAGCTAAATGTTTTGGATTCAAAAGACCAGAAATACTGTATGCTGTACAAGCTGAGCTTAAATTTGAAGCTATGTATGATGATATGGTTGAAATTTACTTTGGAAAGAAATACTCAGATTGTTTCTTTAGTTATGCAATACCTGTCGATGAATTCGCAAAAATTGGAGTAATATCGAAATCTAATGTTTTAGAGCGGTTTAAGAAATTAATAAACACTCATCCATCGATAACTAAGAGGATAAATTACTGTAAAGTTGTTGAATTAAACGTTGGGAGTATACCTATAGGTTTAATAAATTTTGTAAAGGATAATGTGGCATTAGTTGGAGATTCTGCTGGCATGGTTAAACCGTATACTGGGGGAGGAATATATTACCATTTAGTGGCCGCGGAAAAACTTGGACAAAATTTTCCAAATTTAAGTAAATATAGACTGGAATATTTAAGGGAATTGGGTAGAGAATACAAAATTGGTATGATTATATACAAACTTTACTCAATTCTGGATGATGAGGATTATAATATGTTGGTTAGGAAAATTAAAAAATATGATTTATCGGAACTTCATATGGATAGACCTAGCACATTATTAAAAAATCCAAAACTTTTTGCAGGATTGCTGAACTTAAAAATTTTAACAAAACTCTTTAAATCAATCATGGGCTCTAAATTTCTAAATAAATATACCTCTTTCCCTCAATTTATTTATTAAAAGACTTAAAGCTTCAATTTCTCTTTTTCCACCGCATTTTTCTATAATTTCCTTATACTCCTTTATTTTACGTAAAAAAATGTGGTTACGAAGTTGAATGTACTTTGTTGCGTAAACTAAGCACTCAATCAAGGCATTAAATCCTCTATTTATCGCACTAATGCTTTTTCTAATTATCTGACCATCAACTAGAATTAGATAGGCTATATTACCCTCAAGATTTGTTACATCGAATTTACACCAAGCCAGGGCAGATTTTAATATAGGGGGATCCAAACTTGTGTATAGTTTTTCATCTGGGTCATCAAAGGATGTTATTACAAAAATAATTGGATCATAAATTATGTTTACCCATAATGGACTTCCATTTTTTATGTTTTCAAAGGTGTGTCCTCCAAATAACCTTAATTTAGCTTCACGGGAATTCTCATCGTCAACTATTATTCCTAGTGGTGCAGCATTGATCCATTTATTTTTTGTTATACCTATAACCTCATTTATACCATCTCTTAAGCCAAAATCAACTAGTCTCAAAATTTTAGACCCTCCATTACGGCTAAAAATATTGAAGAGGAAACTATATCAGCTATGGTTCCAGGATTGGCTCCAATATTAATTAGCTCCTGATCTAACTCTGTCAAAGTTGAAGTTACTCCTCTTTCGTACTCAGTTAGTGCTTTTTTTACCCTTTTCTGCACATCTTTAGCAAAATCATATCCGAACTTCGATATTAGTAAAGGGTCAGTGTATTTGGATAACAATGTATGATATGTAAGCACTATTGCTTCATTGAGATCCTCTTTTTCCACGAAAAAGTCTAAAATTAGATCTTTTCCCTCAAGACTAATCTTGTATCCACTGGTTAACTCTTTTGCAATTAAATTGTGACTTGGAGCTAGAAGCATCCATTTATATAAGTTTATTTTACTTTCAAGTATCAATCTTTCAATGTTTTCAGACTCTAAACTAAACTCTTTACACTCTAAAACCCTTGGATTAACCAGTTTGAATGCTTTTAAGAAATATATTGAATCTATATAACTTGATTTTTTGATTAATTCAGTTGCTTTGTTGGCAATTGCATTGGTATCTTTTTCTTTCCAACTTAGTATGAGAGGTATCAGTAGCACGAATGAACCAAAATGTGTATTCCCATGAAAACCCCAATCAATGCTTTTTTTCACAGCATCATAAATGTATTTGCCAATACTTCCACCTTTTGATGCAGCTTTCTTGAAAATTGGATAAACAGAAACTGATGACAAAATAAAATGTTCATATCTTATGTCATGATATTGATGCAACCTATCTACATTACCAGACTTTGGATTTGCTGAGACCTCTAGTAAAAGCGAAAGCACAGCTGCTGTAGCTACATCATCAGCGGAGTTCACTCTCATTCAGTATCATTTAACAATTTAACTAAAATTAATTTTAAGAATTATTTTAAAGTTAAACATGACTAATATAATTTTATAAAATATATTAAATTCTAACTATTTAATAATATTAATAATAATATTTTGGAAATTGTACTGCTAAAAAATTTGTTGTAACTTTTTAGTTTTCTTAGAAAAATTCAAGATCGATAAGTTTTTTGAAGCTCTCTAATGTTTTTGGAAGATTTGTGATCGGGGATTTTTTTATAAACAAATTATTATTGGTGATTAAAACACCATATTTTTAGGTGAAAATACCAATGAAAATATCTATCTTTGGAAGTAGCAAAGAAAAATCAGATGTTTAGCAATTGTTTAAAGAAATCTTACAATTTAGTGAGGTGCAAGAAATGGAAGAAGCTGAACCTTTGATAAAACTTCCAGATGGTAGGGTTGTTACTGGTAAAAAATTATCCTTTAAGACAATAAAAGAGGAATGGAACGAGTATGAATTGGAAGATGGCTCCAAACTTTATGTAAAATTAGTTTTGATAGATGTAATAAGAAGAGATCAATTCAATGAAATAGGAGAACCAGTTTATCAGATTTTATCTCAAAATGCTGTTAAAGTGAAAGTTTCTAAGAAGGCAGTGGAGGAAGTGAAAAATAGATTAAAGAAAAGCAAACATATGCCAGAAGTATCTTGAAATCCTTAAAATGCAATCGTAAATGCTTTAACGCAAAGGACTTATGTCTCATTGAATAATAGGCAGAAGTCATTGTGTTTAATTCTCTAAACGTTTTAGGTCTTTTCGTCATTTGCAAAATTCTCGAGAAAAAAAGAATTGCAGGTGGTAACTAGATTAAAAAAATACCGTATTAAATGATAGAATGATGGATAAATAGGGTTCAGCGGATGCAGTCATAGATAGAGTATATCCGCTTTGGGACACATCATCTCCGAAGGATAAAGCCTTTAGAAGCTCACCTCTATTTGGGTGATCCCAAAACCTCACATCCTAAGGTTTTAGGCAAGCTATAACATTCTCCATCTTGGGCAAATCTGCATTTACACTTCATGAACCTGCCTTTATAGGCAGCTAGGATGCCTAAGCAGAAAAGGCAGGTTTTTGATAAATTTGCGGGATTAATGTGTTTAACAGGCAAGCTGAACAACTTAAACAGCATTGATTGAAAAATTTCACAGTTCTATTTTGATAATTTGCGGTTTACTTTGCCATTGTTGAGAATTCTGTCTTTAACGTTCCCCAAATCTTCTAAAATTGCACCATTTTTAGTAAAAATGAGTTCCTTTGTAATTGTAGTAGTTATTTTGTGTATTAAATCTCTTGCACGATTTTTTTCTCCCTTAGAATACTTCTGCATCAGCTTTTTGGCCGTTTTTGGCCTTGCCTTGCTAAGTTTTTGAATTTTTTCTTTTTCCTCGCAAACCCTGTGAATGTTGTATGACTCTTTTAAATCGAATCTTGCTATCCTTTCGCTGATTAATCCTGTGATATTAGTTAAGTTCACGTCGAAGGATTGCATAATCCTTTGGCTTCGTCAGCTTAATCTTGTTTTTGAAAGTTACAATCAGTTTGTTTTCCTACAGAATCAATCCACCGGTAGAATTGCAATCTTTTAGCAGATAATCGAACTTTGCTAAGTCAATTTCGAGATATCTTTTTCTTGACTCAATTGTAATCTTAATCTTACCTTTCGCAATTCTAAACAGAGTAGTTTTAACGTAAACAGTCTTTTTGGTTATTTCTAGCTTATATTTGGCTTTTTCCTTGTTATATAACTGAATCCAACCCTTGATTAACTCTATAACCGAATTTATGGCAGAATCTACGTAATGCTTAGCGAATTTCCAATTTCTCAATAATTTATCTCTTAATTCTTTTCTATCTTTTTTTGTTAAGCTTTAAATGAACCTTTCCACTCTTAAAATATTTTATGCTTGAATATTTTATTTAACACTGTCTTTTTCAACTTAAAGTATTTCAATCAAATCTTTCGGTTGCAATCAAGGAACACTGTAAGCTTTTATCGCTTCCACAATAGCATTTAAACGCAAAAGCTTGTAAACTTTTCTGTGTAATAGAGCTTATGGGTTGATGAGTTCAACGTTGCGATAAGAAGACATTGGAAAGCTGTTCAGGATGAAAGTTGTTGAAGTTAAGGGGAACAAGAAAGGTGCACTGAGTGAAGCGGTTGAGGAGGCTTTAATCCTTTGGCTCGAAAAGCATGGCACAAAAATTGACTAATGTCCATCAATGTCTACGAAAATTGTTACCGCTCCGCAAGGCATTTTGTAATCTTTATCCCTTTTGGAAAGGAAATCCCGCACTCTTAGCTCATGTTGAGTAATGTCGAGTAAGCATGTCAACCGTATTTCCCGCAAGGAGCACAATGTGAATATTTGTTAAGCTGGCATGATTAGGAAGCCAAAAATGTTTAAAAACTCTTACATGAGCAGAAGGAACTCACTTTCTAATAATTTCATCTATTTTATCATTCAGCGCTTTAATCCAGTCAATTTTGCCTGGTCTGTATAAATTCTTATCTTTACCACTCAATATGCGTTCTACTATATTAGCAACCTCGTTAGGAGGAATATTACTAGTATCAATTTCGTAAATTTCTTTGTCCTGATCAAGAGCTTCAATAAGAATGTAATCTATAAGTTCTGCTTCAACATTTTCGAGTATTTTCTCATTAGGCCAACCTTTATTTTTTAATCTTTTCTTCAATATTAGAGGATTACATCTTAAAATTATAATAATGTCAGGATTTAGCAAGTGGGATAAGTGCCCCTCAATAATAATAAATTTACTATTACAAGATTTTTCATTGTTTATTTTTGATTTTAGCTTTTCAATATTGATTATTTTTGTATCATTTACTTGATCAATTATGCAATTGTATTTTCTTGCTAATTCGTCAACTTTTTTTACAGTATATCCTCTTTTTTTTAGTATTTCTGCTACTGTACTCTTACCAACACCTGGACACCCGGTAAGAGCTACAACTTTTACTTGACTATAATTTGGGACATTTTTCATAGTATTTGGATATTTGTATTAAATTTTTTAGAAATAATTCATTTTCATCTTTTTTACCTACAGAAACTCTTATGTCATATTCAGAACATCCTGGGAAGTTTGAACAATCCCTTATTATAATACCCCTCTTTAGTAACTCATTGACGACAATTTTTGATTTGAGTTTAGACCTGACAAAGACAAAATTTGCATGAGATTCGTAGGCTTTGAAAAGGCTAATTTTATTAATTTTTTTTATAATTTTATCTCTTTCTAACTTAATTTCATTAACAACCCATTTAAGGTAATCTAAATCATCTAGTGCTTTTAATGCTGCAATTTTTGCTATTGATGAAACAGAAAATGGAGGATTCACCTTTAAAAATTGTCTTCTCAGATTCTTATCCATTATTGCATAACCTATTCTTAAATTTGCTAATCCAAATGCCTTAGAGAAAGTTCTAGCAACAACAACATTATCATACGATGTTAAATCTGTTAATGTTTTTCCTGAAAACTCAAAGTAGGCTTCATCAATAAAGATTAGCGATTTCCTAAACTCTTCTACTATTTCCTTAACTTTTTTGTATTTTTCAACGTTCCCAGTAGGATTATTTGGAGAACATATAAAAATTATTTTTGTTCTACTTGATTTTTTGTTAATTATTTCTTCAACTGAAATTTCAAAGTTTCTATCTCTTTCTACTATAATTTGCTTTGCATCATAGATGGATGCTAGAGTATGATAGTACAAAAAAGTGGGAATCGGTATTATAACTTCATCACCAGCATCAATCATTAATTTAAAAATACTGTCTAAAATTCCATCGATTCCTGCACCAATCACTATTTTTTCTGGGCTAGAATCCGTGTATTCTGCAATTTTCTCTCTTAAATCTGCTGGGTCTGGGTCAGGATATACGTTAAAATGTTTAAAGTTTTTTATGACATCTAAAACTTTGGGGCTAGGACCAAAAGGATTCTCATTTGATGCAAGCTTAATAACTTTTCCTAGTTTAAACTCCCTTTGTACTTCCTCTGGATTTCTTCCAGGAGTATATTCTTTAATCTTTTTAACTGCAGAGCGAATTTTTACTAGATTTTCATTATTTTTATTTCTACTCTCTTCCAATCTTCATCAACACCTTTTAAAGTTGAAAGTAGTGAAGAAATGACATTGAAGAAAACTTTTTTAACATACCAGTTTATTGGAATCTGCTCACCATCCACGAGGATCTCTACTTCCATATTTTTAGACCACCTCCTAGATTTTAATTTAGATATAGCACTTACCCTTGAAAAATGGCTCTCTTAGATATATTGCTTTTCTAATTGCATTTTTTAATTTATCACCATCTAAACCTCTTATGTCAACAAGATTATTCTCTCTGAGTAAACAAGGCTTTATTTTACCATCGGCAGTAACTCTAATTCTATTACAAGCTAAGCAGAATTCCGGATTATTCACGGGTTTAACAAACTCTATTGCAAAATCATCAAATATATACTGCTTTCTTTTATGCATTCTTCTGACAATAACTTTCCTTGCATTATTTTTAATACTATTCTCTATTTTAGATACATCAAAATAATATTGTTTTAATGATGGCTTGAACAAGTCTAGCAACTCTATAACTTGTAATATGACGTTAATTCCGTTTTTATTGAATTGTCTTGTAAATTCTATTAGTTCTGGAACTTCATCATCATTAATTCCCTTTAAAACAACCATATTTATTTTTATAGGACATAAACCAGCATCATAGGCTGCATAAATTCCATCAATAACTGATTTAAGTTTTTGGTAACCTGTAATAAGCTTGTATTTATCAGCGTTAAGTGTATCAAGACTAACGTTTACTCTATTTAAACCCGCTCTTTTTAAGTCGAATGCAAACTTGGACAATAAAGTTCCATTTGTTGTTAATGAGATTTCATCAAATTTTGGCAAAATTGATATTATATCAATTAAATCATCCCGTATTAGTGGTTCACCTCCTGTTATTTTTAGCTTTCTTATACCAAGCTCTTTAAATGCATTGCAAATTGTTTTTATCTCATTTGGAGACAACTCATCGATTTTTTTAGACTCATACCCCTCCTTATGACAGTATATGCATTTCAAATTACATCTCTCAGTAATTGATATTCTTAAGTTGGTTATACTTCTTCCAAATCTATCGATGAGCATATCTTTTCAGCCCTTTTTAGATCATCCAATGTATTTATATTTAAAAACGAAATTAAATTATTATCTATTTCTTTTAATCTTTCTACTGGATATAGTGATATTTTTTTTAATTGAAGGATAGCGCTTGAAATTTTTCTTTCCCCTTTAATTATACATTTTTTTAGCTGAGGTAAAGCGGACGGAGAATAGCAAGCCAGAAGCGGTTCGTACTTATCTGCTCCCCAGTATGGTATTACCGCATCAATGTTTACCTTTTTTGCAAAATTGTATATAAATTCTGCTAAATCTCTTTTAACAAAAGGCATATCACCGCCAATTACGAGAGTTAAATCTTTAAAATAGTTTAGAGCTGAATATATACCTGAAATGGGACCAATGTTTTTAAACTCATCAATTATAGTCTTTGAGAACTTAGAATAAATTAAGCTTTGTTCATAATCTCTGCAAACTATGACCAAATTGCAATCATGGAATTTACTAACAATTCTTTTTATTATTTCCTTGCCACAGATCTTTAACATTGGCTTTTCAATGTATCCTAATCTTTTACCTCTTCCACCAACTAGTATTGCGATGTTCATGAGGACTTTGCGTTAAATTATACTTATAATGTAAATTTTAAAAATTAAATATTTTTTACTGTCTGTTTTCCTTTAGAATTCCTAAATTTAGCCCAATTTCGAGCCAAGCCCATGCCCAAACAACGCATTCGAATGCCTTGATCAGATCACCCTTTTTCAGAAAGTATTTCGAATCAGAAATGTAAGCCTTGATATTTCTAAGAAATTCCTTGCCTTTTTTGTTATTAGGTTCAACTATTTTTTGTATTTTTATTTCTATTCTTTCTAACCATTTTTTGGTCTCAAATTCTAGCTCTTGACCGTAATCTTTCATATTTGGCTTTTTATTCCAGACTTATAGCATCGTTGGGACATACATCTACGCAAGTACCGCATTCCGTGCAGATATCTGGGTCAACTGTGGCAACATCGTTAAGCTCAATTGCACCAACTGGGCACTCATCTACACAGATTCCGCAACCATCACACTTATCTTCATCTACCACCGCTGGCAAAAACCTCACCTTTTTATATTAGTACACTTAATTTTGTAAGGAAATATTTACAAACGATTTTAAATTTCTTTTTAAAATCAATCTATGCTCTTAATCGTAACTAAATTTGATACTTACCGAGTACCTTGCTATTTTTCTCTGCTAAAAAAATAAAAACAGAAGAAATTTCATAAAAAATGTGTTCGCAGAACTTTTTAAGTCGGTGTCTAAACAGGAATGGATAGTTTTAAACTCCATTTTTGGCAGGATTTGGGATTATGAGTATGTACCAATTGAATTAATTTCATCGGATACCGATATAAAATTGGAGAAGGTTGAGAGCATATTAAGAAAGTTAAGCGATAAAGGGTTAGTTGAAAATAGGCTTAAGGATTATTTTGGATCAACATTCACATTTAAGGGATTATCTTTATACTCCTTATGGAGGTTAGTTAAACACGGTCATGTTTCAATGCTTGGAAAAAAAATTGGAGAGGGTAAAGAGAGTATAATTTATGATTGTATTTCAGATAAGCATGGAAATTGTGCTTTGAAATTTCACAGGGTAGGATATCCATCATTTAAGAAAGTTAGGGAAAAGAGAGACTACGGTACATTAAATTATGCAGTTTTATCAGTTAGATCCGCTAAAAGAGAATATACAGCATTAAAAAAGCTTTACGGACATGTTAGTGTGCCGAAACCTTTTGCTTGGGATGGAAATGCAGTTTTAATGGAACTTATAAACGCTAGAGAGCTTTTTAAAGTTAGACTTACGAATCCAGAGGATGTTTTGGATATGATATTAGAAGAAGTTAAGAAAATGTATGAAAGAGGAGTAATTCATGGCGATCTTAGTCAGTATAATATTCTAGTTAACCCAGAGGGAATATGGTTCATAGACTTTCCACAATATATTGACTTACAAGAAAGAGAGGGTTATGATTATTATTTAAAGCGTGATTTAAAAAATATCTTAGACTATTTCAGAAGAACATATAGAGTAGAAAGAGATATTAATTCTGTATTAGAATTTATTAAAAAATGAACTGCATATTTGGAGTAGATATAGTAAAAGGCTCTATTCATGGAAAAGTCAGGCCTAAATATGCTGTTTTTATATTAAAAGATGACGGAACAGAATTTTGTAAAATTGTATCTAAAGCAAAACTTTTCAGATTGGTAAAAAGGTATAAGCCATCTTTAATATCCGTGGATAATATATCTGAATTGTTTTCATCTAAAAGTGAAATTATTAACTTTTTAAAGGATTTAAATGGAGAAACAAAACTTATACAAATTACAAGTGAGAAGGAATCACTAGCTTATCTTTCAAAGAGATATGGTATAAAAATTGATCTAAAGAACCCTGTTGATGAAGCAAAAGCATGCGCATATTTGGCTAAATTTGGAGTTGGATATGAAGTATCAATCTTTTTAGATAAAACAATAATAAAAGTTTCAAGAAATAGAAGTTTGGGTAAAGGAGGATGGAAGCAAAACAAATATAGAAAGAGAATTCATGCACTAATAAATTTGATTTTTAAAGAGATAAAGGAAAAACTTGATGAAGCTAACCTAGAGTACATAGAGGAAGTTAGAAAAGGTTTTGGAGGAATTTCTAGAGGTATATTAATTGTAAATGCGCCGAGAAATAAAGTACCAGTAAATTCATTTAAAACGAAAGATGTTCAAGTCAAAGTTGAAGCACTTGAAAAAGAAAAAATAGAGTTAATTCCTAGAGCAAAAAGCAAAATTTACACCATTGTGGGTATTGATCCTGGTACAACTACAGCTGTGGCAATTTTGGATCTCAATGGCAACTTGCTTGATGTAAGAAGTAAGAAGGATTGGGATTACTCAGATGTTGTTAGACATGTACTTAGCTTTGGAAAACCGGTCGTAGTTGCAACTGATAAAAGCAACCCGCCGGAATTTGTTTTGAAGTTAAAAGCTAGCTTTCAGGCAGTTTTGCACGCCCCAAAAGGTGATTTAAGTTTGGAAAGGAAAAAAAGTTTGACAAGCGGATATCCTTTATTAAATATACATGAAAGGGATGCATTAGCTGCAGCACTGGATGCTTATAATCAGCATAAAAGTAAACTTATGAACATTGAAAAAAGAGTGCCAGCTGGATTTGATGTTGAGAAAGTCAAAGCAGAGGTTCTTAGAGGAACTTCTTTGAAGGATTTAATAATAAAAGAACCTATACAAAAACCTGAGAAGAAACAAGCGAGTAAACTCGACGAAATATCGGAAAAACTCGAACATGAATTAAAGATTAAGGACAAAAGAATAAAGGAACTTGAAAAAGAGAATGAAATACTTAAAGCAGAAATAAGAAGCCTTAAGGATGAAATTGAAAGACTAAAAGCTAGAATTATAGCTCTATCCAGTAAAGAACACGAGAAAATAAGAAAAGATAGAACTGTTCAAGCTTTAAAAGTTGAAATTAAGGAGTTAAGAGATTTAATTAAAAGAAAAGACGAAACGATTAATGAGCTACTGAAAAAACTAGAAGAAATGAAAAAAATAGAAATTTACGAGTTAAAGGGTTACAAGAAAGTAAAAATTCTAAAAAAATTTACAAAAGATGAAATAAAAAGTTTAAAGCAGGAGATAGGCATTACTAAGGGAGATATAATACTGATAGAAGATTGCAGTGGTGGAGCTGCAGCCTGCGCAGAAATGTTATGCTCTGAAGGTATTTTGGCAGTTATAGTTGAAAATGAAATGTCTCATTTAGCATTGGAGAAGTTTAAGAGCAAATTAATACCAGTGTTAAATTCTAAGGACTTAAGTATCATAAAATTTAGCAAAATAGCCTTTGTCGATCCGAATGAGTTTGATAAAGTTTACAGAAAGGAATTAAACAAGATTAAAAGTGAAAGAATAAAAGCTATTGAAAAATTAATAAAAGATTACAAAAATAGACTACTTTAATTAAATTATTAACTAAATCGAGGCATTTTGAAGTAAAAATTGAAATTGACCTTGAGTAGAAAATAAAAACAAATGCACAGAAGTTTAATTCATTATTAAATTATCAATATTAAAATAATTAAATTTTATTAGAAATATTATTACTTCATTAGTAAAAGAAATTGTAAAAATTTTGGTATAACTTTCAAAAAAATTAAAAAATTTTAAAATAAAGACACCTAAAAAATCTTCTGCTAATAGCTCTAATAAAAAAGGTAGTTGTACGATGTAGTACCCAGTGATAGGTGCTGCGTTGTGAAAATACCAAAAATTAGTAATGTTGGTTCACTCTCTCATTCCCCTTAATATTAAAAAAGCATATCAAATATATATTTACTTCAATTTTACTTTAAAAAATCAAAAGGATGATCAGAAAAGAATAAAATTACTTGCTTGTATTTCGCGGTTTACATTTACTTTTAGTTTGAAAAAATTTATAGACTTCAGAGACTATTAAATTTAACTTGAAGTATGGTGGTATCTCAAATGAGAGTCAAAACTGGAATATTTGGTCTTGATGAGCTTTTAGGTTCAGGATTTATAAAAAATTCAGTAAACATAGTATTAGGATCGACAGGAACCGGAAAAACAATTTTCGCACTGCAGTTTTTGTTGAAAGGTTTGGAAGAAGGAGAAAAGGGAGTTTTTATATCATTTGATATGGATGAACATAGTGTAATTGGAATAGCAGAATCAATTGGATGGTCTGAAATGAAAGACTACGCTAAGGAGGGCTTATTGACTGTAAGAAAGTTCTATGCAGAAGATATATCATATATAACCCATGATTTACTTACTTTCATAAATTCTGAGATTATGGGAGATACTAGGGTAGCAATAGACTCATTTACACCATTGATTGTTTCACTGGGGTATGAAGTTAGAAACGATATAAATTGGTTCTTTTCAAAGCTAAGGGAAGTTTGTACATCAGTTATAACACTTGAAGAACCACTAGATGGGAATTTAAGTCTACCTTGTGTTTCAGTGCCTTTATTTCTCGGAGATACTGTTATACATTTAAAAAACATAGGATATGGAGAAGCTTTTAACAGAACTATAAGAGTAATTAAACATAGAGGCTCGTGGCATGCGGAGGGAGTATTTCCATATAGAATCATTGATGGTTTTGGAATTTATGTTGAAAGTGCTGATTATGCCAAGCAATATGAAGAACTAGACTTGGGGACACTATTAAATGAATTAAAAGTTGATAAAGAAAAAATTAGCGAAAATGTTCGCAGAAGATTAGAAAGATTAGCTAAAAGCAAAATTAGTGATAAAAAAAGCTTAATAACAGAAATATTAAGATATATGAGAATTATTGAATAGTATTAGCCAATGTAGCCATGATGCTAAAAATCTCACAAATTCTAGAGCCAATATACTCAGATCCTAACGTTAAAATGGTAGCTTTGTATAAAATTGATGGAGAGCCAGTTTTCATAAAAGTAAATGCTCCAAAAGCTGAGCTAATGTCAACTTTATACTGGCTTGAAGAGCAAATAAAAGATTTACTACATTACATCTTCAACAAAAACTTGGATGAGGCATCTTTTAAGTTCAGTAATATAAGAGTTATAATGTATCCAGTATCCAGAACAATAGTTCTTAGTGTTATGGTTAGTGAGGATGCCTCGCTTTATAAATTAGAAATAGACATAGCTACTGCATGTAAAGAATTAGAGGAAATTCTGAAATGAGATATGAAATTATAGCTACACCTTTTAACGACCCGGAGAAATCATGTAAAATAATCTTGGATAAATTAAAAAAATTAGAATTTATACCGAATTTTATATTGCTTTTTTTAACACCTGGTGTACAAAAGAGGTATACTCCTTTTGTTAGAATTTTAAGGAAATTTTACCCAGCAACTCCAATGTTAGGCTTAGCTGTAGAAGGATACATAGTTAAGAATGAAATTTGGACTCGCGGTTTAGCAATTCTTTTAGGAGAATTTGAAGGCGAGGTTAAAGTTTATTATGAGCGTGAAGCATCAGCTACAGAACTTGCTAGAAAGATAGGATCAAAAATTGGACGTGGTTGGGATGCCGTACTACTCGTTTTTCCTAGTGTATATATCCCAGGTAAAATTAATGTAATTAAAAATTTATATCATGATAAAATAAATTATATAAAATTTATGTTATCTAAAAATTCTGAAGATAAAAAGAAGGTTTTGGAAGATCACTCTAAACACTTGGAAAAAGAAGGAGTTATATTTCCAATTAATAAAGTATTGCGTATAATTTCAAGGAAAATAAAGTCATCAATTCTAGGAGTTAATTTAATACCTCTTGAAGCATCATTTAATTCTCCTTTAATTATCGCAAACTATGAAGTGTTAAAACCTGGAATTGCTGCTATGTGTTTTAAAGGAAAAGTGAATATAGCCTTTCATGATTTATATCCAGAAAGAGGTAAGGATTTTCTAGAGACGCTAAGTGTTATAGAATCATTTTTGTGCAGGTGTGAAAAAGTAAAACTATTAAAAAAAGAAATAAGCATAGGTTTAATTCAAAATCTAAAGCCATCAGATTTTATTGAACAAAAAAGAAAAATTGAGACATCAAAAAAAGTTGAATTGATAAATCAGCTTGAAAAAGGGAAGTTTCTAATGTTCTCACCTTATATTTTGGTTTTAATAAGCAGTACTACCCATGGATGCTCATTTCTAGGATTAGAAAAACTTCCTTTAAATTTTTACCCATCTATTTTTGATTTAGATGTGTTTTACGATGAGGCGATTTTTTGTGGAGAGGTGTTTGGAGGTGGAATAAAGGAGATGATTAAGGTATTTGACTATAAAATATTTGACTCAGCATTAGATTTTTTTGTAATTGATTGCAATATTATGATGGCATACGGTGGAAAAGTCCACTCTATGATTAATCTAATTAAAAGAAAATCTGGTAACTTTTTTGGAATTTTTTCGGCTTGTCCATCAGCATATATACCTGAAGGAAGTGTTATTTTTAAAAAACGATACCTCAGTGAGATTGAAAAAAATATTTTTGCAACTGGTAGTGGTACTATAACCTTACTTGAATTAAAGATTTAGAATCTAAAAATGTAGCCTATATCGATAAAGTTGTAGCTAAAGTTCACGAGAATTAACAGTCCAAATGAAATTAAATTTGAAAAAATGTAATTTTTCATGGGTTTAGCTAAATCATCGCATTTTTTCATATTCATAAAAATAGATACAAAAGACAATGTGACAAAAACTATAGGTATTATAGCAATAATCGAGATTTCAGGAATAAAACGTAAAATGATTGCAAAAACAAAAATTGAGAAATAATATAAATAAGATGTTAAAAATGATGCTTTAATTAATTTATAAGGTTCAAAAACGACACCCAATGTTCTTAATCCAGCCAATCTGTCGGCTGAAATATCTTTTAAGTCTTTAAGAAAAACACCTTGGAGCATAAAGAGGATTGTTAGTATTACCAATGCCTCAAATTCTTTGGACAGAGTATCAGAATTTAAGCACCAAAGTATGGTTAGAAAAGTTGGTATGGCTACTAAATATGTAAGTAACTCTGTTATATAATGACTCTTAAGTCGTGGAATTATTTTTCCTATGTATATTTTATCGGAGTACATCCATGTTACAGTAAACAGCATGAAAAAACTAAATAGCGCTAGTTTTCTTTGAAAAGAACCAATTAGTACTACAATACCTGCAATGAAATACAGTAAAACTACTATAATGATAGAAATTTTTCTTATTTTTGTGTTTTCCATAATTATGTTGCGCCTTCCAGAAATTCTGTCCTCCTCAACATCATTTATGTGATTCCATAAATTTACTGCGCTTTGAAAGACCATTGAGAAAATAACTGCTTTTAGTAAACCTAGTAGATTATAATTCTTGCTTATAACAAAAACAGCCAAGGCTAATAAAGGATAGGGATGTATTATTGAAGGGGGAGTAGCAGATAATTTAGCCAATTCTTTGATTGGCTTAATTTTGTAATGCTTCATAATCTCAACTAATTTACTATAAATTTTTAAAATTATTTATCTAAATTTATTTAAAATAAAAATAAAAAAACTTAAATAAAAATTTAAATGGCTGCGTAGATTTTAATTTTCTTAAAAGTCTCTTCTACTCTCTTTTCGTCCATTTTAGTCACCCAAAAATAGTTTAATTTTTATGAGATATTTCTTTTCTTTTTTAATTATATAACTATTATTATAATAATAATGTAATTAAAATGTCTAAAAATTTGCAAAATAGAACTCTTTTTGGAAAACAGGTGGTGTATCCAGTTTATACTGGAAACTAAGCATGCAAACAAATGATAAAACAATGCTAAAATCGGAAACAGCTCCACTTACATTTAAAGTTATCATATATTTCACTATTGTTATTACAATTATTAACTTGCTAAAAAGAGTTAATATTTGATAAAAAAAGAATTAATATTTGATTTTCGAAATCTTTCTATGGATAAAGAAAAGGCTTTTTTCGAGGCAGGAATAAAATTAGGAGCAGCTTTACATCAGTTTGTTGGAATGCCATTGAATACCAGAAATGTGGATTTAATTGAGAAAGCAATTGAAAGTTGTATTCTTTTGCAACCATACGTAACTTCTGTAAAAGTAAATATAAATAGAGAGAAGTTATTGCAAAGAATATCGTATTACGGGTACACAACTCTTAGTGAAGACATGTTAAAAATAGAAGTTTGTGTAGAAGTTGGAAAATACAAAGTATTAGCAACTTTAGAATGGGATGAGGACAAAAAATACCCTTTAATGAGTGCAGAACTTGTTAATAAGACCTAAATTAAATTTAACTCCTTTAAAAAACTCTCAATTCTATTTATAGCCTCTTTTAGTTTATCCATGCTTACAGCATAGGAACATCTTATGTGTCCTTCTCCGCACTCACCAAAGGCATTTCCTGGGACCACAGCAACACTTTTTTTCATAAGCAATTTTTCAGCAAATTCTTCGCTACTTAGTCTAGTATTTCTGATATCTGGAAAAACGTAGAAGGCACCATCAGGTTTTAGAACGTCAAAAAAATTTCTAAGCTTCTTAACAAAGAAATTTCTTCTTCTCATGTACTTTGCTTTCATTCTTTCAAGATCATCTTCGGCATTTTTTAATGCTTCTAGAGCACCAATTTGAGATACAATTGGAGCGCAAAGCATTGAATATTGATGTATTTTTAGCATAGCAGAAGTTATGTCTGGGGGGGCAATGACGTATCCAACTCTAAGCCCAGTCATTGCAAACGCTTTTGAGAAACCATTCATAACTATACATCTGTCTTCCATACCGTTGAGCGACGCTATTGAAACATGATTAAATGAATATGTTAACTCAGCATAAATTTCATCTGATATGACAAGTAAGTCATATTCTATAACGGCATCGGCAATCTCTTCTAACTCTTTTTTTCTATAACTTATTCCAGTGGGGTTTGCTGGGTAATTTATAATTAGAATTTTTGGAGAAGTTATTTTGGCATATTTGGATATTTTTTCATAATTTAACTTGAAATCAGGCAAAGTTGGTATCAGTATTGGATTACCTCCAGCTAAGATTGTTAAAGGTTTATATGAAACATAACTGGGATCTGGAATGAGCACGGAATCTCCTTCATTGATTGTAGCTCTTAGAGCTAGATCTATTGCCTCACTAACGCCTGTTGTAATTATTATGTTATCCGGTTCACTTTTAACACCAAATTTTTTGTAATATTTTGCAACAGCTTCTCTAAGATCGTATAACCCATAATTTGATGTATAAGAGGTGTAACCTTTTTCTAAGGCATAAATCATTTCTTCTCTTATTTTCCAAGGTACTGGAAAGTCTGGTTCTCCAACGCCCAGGCTGATTATATCTTTTCTCCCTATTATCAAGTCAAAAAATTTTCTAATTCCGGAGGGCTCAATCTCCTGAACCTTTTTTGATAATCTGTTTCGCCTATTATGGGACGATTGCAAGTCTCTTATCCTCCTCATCTTTAAACAAGAGTACACCTTCCTCTTTATATGTTCTTAAGACAAAATGAGTAACAGTATCTTTTACTTCTGGAATTGTAGATATCTTCTCGGCTACAAAAAAGGCCACTTCCTTTAAACTTTTACCTTTCACAACCACTTGAAAATCGTACTCGCCACTGACAAGTCTAACAGTTTGAACTTCTGGGAATTTTGCAATCCTTTTTGCTATATCATCGTAACCTTTTTCTCTAGTTAAAGAAACGCTGACATCTATTATAGCGTAAACCATTTCCTCTCCAGCTTTTTCCCAGTTGATTAGTGTTTTATACTTGATTATAGTTCCATCCTCCTCTTTTTCTTTGATTATTTCCTTTACCTTTTCTGCATCGCATCCAATCATTTCAGCAATTTCTTCTGGTGAGAGTCTAGCATTTTCTTCAATAATTTTTAGAATTTCTACAGTATTACACATCTTTATCCCCAGTGGATTATTGTTGCATTCAGATTTTGTTTTAAGATTAAATAAATTAAACTTACTCTTTAGTTGATTAGGGAATGGAACAATTTTTTATGCATTTATGGAAAAATAAGAACAAGCATTTATAAGCTAGATTTTTAAACAACTGTAAGGTTAATTGAGTTTAATTAATTGCAACCTGACCTCAATCTTTTTATTAGAGTTTATGCAAGTAATTTTCAATGATTAAAGCTTGGTTACTGGATGTAGATTACGTTACCGAAGAAGATAGAGCGATTGTAAGACTTTGGTGTAAAGATGAACAAGGAGTTTTCGTGGCATATGATAGAAATTACTATCCCTACTTTTATGTTATAAAGGAGGGTACAGTATCTGCTGAGGAACTGGAAAAGATAAAAGTTGAAACAAAGAAGGAAGTTATTAGACCGTTAAAAATAGAAGAAGTAAAGGCTAGAATTTTTGGTAAAGAAGTTTCCGCGTTTAAAATTTATGCGAAAAATCCTCAACACATCTCAAAATTAAAAGAAGTATTATCGCAGTATTTTGAAGTTAGAGAAGCGGACATCCCATTTCAATATAAATACTTGATTGATAAGGATTTAGCCTGTTTAGATGGAGTGTTGATTGACGGAGTAGAAAAAAGGAGAGGTTTAATTAGAGAATACGATATAAAGGAAATAAAAAGAGATCCAAGAGAAAATTATCCACAATTAAAGGTTTTAGCCTTTGATTGCGAAATGTTAACAAAAATAGGAATGCCAGATCCAGAAAAAGATCCTATAATAGTTATAGGAGTGAAATCTGATGGATTTGAGAAAATTATAACAGGAGAATCTGAAAGAGAAATTATAAGGGAATTTATAAGAATTATAAAAGAATTAGACCCAGATGTAATTGTGGGATACAATCAAGATAAATTTGATTGGCCTTATATTAAGAAAAGAGCAGCTAAATACGGTATAAAATTAGATATTGGTAGAGATAGAAGTGAATTAACAATTAAAGGAGGAAGACCAAAAATAGCAGGAAGACTAGACGTAGATTTGTATGATATAGCTTTAAGAACGCTTGATGTAAAAATTAAGACATTAGAAAATGTAGCGGAGTATCTTGGGAGTAAAATTGACATAGCTGACATAGAAGCCAAAGATATTTATAAAAAGTGGACCAGTGGTGATAAAGAGAGCGTTATAAATTATTGCAAACAGGATGTGCTTAATACGTACTTTATTGCCCAGGAATTATTGCCTATGCAGTATGAACTATCTAGATTGATTAGAATACCCCTTGACGATGTAACAAGGAGCGGAAGAGGCAAACAAGTTGAGTGGCTACTTCTAAGTGAAGCAGCAAGAGTGGGAGAGTTAGCACCAAATCCAAAGGAGGTTGTGGAAAGTTATGAAGGCGCATTTGTTTTAGATCCAGCTAGAGGCTTACATGAAAATGTAGTATGTTTGGATTTTGCTTGTCATCCAGAAGATACGATAGTCATCGTTAAAGGGAAAGGAAAAACAAAAATTAGCAGTGTAAAACCAGGGGATTATGTTTTGGGTAAAAATGGATGGCACAGGGTAAGAAAAGTTTGGTCATATGATTATGATGGAATATTAATTGATATAAATGGATTGAAATGTACACCAAACCATAAAATACCTATATTTCTGGAAAAAACCGTAAAAGATTATAGTGCTATTGATATATTTAAGAATAGGAAAGGAAAAATTATTAAATGCAAACTATTTAGTGATGAAATGGAATATAAAGCTTTTGAGAGATCCAATTTTAATTTTGATTTAACATATACATGTAATTTATCTCAAAGGTTTGATGGAGCTTGTATTTGTGAAGAAAAATACTGCAGTTACAATAAACATCAACCAAACTTGTTAAATGATATAAATCTCATACACAGCCATTATTGTTATACTGATGAAGTAAAAATATCTTTAGTTTACTACAAGGGCAAAGTTTACGATTTAACACTTGAAGGAGAACCGTACTATTTTGCTAATGGAATTCTTACGCATAATTCTATGTATCCATCCATAATGATAGCGTACAACATAAGCCCAGATACTCTTGGAGGTAATGGAGAGTGTAATGTAGCTCCTGAGGTAAAACACAAGTTTAGAAAACATCCAGATGGATTTTTCAAAAGAATACTAAAAATGCTAATTGAAAAAAGAAGAGAAATTAAAAAAATGATGAAAAACTTGGATTATAACTCCCAGGAGTATAAAATTCTTAATATAAAGCAATTAACGCTGAAAGTGTTAACTAATTCATTCTACGGTTATACGGGGTGGAACATGGCTAGATGGTACTGTAAAGAATGCGCTGAGGCAACGACTGCCTGGGGAAGATACTTAATTAAAAAGTTAGTAAAAATAGCACAAAACAAAGGATTTGATGTTCTCTATGGAGACACAGATTCTGTTTTTATTAAAATGGAAGGGAAAAACTTGGACGATTTAAAGATTGAGGTTAAGAAATTAATAAATGATATATCCAAGGAGTTTCCAGTAACAATTGAAGTAGATGAATATTACAAAACAATATTCTTTGTTGAAAAGAAAAGATATGCTGGATTAACTGAGGATGGCAGATTAATAGTAAAGGGTTTGGAGGTAAGAAGAGGAGACTGGTGTGAATTGGCTAAGAAAGTTCAAAGAAATGTAATAGAAATAATCCTAAAAGAAAGAGATCCTGAGAAAGCATCAGAATACGTTAGAAGTGTTATTAACGAAATAAAGAAAGGCAAAATCCCATTGGAGGATTATGTAATTTACAAAAGTATAACAAAGAAACCATCGAAATATGAAAGTCTTCAAGCGCATGTAAAAGCTGCAATGAAGGCGGCAAAGAAAGGCATAATCTACACGGTAGGATCAAAAATAGGTTTTGTTGTAACCAAGGGTGCTGGTACTATCGGAGATAGAGCATTTCCTGTAGATTTAATAAGTAGCTTTGATGGAGAAATAATAGTTGATACTGATGGGAATAAGTATAAAATTGACAAAGATTACTATATAGATCACCAAGTGATTCCTACAGTTTTAAGAATACTGGAAAGATTTGGCTATACTGAAATTCAAATAAAAGAAAAGGCCAAACAAAAGACTTTGGAAGCCTTCTGGTAGAATTAAAAATTTTATAAAATCACAAAATATAAAAAATTTAAAAAAACAAACAGAATTAGAATTCTGGTGGAGGAGGAGTTTCTTCGGCTCCTTTTTCTTTCTCTTTCTCTTTTTCTAGTGGCTTGGCTGAAATTATATCGTCAATTCTTAGAATCATTATAGCTGCCTCTGTTGCTGATTTAATTGCTTGAGTTTTGACTTTCAATGGTTCTAGTACACCTTCTTTTAGCATATCGGAAACTTTCCCAGTTTCAATGTCCACACCTGTGTATTTTTCACCTTTTTCATGTTTAGCCTTTAGTTCAACAAGAACATCTATTGGATCAATTCCAGCGTTTTCAGCCAATGATTTAGGTATAATCTCCATCGCCTCTGCAAATGCCTCAGCGGCTAGTTGCTCTCTTCCACCCAAGCTTGGTGCCCAATCTTTTACTCTCAAGCTAACTTCTATCTCTGGAGCTCCAGCTCCAGGTAAAACTTTTCCATCTTCTAGTGCAGCTGCTACAACTCTGACAGCATCTTCTACACCTCTGGATATCTCTTCAACAACGTGTTCAGTTCCACCTCTTATCAGTATTGTTACGGCCTTTGGATTCTTGCATCCTCTTACGAATACCATCTTTTCATCTCCAACTTTCTTCTCTTCCACCAGTTTAGCCTCGCCGAGGTATTCTGGCTTAACGTCTCTTATGTCAGTGACAACTCTAGCTCCTGTAGCTTTTGCCAACTTTTCAATATCACTCTTCTTAACCCTTCTTACTGCAAGTATTCCTGCCTTTGCTAAGTAGTATTGAGCCAAATCATCGATTCCCTTTTGACAGAATACTACGTTTGCACCAACATTTACTATTGCATCAACCATGTCCTTAATCATCTTCTCCTCCTGTTCAATGAACTTCTGCATTGTTTCTGGACTAGTTATTCTAATTTTAGCATCGATTTCAGTCTCTTTTACTTCAAGGGCAGAGTCTAGTAGCAATATCTTTGCATTTTCAACTCTTTTTGGCATTGCTGGATGTACAACTTCTTTATCTAACACTATTCCATCTACTAACTCGGTATCTTCTACAGATCCACCTTCTTTCTTTTCTATCTTTACATAATCTGGTTTAACTTTTATTTTTCCATTTACCTCTTCAGCAATCATTTTCACTGCCTTGACAGCCAACTCTGATAATTTGTCTACTGCAACTTCTGCACATTTTCCTGTCATTGCTGTAGCAGCAATCTTTTTCAGAGTTTCATCATCATCTTTTGATACTGGTAGAGCTAAATTGTTTAGAACCTCTATAGCTTTTTCTGATGCAAGTCTGTAACCATGAGAGATTACTGCAGGATGTACGTCTTGTTCAAGTAATTCTTCAGCCTTTTTTAACAACTCACCAGCCAGAACAACAGCAGTTGTAGTACCATCACCAATTTCGTTATCTTGAGTCTTTGCAACCTCTACTATCATTTTTGCAGCGGGGTGTTCAACATCCATTTCTTTCAGAATTGTTACTCCATCATTTGTTATCACTACGTCACCTAAGCTATCCACTAGCATTTTGTCCATTCCTTTTGGTCCCAAAGTGCTTCTGACAGCTTCTGCAATCACTCTTGCAGCCATTATGTTCAATCTTTTAGCATCTTTACCAGTGGTTCTCTGAGTACCTTCCTTAAGAATTAGGACTGGTACACCTTGTAATGAAGCCATAAGTTTACACCTCGTACTTTTTTGATCGTTTTTTGTGGAAAGAAAGTTCTATATAAAAATTTCGCTTGAAATTAGTAACCTTGGGAAATTTGATTAAAAATTTAACATAAAATGCCGAGAGTATGGTTAAAGAAAATTTTGCAGCTAAATCTTCCAGAACCTACTTTTACCGTTACCTATTATTCTCCTTCTTACAATGGGATTTCTGCTTACGATTTCACTTAAGGCATCTTCAAATGTTTTATCTAAGGGTATTTCTTTACATAAGAATATTCCAGTTCTACCGATTTCTCTCCTTCTCTCCAAAACTCTAACCCTCTCTTCAATTATTTCTACGCAAACATCAAGAATTTTTGCAACCTCAGAAAGCTGTAAATCTGTTAAAGGAATCTCCTCATGGCCATACTGTGTGGGTATAATAAGCATGAGTCTTTTATCTACGCCAGGCCTTCTTTTATCCAGTAGAAGTTCATTGTAGTTGACTGCTCCGCCAAATTTATAGAAATCAATTTCTCTTCTCTTCATTTTTACCAATGGAAAGCTGACGGTAACATCATCATTGATAATAATTTCACCTTTTATTGCATAGTTCGGTGTAGCTTGAACTATTCTTTTACTGGCTATTTTAAAACAATCTAGTACCAATTCTAGTTTATAGGAGGGAACTCTTTCTGGTATGAATATATCAATGTCACTATCTTCTTTTACATCTCCTCTTGCCAAACTTCCATAAAGTATTGGATCTAAGCCAATTTCATATATTTTTTCCATTATTTTTTTAGCTTTCTCTCTTTTTTCACGTAAAATCTTCCAGTCTTTTTCCGAATATTTTACAGCTCTCTTCACACCATATGTAGCTGGCCTCATGCTAAGACTTTATCTATCCAATCTAAAAAATCTCGATGACATTCCTCTAAATGTATTGAGCAAATACATGGAGTTTTGTATGGATGTATTTTTTTCAGCTCGTTTTTTAGCTCTTTAAATTTTTCACTTTTTGTTTTTATTATCATTCCTACTTCATTTTCATCCTTTATGTTGCCATTGTATATATACATAGAAGCAATTTGGAACATATTAATGCATGCAGCTAGCTTTTTTTCAAGTAGAATTTTTGCTATCTTTTTTGCATCATTAATATTGGGTACAGTCGTATAAACAAAAATATACACAAGCAACACCTTTTTAGATAATTATTTAATTGCTGTAAAAATTAACTTCCTAGAATATCTGAGATATCCCATTCCTCCTCCTCTATTTCAAACTCTTCTTCAAATTTTTCAAAATCTTCTTCGGAAATTTCCTCTTTTTCTTCTAAGGGTTTCACTTCCCTCTCTCTTATTGAATTTAAAGCAGTTTTTACCATTTTCTCATATTCTTTTAAATCTGGATTATATACTTGCCAAGCTAGTTTTACATCTTCGTCGGACTTTTCGTACATTTTTTTAATTCTCTCAATTGTTTTCAGGGCAGTCTCATAAATCCAGTAATCTCTAGTAGCTGTATTAACAATTGTAATGCTTTCTGGTCTTATGGTGACAATTTTTCTATTTTGCCCCTCGAAAACTCTTACTTTTCCTACAGTGGCCACTATTTCAGGAGGCTCTATCTGTAAAATGGATGACAAAGCATCAGGTTGAAATTTTCCAATAAATCCTATGAAAACCCCAGTGGGATCACTAATTCTAATTCTCCAGAAATCAGAATCTGGTCTTGTTTCTTCTCTTTCTAGTAAAACTCCTACAACAAATACCCTATTGCATCTAGCACCAGTTGGAGTTAAAACATAAATAGGCGCTCTATCATCATTACTTTCGCGTATTTTGTGAGTAGAATTATTAAACTCATAAGCGAAAACTCTTTTTGCTACTTCTCTTTTTCTTAAGCTAATCATTTTTAAACACCTGAAAGAGTATCTATTTCTTTAATCAACTTTTCAACTTTATCTCCTAAGTCTATGTCTAGAAATCTAACATCCTTGACAAGAAGATACCTTCCACTTTTAGTACCTTTTATTTCTAAGTATCTTCCTAATAATTTATTTTTTAACTCAGCAAGTACGGCATTTCTGTCAAGATTCTCCTCAGCAATTTTTTTTGCTGTGTTTATATCCATGCCAATTAATTTTTTGATATTTTCCTCATTTAAAATAATTTCATAGACATTTTCACCATCATCAATTACTCCTTTTACTCTTAAATCATCGTAGGTTTTGATGGGTCCATGAATCGGACATACTCCGCTAGACATGGCTCTTTTACAAATACTACACCTTTGTATCAGTCCGCTACCCTGTTGGATTGCTACTAGTGCACCTATTGCACTAATATCTTTTTTTGGAAGCTCTATATCTTCATCAATTTCTATTATTTCGCTGTTTCTATTTACGTTAATCTGAAGTCTGCCACCAAATGAATCAGTTACAACATTCTTGAAAAGATAGCATTTTCCTTCTTCAACATCTCTTTTTTTAGCTTTAGACCATATAACAAATTTTATAATACCAGTCTCATCACCAATTAAACCAACCTGCGAAACATTTGGACTGGTGGGATCCCATAGCTGCACAACTTTTGCTTTTAAAGATATCCAGGTATCTGGCATAGTTATATCTTCTATTTTAACTAAGGGACTCTCTTTTAACAGCAATTTTTCTTTGCTGATATCGTATTCTTTCGTGAGGTAGTTTATAACTGTTCGATAGGCCTCATTCTCTGGAACTTTGAATTCAAGAATAAGTAATTCTAGTCTTTTTCTTACACTGTTTGGGTCTACATTTATACCCAAATTTTTAAATTTTCTAACAATATCCTCGGTAAATTCTAAGATTTTCTCTCTTTTATTCATTTTATATCAATTTTTTATTTTTTAGAAGATTTGTAAATAAAATCTTAAAAACCTAACGGGGGTTCAGCGGACACAATCTTTTATGAGTATACATCCGCCTTGGGACACATCGCCCTTCAAGGGCTCATCCCCATTTCAGGGCAACCCCCAAGCCCCACATCCTAAGATTTAACAGCTACAACATCTCTATCTTGGACGAATCTGCATTTGCATTTCATAAACCTGCCCCTATAGGCAGCTAGGCTGCCTGAGCAGAAGGGACAGGTTTTTGATGAATTAGCGGGGTTAACGTGTTTGACTGGCAAGCCGAACCATTTTAGTTTGTACTCAAGCATGAACTGGAAAGTTCTGCAATTCCACTTTGAGAGTTTACGATTTAGATTTTTACTACCGTTAAGTATTCTGTCTTTAAAGTTCTTCAAGTCTTCTAAGATTACACCATGCTTTATCGATACGAGCTCTCTTGCTATTGTAGTAATTATTTTGTGCATTAAATCCTTAGCTCTATTCTTTTCCCTCTTAGAATACTTTTTCATTAACTTTTTAGCTGTTTTTGGTTTAGTCTTGCTTAACTTTTGGATTCTCTTTCTCTTTTCCTCGTAAACCCTGTGAATGTGATATAACCCTTTCAAATCAAATCTTACAATTCTTCCGTTGATTAAACCGGTTATATTCGTCAGATTTGCGTCAAAAGATGTGCAGTCTTTTGGCTTTATTTGCTTAACCTTTTTCTTGAAAGTTACAATCAGTTTGTCTTCTTTCAGGATTAGTCCGCCAATTGAATCATAATCCTTTGGCAGATAATCAAATTTTGCCAAGTCAATTTCAAGATAGCGTTTTCTAGGTTCTACTGTAATTTTAATCTTACCGTTTACGACTTTAAACAGAGTTGTTTTAACGTAAACAGTCTTTTTCGTAATCTCAGGTTTAGATTTTGCTTTTCCTTTATTATACAGCTGAACCCAACCTTTTACCAATCCTATAATGGAGTTTATAGCAGAATCCACGTAGTGTTTAGCAAATCTCCAGTTTCTTAATAATTTATCTCTCAATTCTTTTCTATCATTTTTGTTAAACTTCAAATGAGCCTTTCCACTCCTTGAAAACTTAACATTCCTGAGTATTTCTTCCAACGCAATTTTTCTCAGCTTAAAGTATTCCTCTATGAGATCTTCCGGTGCTGTTAAATGGAACGCTGTAACTTTTTATCGCTTCCACAACGGTTATTAAACGCAAAAGCTTATAAACTTTTCTGTGTAATAGAGCTTATGGGCGCAATGGTTTAACGTTGCGATAAGGAGGCATTGGAAAGCTGTTCAGGATGAAAGTTGTTGAAGTTAAGGGGAACAAGAAAGGTGCGCTGAGTGAAGCTGTTGAGGAAGCTTTAATCCTCTGGCTCAAAAAGCATGGCATCAAAATTGACTAATGTCCATCAATGTCTGCGAAAATTGTTACTGCTCTGTAAGGCCTATTTTCCTTCTTAGAGG
>Ga0190367_1000165_pt1 | contig 51468 bp, 49 predicted proteins | sample 4872181011_MG_FD_171838 | JGI IMG/M metagenome (GOLD analysis project Ga0190367, IMG submission 171838) | Hydrothermal vent microbial mat bacterial communities from Southern Trench, Guaymas Basin, Mexico - 4872-18-10-11_MG | ecosystem: Environmental > Aquatic > Marine > Hydrothermal vents >... | reverse complement strand
CTCACTACAACCACAGCTACATCGTCAATATAGTGATTATAATCGCAATAAGACCAAGAGAAATGCAGAATTTTGAGAATTTAACAATTGATGCGAATCTTAAAAGCACATCTATTGTCGCATAACCGAATATAAACGATGAGATGAGCATAGAAATGCCTGTGAACAAATTAAAATCTCGAACATTTCCTATTAAATCAATCAAAACAGCACCTAATACCGCTGGAACACTTATTATGAAAGATATTTTCAGCGCATCTTCCTGTCTTATCTTGCGTAATAGCAGGAATGCGATTGTTGTTCCTGAGCGAGATATTCCAGGCAGGATTGCGCATCCTTGTGCCGCTCCGAGAAGGGCGCTCTCAAAATGGCTTAACTCTTCCGCTCTTCTATATGCATTGCTCTCGCTGCTCTTGCTGCTCCCGCCACTTTCACTGACACCGCTTTCGCCCTTCCCCTTTCTCCTTTCGCTTCTTTCTCTTCTTTCGGGAGCGCCGAGAATGAAGCCTGTGAGTATGAGCAAAGCACCGATAAGCAGGGAAAAGACCTTACCGCTGACTGCGACGCTTCCATACTTGATTGCGATGTAAAGAGGGACTGCGGTGAGACCCGTGAAAAGTGTTGCAATTAAAATGATTGAGAGCATGGAATTTTCTCTCCAATTTTTTCTCCGATTTTTGCAGGCAAAAGATGCGAGAATATGCGAAAAATCCTCCTTGAATTTGAGAATAGCAGCAAGCATTGTCCCAAGATGGAGGAATATTGCATAAGAAATTGCATCTGATGGATTCTTGCCGAATGCATTTATTATCAAAAACATCGTTATTCCCTCACTACTTATCGGAAGCCACTCCGCTATGCCTTGAACTGCACCCAAAATGAGCGCTTGAATGATGTTTATTTCATCCGCCATCTCGAACACCGCTTTCCGTCACGCAAAAACGACATAAGCAAGAAAAATACAAGCAGATTCCTTCATGACTTTTGATAGGCTAAAATCTTTCGTTTTTTCGCCATCTCTTTCTTTTCCGAGTCACACTGAGAGCGGAGATGGAAAGAGCAAGATGAGCGATTTAAGAGGCATGCGTCCAGATGCTCGCGCATAAGAGACACAACACCTCACTTATGTGATTTCCTGAACTGCCACTCGTTTGGGTTGCTTCTCCCCTCGCACACTCGCTAATCGTGAGAGTTTAGGGCTGGTTCACATCAGCTCTGCTCCTCAGCATATCTCTTTCGCTCTTTCATAGGGGGATTTCCACGCCTTTCTTCGCTATTCCTTCCATACTTATTATTTCAACGCCTATGATATTCCCCTCCTTGTCCTTTTTTAATAATATCGCATCATCTATCTCCTCACATATCTCCTCCTTCTCAGGCTCATCAAACCAGATGTCCATAGAATCCGTCTCCCTGAAATAGTATATCCTTAACTTCTTCTCCATATTATCTCTCCCCTCTTTATCCTTTCCGTCAGATACACAGTTATTATAAATCCTTCCTCATTTAAATGCTTCGCAACCACGCAAATGAACTTATCGTTCAGCTTACGATAATACAGGAAAACAGTAGCGTCTTGCCTGCTCCTTCTGACCTCAAAGGGTTCAGTAAGCGCCAATTTCACTTCATTCTCCATATTCCTTACCGATGGATGCTTTTTCGTAGATATAACATCCCAATATGCTCTACTGATGCGTATTCGCTTGCCAAGCTTTGAAATCACCTCAAAAAGCAAATCCATATTATTATTAAATCTCAACTCAACAGCTCTATGTGAGGGAGGAGTATCGTTTCATCATATCCGTGACATCATCAACCGCCTCAGCGGAGCCCCTTATGTGCAGGAAGAGAGAACCTTGGGGGATTCTCCGACCGTGCACAGCGCCAACTCAAGCAAGCCCGGAGGTCTCCGTCAAAGAGGTATCCGTCAAAGAGACGTAAAAGACAAAAAACAGCATTGGCTTGAGAATTCATTTATTTATTGAGTGTCGTAATCGTATTCGCATCATTTCAATCCTCTCTTCTAAAATCTTTATCATTTTCTCAGCCAATTCTATAACAATTAAAGCATCTTCTCTCCTTATATCAGCACTCGTTTCATATCTCGTTCTCCCTCTCATCTCAAGCGCATGCGGATGGTTTTCTCCCTATATCTGATATTTCACCACTCATCACATACATGCGACCGAATTCAGAAATAATTCCTCCATTGGTATATTTCCGCCTGCGATTATTATGGGTGCTTTCGCACGTGAACTACCACCCGTTAAGGTGGTTTCCAGCGTTCGCCCGAGGCTTTTCGCCTGCGGACACATCTGCCGGTTCGAGGGGCTCACCGCTCCTCCATCCCATGCCTCTCGTTAAGGCATGGGCTATGTTTATCGCCGCGTTCAAATCTCGGTTGTAGATTAGTCCACATTTAGGACATCTGAATTCTCTCCCTTTAACTCGGGCAACATGCCCGCATCTATGACATCTCTTCGAGGTGTTCCTTACCTCTTTCTTGGACAGATACCTCACATCGACTCCTTCTATAAGAGTTTGTATTCAACATACGTCTGTAGCTTCCTGAACGGCAAGCTGTGGAAACGCCTGTTCAGCTCTTTGGACTTCTTGAAGTTCTCTCGCACTCCGTTCAAATCTTCCATGACTATCACAGGCTTAGGAAACTGCTTAGCGTAAGCGACTATCCCATTTGCTATTATGTGGAGTTGCTGGTTCACCTTGCGTTTTTCTCTACCTCTAAGCTCTTTAACCTTTCCGAATCTGTGCTTCTCTTGAAGTCTTCTCCTGATGTGTGCGTGCAATCCTCTTATCCTTTTGATCTCTGAACCTCTCCAGAACTGTCCTTTCATAGGCTTCTGATTGTTCTTTGAGATTGCGACTGCAACTGCCAGATTATGCTCGCCTCTGTCTATCGCTATTATAGTCTCAGGCTCATCATGAACTTCAACTGTCTTCTTAAGCACAAAATGGGCATACCATTCACCGTCACGCTTGACCATTTCAACGGTCGTGAGCTCCCATTCACCTCCGAGCGCTTCCTCTATCCTCTGCTTCTGCCTTTCCCCGAAGACTATCGGCAGACTGACTCTTTTTCCCTTGCTTAAGCTCAGCGTCAGCCAGTATGACGTCAGAATATTAGTGGTTTTAGAGAAGGTGTAGCATCGCTTATCGAAGCGTATAGAAACTGTTCTTATGCAGGTAACTCTTAGACTTGGAGTTGAAACTGAGATACCACTTCACGAGCTTCAGATACTCTATGAGAGCTCTGTTCAACGCCGAAACCTTGTTTGGATTAGGTTTGAACACTTTCCCCACCACCGCTATCTGAACTTCCTTCTCCATGGGAACATCCCTATTTCTTCCTTAGCTTCGCACTTTATTTTTCCCCACCCACCTCCCCTAATTCATCCGCCGTCTTCAGACGGTGGTCTTCTTAGCGCTTTATAATCCTCCCGCTTCTTCGTATCTTATCTCCTCTTCTTCCATCTCAAACAAAACTTCTTTTCTTCCTATAAAAAATAACCTCTTTCTCAAATAGGAGATCGGATATACGAGATACTCAACGGGTTCTCTGAATATAATCCATGTTTCCAATTGCAAATCTGCACATATTGCTCTCACTTTATCAACATCTTTAGCATAAACGAGAATGTCAATATCACTCTCTTCCCTCGCTTCTCCACGAGCAACACTACCAAATAGGATTACTTTTAATATCAAATCCCTTGCACGCTCATTTAATCGCTCAACGAAGAAATGCGCTGCCTCCCTCTTCTTTCGCTCAACATCGCTCAACATCACAATAACAATAAATGATTGTTGCACATCTCTGTTTTATTTGCTACTCCCGCTTTCGTATGCGGTTGAGCACATTCAAATGCTCTTTAAGCGGGAGAAATTTTGCGGGGCTTCCGACTGCGAGCGTCCAAGCAGGCACATCTTTCGTCACGACCGCTCCTGCGGCGACGAACGCCCCCTCGCCGATTTCAACGCCCGGAAGAATGACCGCATTTGCACCCACAGACGCTCCCCTCCTTATTCTCGGTCCTTCAAGCGGCTCTTCCATGCGCAGCGGATACTTGTCATTCGTGAGAACCGCATTCGGTCCGATGAAAACGAAGTCTTCTATCCTCGTATTTATCGGTATGAAAGCACATGATTGTATCCTCACATTGTTCCCGATGATTGTATTGCCCTCTATTACCGTGTTCGTCCCTACTAAAACATTATTCCCTATCTTCGTCCCCTCTCTTATCACTACATTATGACCTGTCTCAAAGTCATCTCCTATCTCTACACCAATGTAAATCACAGTATTTGACCTTATGATCGCATTATCACCTATTATCGTCCGCAATTTTCTCCCTTCTCCTCCCTCTCCTTCGCTCTCTTCCCCTTCCCATTCAATCCGTTCTGCCGTTTTGACAGTTTCCTTTTCTCGTCCCTCTACTGCTGCTCTTATCCTTTCTCTTCTTTCTTCTCCCTTCTCTGCCGTTTTCACCCCTTTTCGTATGCTCCTTAACATCTCCGCTGTCGGATGGCCGATGATTACATTTTCACATATTACTGCGTTCTTCCCTATCCTCACCGCTCCGTAAATAATTGCTGTCTCGTGTATCATTACAAATTTATTGAAAGGATGTGTCCTTCTGACTTACTGCTTACCAGAACCATTATGCCAGAAAGAGAGTGGAAAGACAATGTGGGCATTAATCGGAGCGTTGCAATGTGGAAGAGAGACGAATTGCAATAAGGAAGGGAAAATGAACGCACTTCGTTTTGGCTTTCGATTTGATAACATGCGAAAGCCTTCCATCTCTGTCACCTTTTGTCATAGATAGCATTCGGAGGAAACGGAGACTCACTTGGTTTTTCTCTCACGCCCATCAGCCTCACTGCTTCGCGTCCCTATGTTTTTTCTCACATTCCTCATACAATCTGCAACATATGTGAATGTCTGTCAGCGAGCCCGAAAGTAGTATTCATTCCTTATTCTCGGAGGTTGAAGACGAACACTTACAAGACCGCGTGCGGGTACGAGCGAGCAACTCACATCAGGAACTTTGAACGGTAGATTTAGGGAGGCTCGCCTGGTAGGACAGTGAAGAAGAGTGTGATCACAGGATCAGTTTTAGGACCGAATTGGCTTAGGACCGAATCGGGTTGCCCGCTTATAGCAGTAAAACAGTTTGCATGTTCATCACAGTTGCGCCTGATGCATCTCCCGGAGATTACTACCATGATGTGAGGGGGGCAAAGTTTTCGGAATAACTGTTGAGAAGACCGTTTATACAAACGTCCTAACAACAGTAATACCTGAGTTCTCAACGATAGCAATTCCAGCAGCAGCGATATTTGTCCTGCTTTTCTTCATCAGGAGAAAAAGAGCTCAGAATTCGCTCTCAAACCAAGTAATAACATTATTCAGATTTTTATTAAAATAGGGATGTGATATTTCAATATGAGAGTAGATTTCCACTTGTAAACTAAGAAAGTGAAATGTCCTCAAGCATCCTCTTGAGCTGAGGCTCTGTCAGGAAAACGCTGTATTCTATGCCCCTGCCACGACCCCGCCCTCTCCTCTCCATTCTTATTATACCGAATAGTTCAAGTTCAGAGAGGAAAGATGAGAGTCTTCGCCGAGTGAGAGGGGAAGGAGCGTTTCTGTTGTATATTTCGTATATCTCAGATGGAGATAATCCCTGATTCGCTGCTATTATTGAGAGCAGATATCTGTGAGCGAGAGGTAGCTTCTCTATCGCTCGCTTCACATGCAGCGTCTCAACATCATCAACAACATCATATATGAGCGACTCATCTATCTTATCTTTTCCTTCTATGACCGCTTTCTCTCCTGCTTTAAGCATAAGGTCCAAAGCAAATCTTGCGTCTCCTCCTCTCTGAGCTGAGAGCGCTGAAGAGAGTGCGATCGCACCTTCTTCAACAACACCAGAATAGAAAGCCTCCTTTACCCTGTCCTCAAGTATTCCTCTCAGTTGCTCCGCATTATACTTATTGAAAACGAGAATCTGAGGAGAGAATGAACTTCTCACTCTCGGATCCTTTATCAGGTCCAATACATTGAGAATATTAGATATCCCTATTATTGATATTTTCGGCGTCCTAGATAAATAATAAAGAATATCTCTCCCTCCATTTAATATTAACAAATCTATTTCATCTATCACAGCAATGAAAATCTTATCTCCTATCTCTTCCTTGAACTTCTTCCAAGCTTCCTTGAAGCTGTATCCTCTCGTCGGCAAGTATATATCAATGTCTGACGCAAGCTCAACAAGCGTGCTGTATGAAGTTCTTCCAGAAATTGTATAACTTATGAGAACATCTTCCATATTCTCTTCCCTTATCTTCTCCTTCAACTTATTTATAACGAAGAGAACTGTTGCTGTTTTTCCTGTCCCTGGAAGTCCGAGAATGAGCATGTGAGAAGGAGTGGAGCCGATGAGCGAGTATCCGAGATTTATACTTATCTGTGCGATCTCATCGTCCCTGAAAAGTATGCGATGCGGCGTCCATGTCGGCAAAAGAGCATCCCTGTTCTTGAATATCCTGAGACCCCGCTCAAATATTGCGAATGGCCCCTCACTTCCCACCTCAGACATTTCCTATTGAAATAAAACTTCACCTCGTATTTAAATTTTATTCATTTGTTATTTTTCTTTCTTCTACCTACTCACTCTTCTACTTCTTCGCTCTCTCCCCTTTCCCTTCTAACGCCCCTTCTAAACGCTCTCGCAGCTCTGCGATAACTCGCTCCTTCTCAGCAACTTCTCTCTCCAATGCATTGATGCGTCGCTCACGCTCTTGCAAGAGCCTCTTTAACCGACGCACCTCCGCTCGCAGCTTCTCACGCTCCTTCAAAACATCGCTACCAAGCATCATCTCAACGGCTCCTCTTATGAACGCTGAACGCTCAACGCCCATCTCCTCAATACGACGAAGCGTCTCCCCCTCCATATACACACTTACGACCCTGCCATCCCTCAACTCCGCAGGTCTCCCAGGACGACCCATCTTTCAATCCTCTATTTTTTTATTAAAAAATTAAGAGATGAAGAGATGCCTATTCACATCTATACTTTCCTTTTCTTTCTCATTCTTTTTCTTAATTAATTAATTATTAATTAATCTTAATAATAAAGATAATCCAAATGAAAAAGAGGTTATTTAAAGCTTTTCCCTATAAACTATATAAACTGCTCTACCGCCGCAGGGGCGGCAGCAACATACAGCGTTGCACTCGTAACATTCAAACACCTTTGTTGCGTTTGAGACTCCTCAGGGCTATTACATATGCTGATGCGGTGTGAATATCCATGCCCAAGTCGCCGGCTATTATTTTTGCGCTCGTTGAAGAATATGCCGGATTGACTTTTATCAGCACTCCAACCACTTTAGGAACCAAAATTTCCATTTGTTGGATAAACTGTCCTAAAGCCATCTTTGATATTTTCCTTTTTGAGCTTTTGTCTCCTTTGGCTTTCGGCTTGGAAAGCTTCTCGACAACATAGTATTTTACGCCGTGATCTCTACCATACTTCACGAGTCTGGCTATGGCTTCCTGCCTGATGGTTTCAGACTTCTTCCTCGGAAATCCGTGAGATGTCACCTCTGGAAAATGCTCGTTTTTTGCATCCCTTATGGTACCGTTTTCATCTATTATTACCATGCATACCCTATCCGGGTTGAAGTCGAAGCCAGCAAAATGACCTGCAGTCTTAGACTTTGACGCTTTTCGCATATATTTCAGATAAAGTTCGAGCGGGATGTTAATGTGAATCTCAAGTTTTTCGTCTTTCAAATAGATTCCTGCCCCGTAAGAGATGCTGGAGCTTGCCAGCTCGTTTATTATGGGTATATGCTTCTTGCTGAATCGAGATTTGGCAGTAATCCATCTATGTCTGCCGCTGGCGGACGGAACTTTTATGCGAACGGTATCCGCCGCATCAAATTTGATGTTCCTGTTGCCATTTTCGTCCTCGCTCCCGACCGAGAAGAGCTGTGGCTTCTTCAACTTCAAGTACGGCTGATTTGAGTATAACTGCGCCCTTCTTAGCGCCGACACAGAATACCACTTGTTATTAAGTATTCTCGAAGTGAGTAGCTTCACTATTTTGCTCTCCTTGATTCCCTTTCTCATTAACGAGTGAGCGCACTCAATAGCATCCTTGAAGTTTCTCATTGCGTAAAGCAGGAAGGCTTTGTCCTCCAAGGAGTCGAAGAGTAGTTTCCCCTTGACGGTGGCTACCTCTTTCTCTTTCCCCATTTCTCCACCACCAGCCTGTCGTTTTCAGGGTCGTAGTAGACAACCAGCTTGTCCCCCTCCTTCAATCCCATTCTCTCCGCCACCTCCTTCGGCACAGTCATCCTCATCTTGGGTAGCACCCTATACACACCTATCAACTCCATAGTGCCACTCTAAACATTTAAATACCCCTGACATAAATAATTATGTGACGACCCCGATGATGAAGGCGATGGGGGATGAGCATCCGTGAATCTGGGTTCGACGAGGGGAGTGCCCTCAGTGTGACGAAAAAGCGGAACAGCGCCAAGGTGCTCCCGCAGTCGGGCTCGGAGGATGACACCCGTGATGAAGGTCTCCGCTACACATGCAAAGCTACGAAAGTAGCGGAGAATCAGAACGGCACTGTCCTTATGCCTTATGAAAAAAGCAAGCAAGAGCAGGGGGAGGGATGGGATTTGGCAGCCTACGAGGCAGCCTACGAAGCGGATAGACCCACATCTTCATTCCCTCAGGCCGTCTTACGTCTGCACAGCATATTTACAAGTGGAAATCTACTCTCATATTGAAATGCACTCGCACCGCGCGCTCACCATGTTTACAAGTGGAAATCTACTCTCATTAAGTGACCTGGCAGGATGATGTCGTAGAGAAGAGATTGAGAAGAAAGAAGCGAAGAGAGAAGAGATAAGTGATGGTCTGGGAATTTCCCCTGTTCTTTTTCCAAAAGGGCGTTGGAGAGAGGAGAAAGCATTAAGGGGGTCAGGGTGGTTAAATTTCCTAATTGTTTTCAAAAATCCCTTGTCACCTCTTTCCCAATTTTCGGTGGAATAGAGTGGAGGCGCCTTTCACGACCTCGCTTCGGTCCCGAATTTTCGGTCCTAACCCCTACCTACGACCTCTTTTGGACCGTTGGACAAAGGTCGCAAGGACCGATGCTTGTTTTAGGACCGTGTGAGTTGAGAGGGGGAGGGGCTCCCCAGGGAGAGAATCTGTGAATCATATGTGAAAATATGCGTGATATCTGAGTTTTTACCCAAATTATTTAAATGAAAAAGTGAAAAGAATAGAAAGATTGAGAGTGAGAGGGGAAGAGCGCTGGTGGTGAGAAATGGAAGAGCGCAGCAAGCCCTTAGAGATGCTGAAAAAGCTCGCTTCCGCACTTCGTCTTGACCTTTCAAAAGCGGATGACTACGCCTTCAAGCGTGAGAAGAACCCACGAAGAGAAGATGCAATCGTGCGGAACGCAGAGTATGAGAAGCCAAAAGCGCTTTTGCTTCTGCTTTTGCTCTACTTTTGGAACGATGTCGTGAGAGTGAAGCGAATCTTAGGTTACTCAGACCGTAATCCTCGTCTGAGCAGAGAATTCTTCCGCAAGCTGCTCTGGAAATACTGCGATGAGTTTTTCGAGGAATCTAAGGAATTATTCCCCTCTTTTGAAGGAAGAAGAGAGAGAAACCACTGCATCTTCTGCGGAGAAGATGTGAAACTCGAAGCAGCAGACAAGCATTTTGCAAGATATGAGCATTTGATTTTACATCACTTCCGCAAACTTTTGGTTTCTTCACGAGATTATGCTGGTCTGAGCAATAAAGAAGCGGTCAAAAAACTTCAGTCCTTGCGAAAGTATTTCGCAGGAAGGATTTAAGAATATTGTTGCTGCTAATTCCCTTTCAAATGTGGAGCAGGTGATGCGGGCGGGAGAAAGTAATAACATTATTGTATTCATTACTGCCTGCGGTGCGGGTCTAGGGTCGGGCGGACCCGAAGTGAAGCCCTCGACACCACGACCTCTGCCCGCAAGGCTGAGAGAGCTGGCGGGTAAGTCGTGTGTATGAAATGGGAACCGAACCTCGCTGGAGGAGGATGCCACTCACTTCAGTGAGGGGAGGAGGTCACAAGGCGGAAGCGGTCAAAAGTTCACGCCTCTCTTTCATTATTTTTGAAAAAAATTCAAATTTGCGGAAAAATCATCAAAAAAACAATGAAAGAGACGGTATCCTGAAGAGGTTTAGAGCAGGACCGGAAGGACTGTAATCGTGAGTCGTTTTGTTGTTTGCAATACAGAGTAGGACCAAAACTTTCTGATTTCCCGCTTGCTAAAAGTTCCTGAAAACTAATATTAAGAAAATGCGCTCACTGTGAGAAAAAGCGGTAGAATATGTAAACGTTAGTGTAAGTAATTGTGAATGCTGAACTGAACATAAACAGACTTTAACGGTCCTAAACAGTCCGAACTCCCCCCTAACGGTCCTAACGGTCCTAAACTTAACCTACCTTAACAAAATTAACATATCATTTTTCATCACCTAAACCCTGTCTTATTATACTGAAATAGTATGAAAAAACAGTATTGACCTAAACTATCATCAGCAACCTGTCCTTCATCAGTAGTTTATCTTCGCGATTGTTGGAGGGGCAGAGGGGGATATGCACTCAAACATGCAAGGGGAGAGTATTGTGAGTAGGGTGAGGAACCACAGGATACGCCTCAAAATGATGCTTGGGGATTCTCGCTTCTTAGAGAGAAGTGAGCGACATCAAAACAATTAGCGCTTCATTTCAACAGCAGTCGTCGCACAATAAACACTTGAGGAAACTTGAGAAACTTGTAGTCGGAGGCGTTGTGTGTTTCAGTGGTATTCACCTGGAGAGAACGAGACATCAGTATGTGAGAAAGTTGCGTTGTGCATGGTCGCTGAGGCGCTGTAGGCTCGTAGCGAATGTGTAACAATTATTTTTCATTGGGTAAATAGATGCGTGTGTGGCGATGATAAGAATATCAGCTCCTTTTTTGGGAGAAGAAGAGATATCTGCGGTTGAGCGCGTTTTGCGTTCTGGAAGGCTTTCGCAGGGAGCGTATGTTGAAGCGTTTGAGTCCGCTTTTGCTGATTTCATAGGCGTTGAACATGCGATTGCGGTCAGCTCGGGGACAGCTGCGCTTCATATCGCATTACTCGCTGCGGGAATAGGTAAAGGGGATGAGGTAATAACGACACCATTCACATTCATAGCGACGGCAAATGCGATATTGTTCGTGGGAGCGAAGCCTGTTTTTGTTGATGTTTGTGAGGATGGTTTCAATATTGATGTTGAGAAAGTGAAAGAAGCGATAAATGAAAGGACGAAAGCGATAATTCCCGTCCATTTGTATGGACAGCCATGCGACATGAAAGCAATTGCAGATCTAGCGGAAGACCACAATTTGCATGTGATAGAGGACGCCTGTCAGGCACACGGCGCGGAGTTCGCAGGCAAGAAGGTCGGCTCATTCGGGACTGCGGGATGCTTTAGTTTTTACCCAACGAAAAACATGACGACAGGAGAGGGTGGAATGCTCACAACAAACAGCAAAGAAATTGCGAAAAAAGCCAGAATGCTCAGAAATCACGGCTCCTCTGCGAGATACATGCATGAAATTTTGGGATTTAACATGCGTATGACGGATATAAGTGCGGCAATAGGCATTGAACAATTGAAGAAATTGCCTTATTTCACGAAAAGGAGGCGTGAGAATGCGGAATATTTGACGGAAAGGTTGAAAGGAATACGTGGGATTGTGACGCCTGTCGTGAAAGAGCGAAGGACACATGTCTTCAATCAATACACGATAAGGGTCGTTGGCGATGAAGAAGCCGATAGAGCCGATAGAGCCAATGGAGCCAATAGAGCGAAGGGAAACAGAGGAAAAGAAGGAGTGAATAGGGATGACCTTGCAAGGATGCTCACTGAGAGAGGCGTTGAGGTTGGCATATATTATCCAAGACCTGTGCATAAGCAACCTCTTTACAAGAAACTTGGATATGAGGAGCGATATCCGATATCTGAGAAGCTATCTGAGGAAGTTCTCTCGCTACCTGTTCATCCAGGGGTAAGAAAGGGGGATTTGGAAATGATGGTCGAAATCATTCATGAATGTATAGAAGAAGGCGAAGAGCGGGGAAAAGGCGGAAAGAGGCGGGGAGAGAGGGGAAGTATGAAGGGAGGGAAAGAGAGGGGAATGGAGTGAGAAGTGGATGAGAAGTAGTGATGGAGTAGTGATGGAGAGATGAGGGTGGGTGTGATAGGTGTCGGGAATATGGGAAAGAATCATGCGAGGGTCTACAGCATGATTGATGGCGTTGATCTTGTGGGTGTCGCGGACATAAGCGAGGAGAGGGCGAAAGTCGTCGCATCAGCATACGGAACGGAAGCGTTCACGGATTTCAGGGATTTATTGAAGAGGGATTTGGATGCGGCCTCTATTGCGGTTCCAACGAGCAAGCACAGGGATGTTGCCGTTGTCGCTGCTGATTTTGGTGTGCATATGCTCATAGAGAAGCCGATTGCGGATTCACTCGCAGCTGCTGATGAAATAATAAAAGCTGCTGAGCGTTCTGATGTGAAAGTGATGGTTGGGCACATAGAAAGGTTCAATCCAGCTGTCGTTAAGTTGAATGAGGTCATATCAAGAGGCAAAATTGGTGAGATATTGACAATGTCTTCGAAGAGATTAGGGCCTTTTCCTCCTGCAATAAGAGATGTAGGCGTCATTCTTGACCTCGCCGTCCATGACATAGATATAATATCATATTTATACGGGAGGAAAGTTGAGAATGTATATGTAATAGCAGGTAATTCATTTCACATGGAGGAGGATTACGCATCAATTATGCTGAAATATGGAGAGAACAAGGCTGGCATCGTTGAAACGAACTGGCTCACGCCTCGCAAGATAAGGACGCTTTTCGTCGTAGGAACGAGCGGCGTCGCATATCTGAAGTATATAGAGCAGGAATTGGAGATATGGAAGGAAGAAGGCGTAATAAAAGAAGATGTTGCGAGGCGGGAACCTTTAATGAACGAAATTGAGAGCTTCTTGAAATGTATATCCTCAGGAAAGGAGCCAAGCCCATCGGCAGAAGAAGGGAAATATGTGCTCGCAGTGGCCATCGCATCTATAATATCATATAAAGAAGGGAAGGAGGTGGAAGTGAGGAGCATTTATGATGATAAAACGGATGCTAAACTGAATCCCTTGTCTCCCTCTGCTCCCTTATCTTTAGATAGATAATCATCTTCATATTGCTCCGCCCAGTATTCATCCATCGCAGATATATCAACACCTAATTCCTCCAGCTTCCTCTTTTCCATATTATAACTTAGGAATACGCAATTAAAAGATTAACTCACATTTAAGGAAATATTGCAAATGAGTTGAAGAAATTTGAAGATATGGAAAAAAAAGAATGAATAAAAAGGAATGAGAAGAAAGAAGAGAGAATGAAAAGAAAAATGGATTAGGAAGAAGGCATGTATGTCACCTCAAGTTTGGGTGCATCTTCAGTGTAATATTCTTTTTGAGCGATTACGAAATATTTTCCTTCAGGAGCATTGTCCCATTCAAGCATGAATCCGTAATTCTTTTCCGGATATTCGCACCACTCCTTGACAACATCAGTTATATTTTCATTCATAACTAATGTTGGATGACCGGAGAAATTGCTGATTTCCGCAATTTTAGGACCGAAATCGCCACCTGAAGTGTTCCAATTTTCCGTTTTATTCCGCTTATTCCATGTGACTTCATATTCATCCCAAGAATTCAGCACCTTATGAACGCTTAAGGATGAATTAGAAGGTGCACCATGGGGGGAAGGCCCATCAATTTTCACGATTAACTTCGCTTGAATTATTTTTGAATTCTCCGGTATTGAACTCAAATTGAACTTTATTATGCCTCTACTAATACCATAAGAGGTATTTCCGATGTATATCCATGGATACCAGCCATAATTTCTGAAGTATAGATGCTTTGCGAGCCAAGCATCCTCAATATTCTCTCCACCTATTACAACAGTCACGGGCATTGAAGAGCGTGTTTTGAATTTATATTCGCCACTTCTCGCCTTGTTTCCACTCATATCTGCGCTCACAACCTCAAAATAGTATGTCCTTCCGCTCTCCAACCCTCTTATTGTGATGTTATGATGCGTGACGAATGCGGAATCGTATGCTTCATAGGAGTAATTACCGCTTTCTGTTCCATATCTGACGAGGCTGTCCGAGATTTCGTCTGTGTCCCATTCTATTGTTGCGGAATTGTTTGTGCAAGCGACAGACACATTTCTTATTTCCGGCGGCGAGACATCACCGGTCAGTTCGTAAGTCACAACAAGCTTCGGAGCAAGTTTCTCATTCCAATCTGTCTGATATATGATGAAGAATTTGTCTTCAGGTGCGTCCGCTTCTATCAGGAATCCATAGTTGCTTTCAGGATTCTTCACCCACTCTTGAACGACTTCAGCAATTTTTCTGCACTCAAAAACGACCTTTCCACTTGAATTGAACGACTTTGTTTCAATCGCTGGACCGAAATCGCCACCCGGGTTCTCCCATTTCACCTTTCTGTTTCTATTATACCATGTAACTTCGTATTCTTCCCATGAAGCGAGCAACTTATGCACATTTAGGGAGACATTGTAGTCGACATCATAAGCATTAAGCTCCAATTTCGCACTTAAAATGCTTGCATTTCTCGGTATAGAGCTCAGATTGAATTTCAGAACCCCTCTGCAAGTTCTCCATCCATACTTTCCAATGTATATATATGGATAATAACCGTAATCTGTTGCCGCTTCAAGCAGCATCGCATCATCCACTTCCTCCTTACCTTCAATCGTTACCGTCTCTGATAGCGGCAGTCTTGGCGGTGTTGGAGGCGTCAAGAAAGAATATTCTGAGCTCTGGTTGGAATTCCCAGCCTCGTCAGTTGAATTTACGACGAAATAATAAGTTGTGTTGGGAAGAAGACCTGATAAGACAATACGATGATATTTCACATGGCTTGAATTGTATTTTCTGAGTGTATAATTTCCTGATGAGGTGCCATATTTGACAAGACTATCCGCTTTCTCGGTTGTTATCCATGTTATGACTGTTGAATTTGCATGTTTGACTGTTATATTTCTTATTGATGGTGGTGTAATATCTATTTTCAGCGTTATGTTCTTAACGCTCTCTTTATTTCCAAATATATCGACGGAATAATACCATATTGTGAATATGCCTTCATCAGTTATTGTAATATTGAAAGGATCATTTCCAGGGACAGTCTTCCATGAACCCTCTCGTGAGAAAGAGTAATTGGTATAAGCTACATCGGAATCGTCACTGCGATGGAAAGTGACGACAACAGGCGTGGAATTTATCCAGCCCTTTTCATTGGGTTGAGGCATGATTTCAGTAGTTGTGATTGGTGGCGTTGTGTCATTTATCCCAGGAATCCAACTCACTCTCCATTCCTTTAGGATTGGAGTTGCAGGCGGATTATCCGTCCGTAGTTCCGCTTTCAACTTTATAGATTGAACACCGGAAAGGCATGCAGAGATGTCATCCCCTTTCCCAGTGAGGTTGGAGCAAAGCACTTCATCAGTTTCAGCATCCAATATAGAAAAGCTTATGTATGTTCCTTCTGGCGTTTCATAATCAGCATAGAATTTGTCCCATGACTGAAGGGAAGTTGGGGTGATAGGAGTTGAAATAAGATATGCGGAAGTGGAACCTGCAATAATTTCAAGATACGGTCTTTGTTCTTCCGAGGCTTCTCTTGATTTAAAATCATCTTCTCGAATACTAAATCCTTCTTTCAATATAATAGCAAAAGTATCATCCCAATTCACATTGAGTGAATTTTCAGCTTCTGGCCCCTTCAAGGTAAAATTGAGCCATTGCCCGGACAAATCACCAGAAACATCCAATGAATCTATTACTGTCGGGTCATAATCTCCACCGGGATTTTCCCAATTTTCTGTTTCATTTCTCTTATACCAAGTTACATTATACTCATCGAAAGAACCATTTAACTTGTGGATAAAAATAGTGCTATTTTCATTAGGATACTCTGTCTTAAATGCGAATAGGTTCAATCTTATAAAATTTATTTCACCGCTCCCATTTGGTAGAGAAAATTCCATTAATATTCTAAATCTGTCTTGACTTCCCAACCATAGATCTCCTTCTCCCGAACAGTAACCGTCTACAATAGATATTCTAGCATCCTTTGTCGGATATACTTTATTCTCAGGGAATTTTATCTTTGCAGAGCCATTGCTTATCTCTATGTTCTCTTTGCTTTCTATCTTTGTCTCATCATCAAAGTAATCCCACCAAGATGTAGCAACAGAAAAGCTGTGAATTGTGCTTTCTGTGTTTACATTCTTTTGAGGACTTAAATCTTGGCATCTGTAGTATAGGGTGTAGGATTTACCATCCTCAACTGAGAGATTGAATGAATGTTCTGTTCCTCCTGTTTGGGTGAAGTTTGTTCCCTCTCCATAATTGAAATCTGAGAAGGAATATTGGCATATAGCTGGCACATCTGTTTCTATGACTATACTTATTATGGGAGTCCCCCCTTCAATTATGGAATTGTTCTCAGGGCTTACTATTGTGATAATTGGCGGAGTTGCATCGGGAGCTTTTGTTTTAAAGCTTTTCTCGGTGCTTGTCGCCGTTTCGTTTACTGTTTTCGATTCTATAACAAAATAGTATGTTGTGTTTGGGGATAGGTTATCAAGTTTTATGCTGTGGTATTTTGTTGGGTTTGGGTCGTATTTTTGCTTAGAGTAGTTTCCTGGAGAGGTGCCGTATTTTACCAAGGAATCGGCTTCTTTGTTTGTCTGCCAAGAAATAATAGCAGAATCTTCTGTTATGCTTCCTACTTTTATGAGAGAGATTTGCAAGGGTAATTCTCCTCCTCCGATTGGAGAGATTATAGTTCCTCCTGATGTATATAGCAAGCCACTTTCCTCATCCATATCGTTTCCGCTAAGATCATGCCTCGTCTCAACAACCTTCATATTTGATGGGTCTGATATATCAACTACACGGAAACCCCAACTTGAAGCTCTTGGAAGAGAATAAGCATAAGTTCCGTAGACAACAACGGAATTTGTCCCACATGTATAAACTTTGTCCAATATGACAGGATTCTCTGGGTCAGAAATGTCAATAGAATATAGATAGTTCTCATCGGCACCTACATAAACAACACCCCCGGAAATATCCAACTGGCGACCCGTAACTGTGTATGCATTTATGCTTACATTGCTCACTATCTTTGGATTTGTTCTGTTAGAGATGTCTATAATAAATACTCCATTCTCTCCAGCGGTAACGAGATAATCCTCTCCGTATCTTGCAAATGGCTGTCCTGTCCCCAAATCTTCGTTATAAACCAATTCTGGATGCTCGGGGTCTGAAATATCATAAACTCTCAAACCTCCTGCATATAGATAATTGTCAACTGCAACCAAATAACCTCCGAGATTCGGGCCCTGCCCGATATAAACAAGCTTTGGATTTTCTGGGTCTGATATATTCACCACGGCTAAATCTCCCCAACCCATTGAAAGAAACCAATAATTATCTTTAATTTCAGCTCCAGCATGTCTTCCATCAGTTTTTACCCAAGCCACTTCTCTTGGATTTGGAGGGTCCGAAACATCCACTACCCACCCTCCACCATTATGAGCACCTATGAATGCGTAATTCCCCCTCACTTTTATACTATCACCCACAGGAACAGGCATCCAGGGAGATGTCATCAGCTCAGGCTCTTCTATATCTGTTACATCTACAATTATCCACCCGTCACTGAATCCTGTCTCAAAAACATAAGTTCCGTATGGTAATTCATGGACGAATATGCTTTCTGAATAGGCAGGATAACCTGAAAATTTGGTAACTAAAGATGGATTAGTTGGGTCTGAAATATTATAAATTCTGAAACCTTCGTAGCGGGTGGAGATAAATAAGTAATTTTCTAAAATTTTTATATCATTTGGGCCTTCACCTACTGTAATGGGAATATATGTAACTTCTGTGGGATTGCTCGGGTCAGAAACATCAAATATATAGAATCCCTCATGAAGCATAACAGCATATACATAATTACCTTTTTTGGCAAAACCGCTCATACCGTGCCAAGCATAACCTGTGAATTTTCCCTCAAGTTTGGGAGAAAGAGGATCAGAGATATTGAAAATATAGAGCAAATTGTTGTTATCTCCAGTGTATAAATAATTTCCCTCAACATAAAGCCTCCATATTCCTCTACAATCCCCACCTAATTCATCTACATTAATTCCAGCAACTTTCGCAGGATTTTTCTTATCTGAGATATCAACAATCGTGATGTCGTCTCCGTAAGCATTTGGAGTTGTAAGATAGGCGTAATTTCCCTGAACCTGAACATCCATACCGCCCATGTCCAAAGAGGAAACAATATAAGCATTTTCAGGGTCTGAAATATCTGCTATTACGAATTTGCCACCTATTACATAGAGATAGTTTCCATTCGCATACAGACCTCTAATTGTTCCAGCATCAGTGTGCAATATATTGACTGGGGGGGTCTTTTCTTTGTATGTTCCATACTTTCTATAACTATTATAGGAATGAATACACTCCATCTTTATGTTTTCTATTTTCTCTTTTGTTGAGATATCGTATATCCTGACTTGAGAGCCTGAAGCGACATAGAGATAATTGCCATAGGCGATTGTATCATAAGAAGCCCCTGCATCCCATTTCCCAATAACCTGCGTCTGCCCTGCAGATACGATGCCTGATGCAAGCAAAGACAGCACAAATACAAGAACCACTCCCAGAGCCCCTCTTGCTCTCATCATCTTGGAAGAAGATTGCCACGAGCAATGTAAAGCCTTTCTATCTTCTGAAGGGGGATGTCTGTCATTTTGAGTATATCGGGGGAATAGAGCATAGAAAATTTGAGCTTACGGAAACAGTTGTGATATACATTTTGTAAATAATTAACAGATTTATTCATTAAGAAAGGGATTTAAATGATAAGAAGGAATATGAAGAACAATGAATGAGCGACACGATAAGGCGAGGAGAGAAATATTTGGGAAGGCAGTGAAGGTAATGGAGAATTTTCGCGCAATTCCACATGGAGAGGGGGCATCTCTGCTAATATTATTACTCTCTTCGATCATATTGGGATTTGTTCTTCCCACATATTTTCTCTTTATACCATACGGAACGGATGTATACGGTCATTTATTCTTCACTCGTATTATGGAACATGCGAATTCACTGAACGGTTTTTATAAGCATTGCTTGGAGGAGGGATATTTAAGGTATGACTATCCTTTCGGTTTATGGCTTTTTGGCTCCATTGTTGCAAAAGTAACGGGAATGAATATGCTTGAACTCGCACAGAATATGCCATTTTTATCATTTCTCATTCTCTTATCTTTATATTTTTCATATGCAAAGATTTTTAATGCATCAAGAAACGAGGCAATTCTTTCTGTTGCGTTTCTCATATCCATGCCAATTATTTGCACTGATATATTAGCATACTCAACATCCGTTTTTGTCGAATCTTTCATACTTATCTCCCTTATCTACCTCATGCTGAATAATAGCATATCAAGATGGAAGCGTTATGTGTTGATTTCCCTGCTTTCATTCACGCTTTGCTTCACGCACACAGGAACAACGATGTTCTTACTTTTCCTGATAGCCACATACCTTCTCATATATGCTGCATTATGGGGAAAGCTTCACAAGGATGTATACATTTCGCTTGCATCATTGATGTTCTCATTCATCATTGCAATACGTTTTTTCCCAAATGTCCATCCACAATATATAGATAAAGGCAGAATTTTGGTTTCAGTTGGTGGCTCTCTATCATCCCTTCTGCATATTCCATTCGGAAAAGAAGTATCAAAAATTTTTTATGAGCAGATATTTGTCGGATTAAACCCTCTTTATGTTTTATTATCGCTATTTTCTGTGTATTCAATATGCAAATTGTTAATATTTATGCATAATGTGATCAAAGATAATATAAAGAAATTAAGAGGAAGATTACCATTTAGGTATTTTTCGGTTCCTATTATAGGAGGTATAAGACATGTTCCGCATACGTCATTATTTTGGCCTTTCTGGTGGGGCCCTATTCATTTGCTCCTCGCCATAATCGGTGCGTTCAAGACGAACAGGGAAGGAATATGCTTGCTTCTTTCAACCGCCGCTGTAACAATACTGCCGGGACAGGGTGCGGTAGCCGCTCTAAGAAGTATCAGTTACCTCTTCATCATCATCCCAGTGCTTTCCTCAATCGGTTTTTATTATGTGAAGGACAAAGTGGAGCATCATTTATTGCGCTCTTCACGAAAAATTTTTGTATTTATTGCTTTATTAATATTGTTCTCTTATATTGTAATATTGCCTGTAATTGGAAATCTGTATTATCATCCATTGATAAGCGGAACAAAATGCGAGAGGACGGGTCTTGGATGGTTGAGAGGCGTAGGTTCCCCAGAAGAAAGATGTGCGGGTTATGGATACCGACACATGATATATGTATATGGAGATAAAATACCCGCAAGCGTGACGACTGTTTCGTCAGGCTCAGAGATGAGCAGGTTCGAATGGGATCAGTATAGTGCCTGTTTTAATGTGAATGGTGAAAGATATGCACAGGATTTGTATGCAACTTTCGGCGTTGAGTATTTAATAGTTTCGAAAAGAACACTGCGGAATTTTGGCGAGAGACCAGAAAGATTGATGATAGATTACAATGAAATGTATGACAAAGTTTATTCTTCTGCCGAATATTTCTCCATTTATAAATATATAAGCCCCCCAGTTCACAGAACAAATATCAGTCCACACTTAAATTTTGCAGATGTTGGGATAATAAAGGATGCTGGTGATTGTTATTTGGTGGATACGGGTGAATACAAGGTGAGAATAGGCAAAACCGACCCTGGAATGAGATATATAGGTAATAAAACAACGAATTTCTTAGGCGATGAAGGTTTATATTATGATTTTCTGATAATTGCATGGAGTAGAGGTTCTCATCAAGGAGCTGTTGGAGGTTGGGCGTTTCACGAAATGGAATTTCCGGTTGTGATACTGGGTGAGAATCAGATAATTTACAAGGCAGTATTGAAAAATAAAGAAGAGAACTGGGCGAGTTTGACGGTGAAATACACATTCTTTAAGAAGGCATTTAGAAGGGAGATAATCATATCCAACGACTGGGTGAATGACTCAACGATGGATATAAATGAGCTTACAATGACTTTCTTCTCTCCTATGAGATATTTTGAGCTTGGACTTGGCGATGAAACTGTAAAGAAGCGGACAATGTATCCGTGTCAGGATATCGTGCCAATAAATAAGATAAGATTTGATAGCATGTTTATCCATAATGAAAATGGACAGGGCATATATGTGAAGTTTGATAACACATGCCCTTATCCAAATAAGGTATCATATTATGGTTACACTGACTATCCGTATTATGTGTTGACGCTGCATATGAAGTATGAAATAGAACCTGCGGAAGCGATGCATGTGACACAGTGGATTTCAATAGGAACAAAGGAGGAGGCAAAAAGGAATATAGAGCGCTACACATCTGTTTCATTATATCCCTATCCGAATGGTGAGATGCCCCTTGTATTAATAAGTGATGGAAATTTGATTGAGGCAATTTCTAATGGCGTTAGCAATTCCTCTAATACTTCCATTAAGATGCTGAAGGATGTGAAATTCACAGAAGTAATTAGAGATTTGAATGAAAGCAAAATAGATAGCGGTGTCATAGTAAAGGAGAAATTGAGAGGGAATAAAAGTGTTGAACGCATAAAGGAAATAAAAAAGATAGCAAGTGAGCATAATATTGAAATAGGCATCATGTCTGATGGATATAATCTTGAAGCAGTGAGAACGCTCGCAGAAGAGAACTTTTCTTTCATGATTTCAGAAAGCATACCGCCACCTTTTGAGAAATATTTCCAAGAAGGACTGAGGAAACCACAAACAGCTTATTATCATAGCGAACCTCTCGATTTGATTCTATTGCCCATTTCATTACCTAAGGTCGGTGGATCCACATATTTCTATGGCAACAATTACGAGAAGGCTTGGGAAGCTGTGATTGATTCTGTTATTAAAAATGAGGATTTGTGCCTGTTCATGTGGAATTCAGATAAAGCAGGCAGAACTGAATATGCAACGCAAATGCTGAACACAATTGAATATGCCAAAGAAAAGGGTATGACTTTCGCAACACCTCACGAGATTGCGAAGCATTTATTATTGCTAAAGAATGTCTTCGCAAATGTCTCAATAGAAGATAAAAAGATTGTTATTTCTGTGCAGAATCAAAATGATGAGGCGGTAAAAGGTATCACATTTAAGATGAAATTAGAGGACAATTATATTGTAAAAAATGGGAAAATTGTAAGAATATCCGATGGAACTGATAGAAAAATATATTATATCAGTGTGGATTTATTACCAAAAGAGACAAAAATAATAGAAGTTATCGAGAGAAGTTAAATTCTTCTTAATACTCTTTTGACTATCTGGATGATGGATTCATTTTCCAAGAAATCCAATTTTTCGCTCACCTTTCTCCCCGGATATCTCTCCGTCATTGAACCTACTATTAGACCAATAATAGCTGAGGAAACGATTATAATGCTAAAAAATCCATATAAAATATGCTCTTTCCTGTTTTGTTTAAAAATACATGCAGGAAGCGTTGCTATTGTTCCCAGGAGGGAGATGAGCCATCTGATAAGATAGTATTTGACAGAGAAATGATGAATATACTTTCTGCTCAATCTCGCAAACATTTTACCGAGAAAATACTGCCTTCTCATGAGCCATTGAAGTGTATCATAATGTTTGTGAAATATAATTGCATGTGGGGTATATCTGAGTTCATATCCTTTTGCTTTTACTCTTATCCCTAAATCAACATCTTCGAGACTTCTCAGGTTTTCATCAAATCCTCCAATAGCATCTAAAACATCTTTTCTGTATGCTGCATTTCCTGTAAGGAGATATTCCTTTGCTCTCTCTCGCTGATTGAACCTGTTTCCGTATTTCTCGGTCAGCGTTTTAGGATTATATGCTACAATTTCCCCTCCAACACCTCCCACTCTCTCATTTGTGAATTCTTTCACTAAATTTTCGATCCATCTTTCATCCGCTATGCAGTCATCGTCGGTAAAGCAAATTATTTCTCCCCTTGCATTCTCTATTCCTAAATTTCTCGCTGCAGATGGTCCTTTATTTTCCTGTGAAAACCACTTGAAAATACAAGGCGCTTTCTTCGCATATTCTTTCAAAACTTCTTCTGTGCCGTCTGTTGAGCCATCATTCACTACAATTATCTCATATCTGCCCTTTGGATATGTTTGATTGAATAAAGATTCTAAGCATTCCTTAAGCAATTCCTTTCTGTTATATGTTGCGAGTACAATACTTACAAACTTATAATCTTTCATAATTCCTAGCCACTAGCTAATTTCTTTCTCATTAATTTTTTAACTTATATCCTCTTCTTCAGTTTTAGTTCTTTTACTTTTTCTCTCAGCTTTCTCTCTTCTAGTATCTTATTATAGTCGTACAATGTGTAAGTCGGTTCTCTTCTTGCAAATTCACTACATTCTTCGAATATTTCCATCAAAACTCTACCATCCATATCGTTTGGTATCGGTAGACCAAAGATATATAGTATAGTTGGAGCTAAATCATAAATTTTTGGTCGGTCAACAACACAACCTCTCTTGATGTCTTTACCATAAGCAAGGAAGATACCATATGGATCGTGATAACCGCCTGGCTCAAATGTTTCGAATATTTTACCATCTAAGGAAGGATCAATTATGAATCCATTTGGGATTAGTACAATATCTGGGGCAAAATCCAGCAAAGGACCTGAATAAACTTCGTTTTTTGTCAAAATTCGCTTAAAAACTTTTTGACCTCTGTACTCAAGCTTGCTTAAAATCATCTTAATTTCTTTAGCGAGCTCCCTTTTCTTTTGCTCATCAGTTTCATTAATGTAAACTCCCATTGACTCAGTCGTTGGAATAAATACTTTCGAGTTTGTAAAATCGATTTTTTTACTATAGTTAATTTTCGCATCTTTAAAAATGGCTCTAAAAATCCTTTTAGAAATGGGTTTGATCATTGGATTAGAAGCAAGTTTGAAAAGAAGTTTTGGAATTTTGACTTTTTTTTCTTTTTTATTTAGTAAATTCTCTAAAACATGTCTATACAGCGATTCATCCATCTCCGAAAAGTCAACTATTCTTACTTTTAAGAAATTATTTTTCATGAAAATTCTATTCAATCTGATTACATATTGATGGTCTGCAAAACCATGATCAGACATAATGAACAAAATCGATTTCTCGTCAATGCGGTCTAAAAGCCAGTTAAGAAAATCATCTACGATTTGGAAAACTTCTTTTGCTTTTTTTCCGACCTCCGTTCTATTTTTAATATCCTTCCAGAAACGGTGACATACAAAGTCCGTTTCAAGGAAATGCAAAAAGTAGAAGTTCCAATCTAACAAATCAAACAACTTTCTAGCTACATTTAATTTATTTTTAGAGATTTCTATCAACCTCTCTATGAGATTTTCCTCCTTAGTAAAATCTGGGAGTATTCTGTATCCACTTATAATATTTTCAATTCCTTCTCCATCAAAATCAGAGTAAATCTCCACTCTTGGATATAAGAAATCAGATATCATAATGCCTTTGAAGCCATCCTTCGGAGGATAGGACAGAGGAAGACCTATTATCACGTTTCTAAAACCTCTTCTTGATAAAATATCATACACAGTTAGTTCCTCAATGTCTTTTGAAGTGACCAACTTTAGCGAATTATCTTCTAATTTTACAAAGTCAAATACTCCATGCTTTCCTGGGTTTTTCCCAGTGGAGAATGAAACCCAAGCAGGGCCAGTAACTGGTGGTATTGTTGATTCCAACTCCCCCCATGCTCCATTTTCAAGCAAAAACCTAAAAGTAGGTAGTTCCCCTTTCTCAGCCCAAGGTTTTATTAAGTTCCAAGTTCCGCCATCTATTCCAATAACTATAACTCTTGGTTTTTCCATTTTACATACCCTATTCTTACTTGCATCTCATAAGTAAAATAAAACACATTCAACTCTTAATTAAACCTTTTATTAATTGCATATCAGTACTGTCGATTAATCTTAGAGCAACGATAATTAGTGCATACACTAATAAAGAGAGAGTAGCAATTAAAATTGAGTCGGTAGTTCCAGTGCCCTTCAGAACCCATATAAAAGCACTTACCATTAGTAAAGCGAACAACACTTTCAATATATTCACCAAACTTTCGTTTGACATTCTATACTCACTCTTCATTACCAAGATAAAAAATAAAAGAAAAATGAGAAATCTCGCTAGAACAGTTGCCAAACTTGCACCTATGAAGCTGTATTTGGGAATAAGTAGCCAATTCATGGTCACATTTAGTGTCGTAGCCACTGCTACTGCATAGGTAACTACAACCTGTCTATTAATAGACTTAAACAAATTACCGAACACCATATTAATAAACAGAAAAACCTCTGACCAGATCAGAACCCTTAGAGCATTTGCGGAAGGAATATAGTCTTCACCATATATTAGGAATATCAATCTATCTGATAAAATAGTAAATATTGAACCGATTAAAACACCAACAATAAGCAAGTACTTAAATGAACGTTCAAATGCAAATTTCAGAGACTGTCTTGAAGAGACAAAAAGACGTGAGGTTACAGGGAAAATCGATGCAATAAATGCAAGAGGTATAAAATCTAATGTAGATACAAGCCTATATGCAGCACTGTATAAACCAACAGTGGTATCTCCAACCATTACTGAGAGCATGACTTTATCAACATTATTTAATAAGACAGCAAACACTCCAGTAGCCCAGAAAGTTACACCTTCCTTTATTAACCATCTCCAGAACTTCAGATCTACTCTCAACCTTGGCGGCCTTGTAAAATTTCTAATTGAAATTATAATATTGTATATAAGCAATGTCAGACTTGCTATTAAATACAACACCGCGAATGATACAAGTCCTAATCCTTTAGATATAATCAGAAGTGCTCCAAAAAGTAGCATGGAATTCTTCAGTATTTTCCCAAGCGATATATATTCCATTCTTTCAAAAGCTTGGAAAGTAGCATTAAAAATCATAGCAAATGCGTCAAAAACAATAGATAGCCCGAGAATATACACAACTACAATAGTTTGAGTGGGGTAACCCATTAAATTTATGACTAAGCACATGAGCCCGTAAACAGCCACTACAATGATAACCTTAATAGTTGCAATATTTTCAACATATTTGTTTATTAACTTCTTATCTCTTGCAACCTCCCTCACGATAAGTTCGTAGAAGCCTATGTCCGAGAGTATGCCGAACATGCCTGTGAAAGCGAGAGCGAAAGAGAGTATGCCGTAGCCTTCCGCATGAAGATACCTCGCAGCGTATATAACGAATGCGAGCGAGAGAATCTTGCCGACGATGTCTCCGAAGAACCAAACAAGCGTGTTCTTCGCTACCCTTCTTACCGTGCTCATACTACCTCATACTTTCCTTTTGCGAATGCACGAATGAGACCAAAGTATTTCTTTGTTGTGTGTGTGCGCATGAGAAAGATGTGCATATGTGATGAGATTTGAAAAATGAATGAAATCGCTTAAAACTTGATTTAAAGCCCTCTCATCGCCTTTCTGAGATAAGAGCGTATATCGCATAAAATTTCATTTTCTCTTATATATCCCGTTTATTTCAAATTTAGACGGTTCATAAACCTTTATTTTAATTTTAATGGACAGTCAGCCTGTTTTTCAAAATTATAACTTCTATTATTCCTTCTTTTCTCTTCTTCTCTTTCTTATTTCTTCTCCTTCTCTTCTCTTTCTCTTTCTTTCTTCTTTTTCTTCTTTCTTCTTCCTTTTTCTTGATTCTGAAAAAGTGACCAAACGACCGAAATATGAGACCAAAGTCTCAAATTTGAGACCAAATGACACAAGAATGGGACCATACTCCCAAATTTAAATGGGAATGCGACAAAATCCGAAGTGGGATGAAGACGGGAGAGATGCATGTGCGGATATCTGAGAGCGATATGAAGGTCTGGGAGCGATTCAAGCGTTTGGTCCTGGAGAAATACGGGAAGTTGCACGGCGTTCTCGGTGATGAGGTCGTTGAGGCGCTGAAGATGTATCTTGAACATGAGGAGGCGAAGCGCGCACACACACAAAGAAAAGGGGGAATGGTCGCAAAGAAGGGTGAAGAGGTAAGAGGAATGAGAGCTGAAGATAGGGAAGAAGATGTGAAGAATGGAGAGAAGAGTAGGCGTAGGAGAGAGGAAGAGGATGAAGAAGCGTGCATATACATAGCAAGAAGCGGGGTAGAGAATGAGCGAGAGAGCGAGGGGAAAAGGAAGAGGGAATGGTTATACATTCCGAATGGAGGGAACAGGGGGATAAATACACTTAGAAAGATAGCAGAGGATGTTGAACCAATGGTGGATGTGGTGTATAATGGTGGAGAGGTGCATGTGAATGTGTTCAAGCGAGTGATAATGAAGCATGCGGGTATAGATAAACGAACAATAAAGAAATATCTTGATATGTTGCTTTGTGAGTATGAGCTGAAAGTTGACAGGAGAGGTTTTCTGCGAGCAGTATGAAATAGAGAGAAAGGAATTTCAAGCATATATCAAGTGAGAGTCGTCGCCCTCTTCCTTTATTTGCTTCGCTCTTGGATAGTGCATGCATAGCATATAGAAGAAATCGAGGAGACGCAGCGCATATTCAGCATCATCTTCCGATATCTTACCCCTCGCTCTCTCCTCTTCTATTATCCGCTTCGCATCTATGATACGATGCATGAATATACCATTCTCATACTGCTCCTCCGTCTTCACAGGCATCTTGAACCTGTTTATCCAATCTGCAACCGTGTTAGGGCTTATCCCAAGCTCTCTTGCGATACGCACACGACCCCATCCGTATTTCGCTCTCAATCGCCACGCCTCTCTCACCTTCTCCTTCCACTCCTCTTCCGTGAAATCCTTCCTACGCTTGTATCTCCCCCTCAACGCCCTCATTTTCCTCTTCATTCCTTAATCCTTAATTAGCTTTTCACGAAACCCATGTCAATCTGCCAAGTTCAATTTTAAAGCAACAGATGAATTTGATATTGTATTCATTTTTAAATCAGTCCACCGAGTCTGAACTTATCATATATAAATCTCGTTGCTCTTTCTAACACTTTAAACAATGGTGAAGAATATTTCACAGCGGAGAACCATATCGCAGGTTCAGGATTGAACTTCGCCTTAAAATGCCTCAATCTTGGGTCATCGCCCGCATCCATCTCCTCATATACCTTTAATCCATGAGAGCATGCCCACCTTATCGCCTCCCACTGCGCCAAATCGTTTGGATAAATGCCCTTCAAATTTGTTTTTGGAACGCCTATCCAGAGCGCAGACCATGATTTATAGCAGAGGACAACTAATCCTCCCACCCGCTCCCCCTTATATTTTGCTATGAATATCTTCATGTTTTGAGGGTAAAACACATTATATAATTCGGAAAGGTAATCTTTATAGTAATCTTTTGAGGGTTTAAGACCCTGTTCTTCAAATCTTGCGTATAATGAAATGCGAAGAAACTCCAAATCTTCCTTATCTCCGCTCTCAACGGAAACACCCTCCCGCTTTGCTCGCTCTATACTCACCCTTAATTTCCTGCTCAATCCCCTCCATAAATGCTCAACTCCTTTTGAAAGGTCTATCATGTATGTGTATAACGGCTCAACATCGTATCCTGACCAACGCAACGGTCTCGCATCTATTAAGCCTGGAGGTGTGCGTATTCGCACATAATTGCATTTCAATTCAGAAGCGATGAAATTGTCAACCGCATGCTGAAATTCCACTAACAGCGACTCTCGCCTGCTCTGCTTCATTTTCTCAAAATCAACGAGTGCCGGTCCCATGTAAAGAAGCAGCGATTTAGGGGGTGGCGAAAGAGCGAGTTTCACTCCTTTCTTCTTGAAATAGAAAAGTGGATAAATTCCGATAGGAGTGTTTCCCTTCATTCCTATGAGCGGATATAGCTTGCTATTCGTGTGCTTCTCTACTATCTTCAGCCATCTCCATGTGTGAAATATATAACCATGAGGCGACCTATTTACAAGTTCATCCCATTCTTTCTCATCTTCCGCTATTTTCAGCTCTATTTCCATTTTTCTTCATCCCCCTTCATTTTCGCAATCTTCTCGTCTATTGAGCCTACCACTCTCGCAGGGACGCCGGCGACAATTGTGCGAGGGGGCACATCTTTCGTCACGACCGCTCCTGCAGCAACAATAGAATACTCACCAATGGTAACTCCGGGAAGAATTATTGCGCCTGCTCCTATGTATGCGTTCCTTTTAATCACTACACGCCTCTTAAGCATCGGAATATCGGGTTGAACGCAATGGTAGCTCGTGTCATGAGCAACGATTATCACATTCGGTCCTATATCTACATTCTCCTCAATCTCAACAAGCTCGGGATACGATTCCTCTATGAAAACTCCAGATGCTATATCAACTTTATCCGCAATCTTTGAACCTCTTATCCTATATAATGCCCTCTTTATTCTTCCAAATGGAATGTTCATCGCAAGTAAATGTGATATCTGCAAGTATAAGTCCCTTATTTTCCCCATTTAACCCTCACGCTCTCGTATATTTCATGTAACTGCCTTCCAATTTTTTTGTAACTGAAATTTTCCCTCACATACTCGTGTAATTTCTGCGGCGAGTATTCGTGGCAGTGATCAAGCATGTATTCAATCGCATCTGCCAATGCGTTTGCATCCTTCGGTGGGACAAGAATGCCTGTACTTTCGTTCACAAACTCCTTCTGACCTCCACTGAGGGTTGTTATAACGGGCTTACCGCATGCCATTGCCTCTAAAAGAACGACTCCAAACGACTCATACAAACTCGGAAGCACCATGAAATCAACTTCTTGAAGCAATCTTAACTTCTCTTCGTCTGTTACTTTACCATGAAATATCACCTTATTATCTATGTTCATATTCTTTGCCATTTCCTCATATCTCTTCCTATATGGACCATCGCCGACTATATGCATAATAAAATCATTTCTCCCTCTATCCCTAACTATTTTCAACGCTTCAAGCAGGTACGGGATTCCTTTTCGTGGTGTGAGTCCTCCAATGAAAATCATTTTTTTCTTCTTCCTCCCCGCTCTTCTTCCTCTTCCTACCTCTATTGGTTTAAAAAAATCTGTGTTTATAACATTCGGCACCACTGCATAATTAGTTTCAACACCGAATGATTCTATATGTTCTCGCAAAGAATCACTTACAGTAATAATCAAAGCCCTCTTAAAAACAAATTTTGCAATCATCGTTCTCAAAATATCCTTGAAATACTTAAATCTGCTCCGCATATATTTGTCTATTATCTCGCCATGCTCCGTTATCACAACTGGTATCTTGTATATTCTACCCAAAATCAGCGCTGATAACCCTGCAGGATAATAAACATGGGCATTTATTACATCTATACGCCCCAATTCCTTCTTTACCTTTTTGAATGCTTTAAATATTGAAATGAAATATTGGAAATGCGTGAGAAATGGTAGATTCCTGAATTTCACCCTGATAACCCTTACTCCTTCCTCTATATTATCATAAAATCCGCCCGATTTGTCGGAAAACGTATGAATAACAGCGACATCATCGTATAAAGAAAGGGCTTTCGCAATTTCCTTAACGAAGTTCCCAGATATCGGATTCTTCTCATTCGGATACCAACTTGGCACAAACAATATTTTCATATATGAACGCCGAATGATTTCAACTTAGGATAAATTTTTTCGAATATGGAGGATAAGGGAGAAGATTTCACTGCGGTAAAGCGTATTGATAGCTCTGGATTATACTTATTTTTGAACTCCACAAGCCTCTCTGTCCCTGCTCCTATCTCCTCATATACCCTTAATCCATGAGAGCATCCCCATCTTATCGCTTCCCACTGCGCTAAATCGTTGGGTGAGACCTTTTTCATTTCAGGTTTCGCCGCACCTATCCAGAATACAATCTTATCTTTGAATATCAGTGCGACGATTCCGCCCACATTCTTCCCCTCATATCTCGCTATAAACACTTTGAGATTTTCTGGATAAAATACATTGTATAATTCCATTAGATAATCCTTCGGAACAGTCACAGTCCTCTTCTGCTCCCTATATCTTCTTAAAAGAGAATCATATATGAACTCTAAATCTTCTTTTGAACCCTCTTCTATCTTTATTCCCTTCTTTTCTGCCTTTTTTATGTGCTGTCTTAGATTTAAATCAAAATTTTTCCATACTTTCTCCTCTCCTGCGAGTATGAGATAATAATCAAAGTTCGCATTCAATCTGTATCCGCTCCATACGAAAGGTCTCGGATCCATAAATGGTGTTAGCGATACTGAGATGTAATGAGGCTTCAACTTTGAGATGAATTCATCCACACTCCTCTGAAAACCTTTGTATATGGATTCTCTCTTGCTCTGTTTAAGTGCATTATAATTCACAATTGCGGGACCTAAATAGGGTATAGCACTGCCAGGAGGGGGAGAAAAAACCATCTTTAAACCTTTCTTCTTGAAAAAGATCGGGAAAATGCCTATGGGAGTGTTACCCTTCATACCTATGAGCGGATATAGCCTGCTATTTGTGTGCTTCTCTACTATCTTCAGCCATCTCCACGTGTGAAATATGGAGCCTTGCGGTGATTTATTAACTAAATCATCCCATTCTCCCGCCTCTTCTTCCCCTATAACCCTAAGTTCTATCATTTGTTTCTTGCATCTTCCACCATTTTGCTATTTCTCCAGCAGTTGTGATCCAAGCGCCCTTTTCCTTGCATACTCTTATCAGTTTCTCGTAAATCTCCGCCCATCCCGGGAATTCAAGCTCATTGAACACAGAGTGGTGCCATAAAACTGTCAATACGCCCCCCTTCCGCTCAACTTCCTCTATCATTTTCATGCATACCGCCCACGGATTATCATATCTGAATAATGCAATATCCTCTATCGCAAGTGGAATTTCAAGTAATTTCAGCGGTCTGCCTTCTCCATCAACAGGATGGAAAGGATAGCAGATGCCCCATCTGAATCCCACACGGTCGTTAAATCCCAATGTGCTGTCATACTCAAAACCCAGTTTCTCATGAATTTGCCATGTTTGCGGAATTTCAAGATTGAGGCTGTGCTGTCTTATTCCTTTCACCTCCGCACCCAACACTTTCTCAAGCATCTCCTTCTCCTTTTTTAACAGTTTGATGTTCTTGTAAGAATAAAAGGAGCCATGAAGTCCTATTTCCCACCCCTCAGAATGCAATATTCTTATCATCTCTGCCACCTTTTTATCTGTTATGTCGTATCTTCTGCCATAATGCCGCCATGTGCTTCGGTCAAATATCTTCACCTTTGCGCTTTCATTGAGGAAGAAGAAAGTTGACCTGACTCCCAATCTCCGCTCCAGATTCATTATCTCTTCAAATGTCCAGTAAGGCTCTCTTCCTCTTAATTTCTCAAACAATGATAAAATTTCATTCTTTAAACCTCTTATATTTCCACATTTAAGGAATCTTACTGAGCGAGTCACATACTGATACTTCTTTCTCAATTCATCAACATCATGCGTCAAACAGACTGCAAATTTTCCTCTTAGAGAGTATTTTTGAACAGAAATTGCTCTAAATTTTTCCATGATTACCAAGTTCCCACTTTTCCGTTATCCTTCTCATTATCACACAATTATGCTACTTTCATCTAACTGTGTTAGAATAATCATTAGAATAGTCATATTTTGGATATAATGTATCTCCGTTTACTTGCGCCTGTCGTTGGTATCTCGTCTACAAATTCTATTTTGAAATTCTATTTTGATTTTCATTTCTTCTCCCACCCGCTCTCTTAACATTCTCAAAATCCTTTTTGTGTCTTCTTCTGTATAACTCTTCTCTTTTGCGATTTTAACAATTATTTCACCATCAGATTCTTGTATTATTTGATATTGTTTTACACTCTCTATATCATCAAGCTCACCTGTGTAATTGGCACTCCAGATAACATTGTCCCATCTTTTAGTTTTATGATGTCAAATACCCTACCCTCAATGGATTTTAATAAAGGTAATCCTCTACCACATGGGCAAATTTCATCGGAAGGGACAGCGACATCTTCAACTGCATATCTTATGAAAGGCATAGCATAATTGTGCAAGTCTGTGGCAATAATCTCCCCCATTTCCCCTCCTGGGGAAACATGTTCACCGTCTTTCATGCTCACGAATTCCATAATGACCTGCTCTGCTGCTATATGATATCCTGTGTGTTCAACGCATTCCATCGCATTCGCATTTCCGTCTCTACATCCATATCCATCATAAACATCACATCCGAACACATCTTCAATGACCTTTCGCTGATAAGGCAGCAAAGTCTCTGCGGTTGTGAAAACTGCTCTCGGTCTTATATTGTTGTAATCGTTTTCATGCAAATATTTTGCGAGGATAAAAAGTGCCGATGGATATCCTCTAATAAACTTTGGCTTAAATTCCTCTAATTTTCGTGCATATTCTCTCATCTTTTCCTCTGTCATATATAAGGAAGTCAGTGGTAACACCCTTTCAAATAAATATCTTATGCGTTTTTTTAGCGTTATGTTTTTGGGAACTAAAGATGAGCCACCAAGCATCGCATATTTATCTCCCAACTTATATCCCGCCCATCCCCATGCTCTGAAGCCTGATGCCCATCCTATGGATATGCTATCCATCGTTATGTAATATTTCAAAGGTTCGCCTGTTGAACCGCTTGTCGCATTCAATTTCGGCTTCCACCTCTTAAAATCCCTCGCTAATAATTCGCTGAAATTTTTCCTTATATCCTCTTTCCTCAATATAGGTAATTTCCGTAAATCTTCTTCCCTTTTTATATCATTAGGTTTCAGATTCAATTTCCTGAACAATTTGTGATAATATGGAACATTTTCATAAGCATACCTGATCAACGCTCTCAATTTCTTATTCTGCAATTCTTTGATCTCTGAGGGCTTCCACCATTGCGTCTTCTCAAGCCATTTCAAATATTTCTGTATCTTTGTTCCCTGTGAAAGCTCCATTAACGGAAATATAAAACTCCTGAAAAGCTTAGAATACATTTTTTCCGCTCACTCTCCACTTTTTCATATACTCATAGAAGCTATCAGGGTATCTTTCAATGAAATCGGTCATCCATGCGGTCACATCTATCTTCTCGCTCAAAAGCCTCTCTCTCTTCCTCTGCCATTCCTTCTTTGAGTTCCCATTTTCCAAGATTTCTATCGCCTTCTCCAACGCTTTATTTTGATCAGGGTAGAAATATAGAAGTCCATATTTATCACGCAATTCAATGAAATTACCGCTTAACTCCCCAGTTGCAATCCCTTTAGAAGTTGATTCTATATGTATAGAAGGCGTTCCAAGTATAGCTGCTTCCGCTGCCATCGTTCCTCCTTCCCCTATATATAAGTCTGCATAATAAAGTAATGAATGGATTTTCTCTGGCGGTATTCTCAGTCTGTATTTTTCTAAGTTCTTCTCAAGTTTTCCCTCAGAAGTTACGAATACCTGACCGTAATTTTCAAGTGTTCTTATAAAATCTGTTCTACTTTTTATTCCTCTCAATCCTATATCATGTGAAGCCGACCATGATATAAATCTTACAATAATTATCCTATCGTTATCATTGAGAAAATCATGCACATTCTTGTCAGGTTTGAAATAATTAGGATGCAGATATGCAAGTTCATGATAGCCGTTATATCGGACATGCTTCCTTCCCAGATCTTCTTTGAAACATGATGGTGTGCATATCACAGATGCGAAGGGAAATGTCAATACATTTGCCAATTTCGCATCTTCCGTATCTGTAAACACGATAGATGGCTTACCTATCAATCTCCCTACATGTGCTACATAGGGGTCTCCAACTCCTATTAACATATCCAGTTTACTTTGAATAGCTATTTTAAGTAATTTCAAATCTGTCTTTATAAAGTCATAAATCTTGCCATGTATGGTATTGTAATATCCACTTATAACTTCATATTCCAATCCATAAGCGTTTAACAACTTTAATGTAACATCTTTATCTCTCGTTACGATTTTTATTATGTTTCCTTTCTCTTCTAAATTTTTAATCATGTTTTTAAATAGGTGAACATGAGCAGGATGTCCTATATTTATTAGTATTTTCATTTTTCTTTAATCGCATATATCAATATATTTTCTCCAGTTCACTTTATTTGACATTGTTTTCCCCTCAATAACTCCTTTGATAACTCTTATCATTCTGTAAAGGTCTTTACTTCTAACGTAGGGGTGCACCGGTAAAGTTATAGTCTTCTTAACGAGTTCCTCTGTATTAGGATATCCATCCTAGTTTAAGAAGAACTTAGGCAACGAGTTTGGATATGCGACTGGCGCATCAATACCCGCTTTACGCAGTTTCTTAATCAATTCATCTCTTTGTCTCTCTGTTATATGTTCAAACCAGACAGGTAATCTCAAAATATCGGTTTACTGTGCTTCGTAACCTTCGGCAGATGTATTCCTTCCACATGCTTCAAATTTTCCATCAGAAATGCTGCGTTTCTCATCCTCGCATCGTTGAAACGCTCCAAATTTGACAGCTGAATCAGCCCCACTGACGCTTGCATATCCGTCCATTTGAATTTGAAATTGTTCAATGTGCATATCTTCAACTTATTCCTCCTCCCAACTCTCCGGAGTTGTATGAGTTTATAAATCAAATCGTAATGAAGGGGATTTTTGAGTATATGTCATCAGCTTTAAAAGAACGATGGACTTTTCATGAAATCCACAAGCATTGAAATGCTCAATGATTCTCCTGCATTTTTCCGCCGTTTCTTTATCATTTGTCACGATAACATCACCATTTATTGTGGTGAGAGGTTTTCCCTCACCAAGGCTGAAGAAGCCCGCATCCCCTATACTTCCTATCTTCTTTCCACGATATTCAGCACCGATTGACTGCGCAGCGTCTTCTATAACCACTGCATCGCAATCTTCAGCAATCTCCATGATTCCTTTCATCTCACAGGGGTTCCCGAACATGTGTATTGCGATTATCGCCTTCGTTTTCCTGCTCGCTTTAGATTGCAAGTCCTCTATGCTGATGTTGTAAGTCTCTTTATCAATATCCACAAAGTTTATCTTAGGTCCCATATCTATAAGCAACCTCGCCACAGTCTCGCATGTGTATGCTGGCATAATAACTTCATCTCCCCTTTTTAATCCGTAAGATTTCAGCAATGCATATAAGGCGGTGATGCCATAATATGTCGTTATGCTATAGTCACAACCTACATATGAGGAAAATTCCTCCTTGAACTCCTTTATCTTGCTGTTGTTATTATGCAATAAACCCTTTAACGCATTCAATATCTCTTCATGCGCAATTGGCACGATAACTGAGGGAATCATAGCTCAATAAGAACATGGATTATATACGCCCATCATCAACGTATGATGATTCCGGTTCATCCTTCATTGTAAAATACCTTTCTACCGTCAGTAAAGTGTAATCTGATTTAAGCATTTTCTCGCAAAGTTCTATGTGGCGAATGTGAAGTCTCGTTTCATTTCTTTTTCTCGCAAAAAAGCATTACATAAGGTGCGAGTATTGGAATTGAAAAGAAAATTCCCTTCTCATGAAGAACAACAAATCCATGTTCTCTTAGAAGTTTTCTCATTTTAAACAATGTGCGTGTTTTAAGTGTAAAATGCTTACCATTACGCTTATGGTATGAATACCACATCACAAGATTCAAAGAATTTCTTAAATCACAGATAAATGTCCCACCAGGTTTCGTAACTCTGCTTATTTCTTTCAGGATTATCTCCAAGAAATTGTCATCAAAATGATGCAATAGCTCAATACACAACACCAAGTCAAAGCTTTCATTTTTGAAAGGCAAGTGAATGACATTTGCTTGTATGAAAAAAGCCTCATTAATTTTTGTTTTAGCAAATTTTAAAGCGACAAAAGACGTGTCAATTCCGTAAGTTCTGATGCCATTTCTTGTGAGAGCCTCAACATATCTTCCCCCACTACAGCCTATATCCAAAGCCAGGATATTTTTATCTGATAGATCCCCGATGAATTCATTTACTATTTTGAACTCCCTATTCAATCTCTTCGTCCTATGAGGCGTTCCTCCTATTCCATAGTAAAATCTTTTGGCAGATTCTATATTATCATAGCGACGGATTGTATTTTTTATGGCATCAAATGCATTTTTCATCGCATCTCTTTCCCATTCATAAACTGCCTCGCTTGTCGTGTCATGGTATCCCCTTCCTTATCAAAGGTCCAATCGCTGTTGTCAGTTTAAGCGGCATTTTTTTCCATACTCTCGCAAACTTCTTACGCCTTGGATTCAATTGGCTGGTATCTGGCATTTTGCTTATATTGTTCAAATAATATTGGTAATAAAGTTGCTTTGGCACTGCACCCCACCCCCTCTTAAAAAGAAACACACCCGTATCTGGCAGACTTCGCCCAAAGTCAAAGAAATTAAAACCCATTTCACAACTATATTTTATAATTTCCCAGAAAAGTAGATAATTAGGACTGAGTTCTAAATATTCTCTTAAAGATGCTCCCCATCCATAAATCACTATATCCTTAAAATAAAGCAAGAATATAGTGGATATTACCCTATTCTTATATTCTATGGTTGCTATGTTTGAATTTTCTGGAAATTCAATCAATATATTTCTAAAGAAAGCAGCGCTATGAGCTGGTGTTCCCAAATTGCGCATTGCATTTGTATATATATTGTAAAAATCCTTCAAATTCTTCGAATTTATTGTAACTTTAAGATCATTTTCAGCCGCTTTCCTGACATATCTTCTCATACTTTTACGAAATGTATTCCATATTACTTCGTAATTCCTGTCTAACTTCAAAATTAAAGTGACATAAGCATCATTTGTAACAAATTCAACATCATTTTTATTAAATTGTCTGAGCTCTAAATAATCCACATCATATTCATCTGTAATTCTCTTCGCCTCCTCAATGAGCATTTTCTCCGCAATTTCATCATCCGCACACACACCACCGTAAGGAGCGAAAGGAACAGATACCAATTTCTTACCGAAAATCAGGCTTCTCATAAAGAATAAAGGCAAAACTCCTTTCACTTCCCCTTCCTCTCTTGCAATCAGATAAATCGGTTTGTGCTTGTATGTCTTCTCCACCACTCTCTTCCAACCTATTTGATGGAAGAAAGTGGAATTTGGATGTTTAAGAACATAAGCGTCCCATTCTTTTTCTTCTCTCCTTTCCAGTTCATATATTTCTATTGGCATAGCATTATTCACTCCCGCTACAACGAGTTCTTTTGCCTCATCATCTATAAATCTTCCTGAAATACCTCACGCTCACAAATTCAAATCCGTATTTGAGAGCATCGCTTATGATTTCATCAAGCAAATTCAATGCCGCTGCACCTAAATTTCTCAGTTTCATTCGTTGCCTGAGGAAATCCGCAAAAATGTATTCTATCGGATTATTCGTCCGTCTTGTTGTGCTTATTTCATTAAAAGGCAAACATTCATTCGGATGGAAAAGGAAGACAACAGGTTTACCGGTCTTTTCAGACTCAAAAAACAGAAATTTTCGCAGCAATTTTGTCACTAAAGGGCTTATTCTCATTGTTGTTCCTATGAAAGGAATGAAAAGGGCGGATATTGGAATCTCTAATATGTTTGAATTCCCCCCTTTCACCACAGAATCGTAGGAAATCATGTAAGGTCTTCTCGGAGCGAGCAACCACTTCAATTTTTTCTTTGACCCGAATGTGAAAGGGCCATCAAAACGCTGCGATGCCACTGAGCTATCCGTCTTAAAACCTGTCTCTTCTAATGCCCTCACAGTATCCTCATTTATCCTCAACATCGGCGCCCTGAAAGATTCAATTCTTCCAGCAACATCTTCTATGACCTTCTTCGCTCGCCTCAACTCTTCCACCTGCTCCTCATATCTCAACGAATCAAACGCCCTTTGCGGTGAATGGTCATAGCCGTGACATCCTATCTCGTGACCTGCATCTCTCACCATTTCCACCGCTTCGGGAAACATCTCCGCCATTTCGCCTGTGAAGTAGAAAGTGCATTCGCAATCATGCTTCGCAAACAAATCAAGTAAAGATGGAAGCCCTTGTTCATAAACACGCTTTCCCATCTCATAATCGCACCTGTTCAACGGAATCGAAAAGCTTTCAACATCCACAGTCATCAGAAAATACATTTCAGCTCACAATCACATCGGCACTTGAAAGAGCTCTTCACACTGCTGTGCGGTCTGAAAGATGATTTGCCATCATACACTTCTTCATGAGAAAAACTCATTGTTTTTCTTGCATTTTCGTAGGCATCGACCCCTAACCAGAACATTCTCGACATGTAGCGAGCATCTTTGAAATTTTCAAATCTTGCAGCTCGGAAAAAGCCTGTGATATCAGTGCGTAGTGCATCTCATTTTTCATTTTCAGAGGAATACCTCCTATTAATACCTTCAATCTGAACGCAGGGTCTATGTCCTGAAGCTGAATGACATCCACTGCGCAACATCTGCTCTACATTCACATTCAATTTTAGGATCTCGCTGAATGAAAATGCAGGAACCGCATACACAGCCACATCTATGTCTCTCACCACATTCCGCCTTGTGAAACCGCCAAATATGTATGCGAGCTTTATCCTCTCTTCTCGCTCAAAGTATTCTTTCAATCTACACAAAATCTCCTCTTTCTCTTCCCTTTTGAACTTGTAATATTTTATTTTATCCACCATATTTTCTTCCCCACGATTTTGAGAACCTTTCAACACATCCGAAGTTCTTCTCAATCTATTCAATTTTTTGGAGCGAATAAATCCAAGATTTCATCTTTACTCAATGTTTGCCTCTCTTTCTGGTCATCCCAGAGCTTTCTAAACATATAAAAATACTCATAAAGCTCATAAATATCCCTCGCATATACCACCCTCCCATGCTCAATCACTTCAATTTTAAGGTAAAGAGGCATGAGTTCGAACACACGCACATCATACCGCTCATCCCTCACATTCGCCAGAATTGTCCTTAAAAATCTTATTTTGTCTTCCACTGATGGTGCAACGATGCATATATCTATGTCACTCCGCTCATTACCCTCACCTTTAGCCACAGAACCATATATCAATATGCCTAAAACTGAAGAATTATTTATCAGGAAACTGAAGTCTTCCCTCACTTTTCTCTCAATCTCTCCCATATCCATCGCTCAATCACATCCACAAATTCTTCTATCTTCGGCAACTTTTATGCTGACAAACGCAATGAGGTCATCCGTCTGATTATAACGATGCACCAATCTGTTTCTCAATCCATTCGCCTCCATCAGCGCTTTTTTCATATTCTCATCTATGAACTCCAGACGCTCTATGTTCATGTAATCGTCCCTCGGAACAATCTCTTCATCCTTACATGCCATCGCAATTATGTCCATGCATGATTCCACAATCTCTTGAAATGCTTTATATGTTGCCAATTTCGTCTTCTCATCCCGTAAGAAGTCCTCTTCCCCATATTCCCTTATCCATTCACTTATATTCTCACTTCTTCTCATGATCACATTTATTTTATCCTTGTATCGTTTTATGCGTCCTACTTTCATATGCTTCATCTTTGAGCAGAGGATAAATGCCGACGCTCTCATCTTACCTAACTCACATGACATACCGTTCCAAGCCAGAATATATAATTGGGGTCTTTCAGCCATTCCTTTAATGAAGGCGCCCAGGAGAAGAGCCCTTTTCTCTCGCCATACATGAGCAGCTCGCATGCTTTTTCAAGTCCTCGCCTGAACACCCTCATCGCGGGTGTCTCTTTTAATTTCTCCAAAATTTCTGCGAGTCGCATGGAGAGATGCCTGCTCACTATTCTTCTTCGTATTTTCGCATATGAAAGCGAGGCGAGAAGTAAAGCACGCTCAAACACGCTCAGCCTTTTCCAATTTCCGTTCCTTATTCCCCTCCGAAAGCCGGTGAGGAGGCTCTCGTATGTGAGCATCCCTCTTTATCTTCACCGTAAGTATATATAATTTTCCCTGCTTTCCCTATAAATAAAAATCACCTGTTCCTCTCGACAGGCGGAAAAACTACTGAACGCCTGAGAAGCGAAATCAAATTATCCATCTTATCACCTCAAAAGCCTCTGCATATTTCGCATTTATTTGAATGCCCCTTGTCCTCGCAAGGCTTCTCACGAAATCTTCGCTGAAATAAGCCCTATCCTTCTGCGATTCATAACTTTTCAACGCCCTTATTTTCTTTTCAACATGCCTCTCATCAAGAATGACGAATGCAATCGTGTCAAAAGTGATATTGTTCCAAGGTTGTTCATATCCAAGGATTGTGCATCCTTTGAATGCTCTCAGTGTTTCTTCCCTCGTAACTTTATGGTCCTGATGCGTGTCGTATGAGGAAGGAGTCAAGACCATGTCAGGTTCCACAATTCTTCTCACATCTATTAGGGCGTCCAATATTTCCTGTCTGCTCTTCGGAAATTCCCTCACCTCAAAATTCAAAATCATCAGATTCTCTCTTTTTATCCCCAATATCTCTGTTGCCTTCTTCACCTCTTCTCTCAATATATCCTTAGGACAACCCAAAGGAACTGATTTCTCACAGCTTGATAGCGCAACATAAAACACTTCTTTTCCCTCCTCAACAAATCTCGCTATGCTTCCCCCGCATCCAAGCTCGCCGTCATCTGTGTGCGGACTCAATACCAAAATCCTCTCAAACATACTACATCTATCCCTTTGACTGATGCTTATTGAACATTCCTAATGGGTCTATTTCCTCACTTCTCCCCCCTATTCTTTTTATAGTTTCGTAAATATGCACGATATTTTCATCATAAACAACATCCTTCTCTATTCTGTAAAACTCACCCTCTCTTATCTCATAATCCTCAAGTGTTTTGTGCCACATATCCAAAATCCTTCTCGGTCCGACAGCGACGAACAAGTCAAAAGCGGAAGGAATTATAGAAAAAACATCTTTGGCTATTTTCAGCAATGTGTCAGAGAACAGATACAATCCGCTATATCTACGAATGACATCCTCTTCACCGTTTTTTATTTCATCTGCAAATGAATTCCTCCGCTCTTGCACCTTCAAAACCGCTCTTTCCTCGCTCAAAATATCTTCGTAATCCATGAAGAAAAACGAGCATAACTGCTTCAGAACCGCTCTATGCACCGCTCCTAAATAGTAATCTTTACCAGACCACACAAGCGTTATCGGAAGATTGAGACCCATCGCCCTGGAAATCTCATTTGATATGATTCCGTATCTCAGACCTCCGCCTGCGCCTGAAATGAAAAGCGATGTCCCCAAACCCTCGGAAAAGACAAGATTTCTCAGCACCGCTCTCGGACTCACTCTGCTGAAAATTTCACTCAAATTCTTATCTATCTCTTCTTTCTTATGGCAAACCGGACATTCACCCACCCATTTATCACCGCTCAAATAAAGAGGAACTTTTCCACCGCAATCACAATGATACCAAAAAGGGATAGAATTCACATCGCAATATCCTATATCTTCCAAACACCTTCGCCTCACAATCTCATTATGCATGCTGTTATATCTTTCAATATCCGAAATCACACGCTCCCATTCATCAATAAATATTTTTGCGCTCTGAACATCTGAATATCTGAAAAAAATGACTTTTAATCCCATTATACGATTGCAAATTCTTGAGAAAATGAACGCATTCACATCCGAAAATTTATCAGCAAGCTCGTAACTCTTCCACATCTCTTCCTCTAACATGTTCAAATGCTCCCTTTCATCTTCTACCGCACCTATTCCCCCTTTCGCTTCCTCCATCGCCTTCCTGTAAATCACTTTTATTCGCTCTATCTCTCTACTCCATTCATCTTCAGGTGGTTTATCTATGGCATTGAACCTCTTCCACTGCTCTTCCCTTGAAATTTTGAATCCTATCGCCTCGTATCCTCCCTTCTTCGCAAAAGGTATTTTGTTCTTATATAAGAATCTCGCAGTGCATAGGTTATAGTCGAAGAAACCGAAAAGAGGAATGCTTTCTCTCCCATATTCAGCGAGCATATTATCAAAAAAAGCGAGCAAGAACGCCTTCTTCCATACGCCAGCATATGGAAAGAAATTCGGCTGATGTCCGGATTCAAGGACAATTGTATCTTCTGTGATTTCACGCTCAAAAACTTCCTTCACTTCATCGTAAGTCCCCGCCTCCCTGTGAAATTTCTCTGAAATAATTTTCATCTTACTCAAATTCGCCATCTGTCTCGCTTTCAGCTTACGAGAGGAAATTAATCGTGTGAATTCCTTCATATCCATTCCTATCACTCACTCTCCGTCCCCTTTTCTGTTTCCTTCCTATTCTCCTCCTTTTTCTTTTTCTTCCTCTTCCGCCCCACCACCTCTTTTTCTCTCTGTGCCTCTCCTCCCCTACCTTCCCCCTCTCGTGTCTCTCTTCTTCCTCCTCCCCCCTCTTTCTCCTTCAATTTTAAGAAAATTAATTCCAATCGCCAAATAATGAGTGCAAAAGCGGTGAGTGTGAGCAACGACAAAACAATATTCAACGCTGTTGTCGGAATATGAAGCACTAAATCTATGAATAGGACAGTAAGCATATCTGCAACGATGCTTAATGCTCCGGAAAAACCTATTCTCTCCGCAACACTCAATTCTTTCTTCGGAAATAAAGCAAGCAATAATGCGAAACCGGGAACAAAAAAAAGAAATAGAAGTCCGAAGATTACCCTTAATATACCTAAGATGTCTATCATATCCTTATCTTTCCTCCCCTGCTCGCATCTACACTCCTAAATCCTTCTCTTCTTCCTCCTCCCTTTCCGTTCCTTCTCTTATTTTTCTCTTTATCCTTTTGATGCCGAAATATGAGAATATGAGGATTTGAGAGAAGAGCAGCCCGAAGAAATCTGCAAGGAAATCAAGCATGCTCGCACTTCTATAAGGCACGAATGACTGATGAAATTCATCTGAAAGCCCGTATATGGAGCCTATGAATATAGATAGGGGCGCAGCATATTTGCTGAGCACGCTGTTCCCTGAAAAGCTGATTGTGGGATGGAGAAAGAAGCCGAAAATCATGTAAAGGAAGAAATGAGCCACCTTATCGGGATTTCTGTAAGCGATATAAAATGGAATGACAAGAAACTTCATGCCTAAATCCTCAAGAACACTCACAATACCGAAAAAGAGGCGGATGTCCGGAGGCTCTGGCGGATTTGATAGCGAAGATAAATAGAAAAGAAAACATGCATATCCGAGTGTCATGCACAGAAATATATGAAATCTTTTCCTCCCCTTCATGTGTTTTCATGAACTCTTCTAATATTTATATCATTCAGAAGGCGCTCATTCAACGCTTCTTCCTACGCAGCAGGAGACACAACACTGAAAAGCCGGAGGTCCACATCATTTAAATCATGAGAAAGAAGGATTTTCCGCATACAACCCACAGCTTCTCATCCGGAGACTCATCCTTTTCTCCTGAAGAGAAACAATACTGCGAGCAAGAATACGGGAATTAAAAAGGTCGGCGTTGAGAATTCTGGAACAGAACATGTTCTTCTGAAATATGCGAGGATGTTGTCCAGAAGCTCTTCGTTGTCGGCTGAGTTGAAACAGCAGTCGCTCCACATCCACTCGTCGCCTATCGCCACTACCACGCCGTCTCCAGCGGTGTCGTTGACCGCTAACAGACAGTATTTACCGAGCAATCCCTCATACCAACCTATCTCCCTTGAAGAGCCGGAAACATTTATTTTACGAGCGGTTATCCCGTCCACTGTATTCAATAGGTAAGGCGTCGTCGTCACAGGATGATTTCCAAACTTATTGATGTACGAGAAAGTAACTCCTCCAATACCTTCAATAAACTTTATCCCAAAGGGTTCCGTGATCTCGTTTGCATACTTCCCTTTCCAGTCCCAGTCCTGGGTTATAACGAGCTGCCCGCCGTCCAGCACCCAGTTTATAATCGCTTGCGCCTCCTCGTCGGGAATGTCCTTGACAGGTGTCAGCACGAAAAGCGCATCGTAATTACTCAGCAGCGATGCATTCACATGTTTCGCAAAGTCGACAGTCCAGCCTTGTTCTTCAAATTCGTTTCTGAATTTTCCCCAAGTGGTGTTTTCCTTATAATTCCACTCTACCCAGCCGTCCGGTGGGAGCCAACTCCTATACAGAACCAGCGCCTTCCCGCCATGCCAATCTGCGACCACAGAACCTGCGGATAAGAAAAAAGAGAGCAGAAACAGAATTACTATCACTCCGACATGACTTCCCCGCATCATCTGACACCTTCCACCCTTCTACTTACACCTGCATAAAAAGCTTTAAGTGGAAGGGACACATGTTAAAAGCATATGCTAACACATCTTCATGAGGATGTATGTTCCTTTCTCATGAAAATGTACATCAGCGGAAGTAAAATTATTGCGAAAAGAATCCAACCTATATGCGAGTGGAACACCATCATCGTCTCAACACCATAAAAATATGTGAGCAAAACCAATATAGAGACCCTTAGAAAGTTTGCAAAATACGAGGCTACGACCATTGCAAGAATTATCTTGAGCAGTTTTTTCCCTCGAAAGCGTTCAATTGTTATGTTATAAGATAAAAGGGCGCTCACAATCAGGATCATTGAATACCAGCCGAAGCATGCGAGGTCCATCTTTAACCATGCACGCTCAAATCCGTTCACCCTTATCGTCCCCGTTTCAGGCAGCGATAAATCAAAACCGAAAATGTTTAAAAGGCTACATATAGGGAGCGCAATAAAGTAATGACCATAATAATGTGGCAAATTCATGTTTAATTTTGATGGTATTATATAAAGTAAGGCAAAGAAAATGAGGAAGAATATACACATATATGTGCTGAAAGCACATATATCACCAAATTTTCTGCTCGTATTTGCAATTATAAGCGATAAACCGAGCAATAAAATCATTGAATCAAGTGTTTGAATATCTGATTGCGCTATAAAATTGTATGTAATGTCCGATATTATCAGAATTGCACCAATAAAAAGCAAAAATAGCGACCTATCACTGCTCTCCTTTTTCTCTGACCTCCTCTTTGTGAAGAAAAGGAGGCATAGACAGAGAAAAAAGAAGACAATGCCGACATAAACAGAACCATAAGATAACTCAATGAACGCAGCAATCAATGAAATCACAATAAATGCCAATAAAATTTCCCTCTGACGAACACTTGCAATCATTTTTGAAGTCAATTAAAAAATAAAAGGGAAGAAGGTCTTTACTTGTCCCCGCCCCATCGCCTCCGGTGAATGAAGAACACGAAGCAGATGAGCGCAGCCGCAGGTATCACCACCGTCAGGAACTCTGGAATTGAATTTTTTATCTTGTCGTTTCCGCATGTGTCGCATGTCCACAGCGCCATCGGGAAGGGCGGCTTGGTCAGGTTCTTTCCAGTCATACCCACTGCACTCTTTGGTATCGCCATCTCCACCACATAGTTTGGCACGCCATGGTCGCATCCCGTATAGGAATTACCATAGAATGTGCATGGTTCGCCGAGGTTGCATGAAGGGCACTGAACATATTTACCGATTGCCGTTCCGGTTTTATTGCCACCTGGGAGAACACCAACCATCTTTCCAGGTCTGTTCTCAGGACAGTACTGAGGCTCTGTCCAATTCGGAAGGTAGTATATGTCCCACTGAGGTATTCCATTGCTTGTATGCAGCTTCACGCCGTATTCATACCCGTATTCGCCTGTTGAATCGTTTCCATCTAAATTCATTGCGAAGTCTATCGGCTCAAAATTTCCGCTACCGTTGGGATTCATAGAAGTCACTATTGCCACATATATGTAATTCTCATCTTCGTCGAGATATTTCGCCTCTATATCATAAGGTTCGCCACCGATAGGCTCTGCCACCTCTCCATAATACGTACAGTATACCTTGTTCTCATAGTAACGTGTATAATTACATCCAGTTCCCCAGATGTGAACGCCATTATATGTAGCATCCCACCGTGGGTCGGCGTTGTCTTCCACTATAAATTCCACGCTATCATGACCCGGACATGGCAGCCACGTTTCATTCACGCTCCAGTCCCCCGTAAGGTTAACACCCCAATCACTCAAATTCCCGTCTATAGTGTATTTCAGAGCGAGCGCTGAGGGCACCGCTATCAGTGCAATCGCAATCATCGTCAGCGACAGGGGCAGGGCTATTACTTTCACTCCCTTCCTCATCTCCTCACTTCCACCTCCCTCCTCTAATTATTTCTCATTATATAAATATTAATGAAAGGAATAAGGGAGGAAGGGAAACTTCTATTCTATATCCCTTTTTATTTTCTGTCAATCGATTTTTCAAATTTTTGATAGGAAATCTTCAGAATTTGAAAATAATAATTAAACTTTTAGAATGAGATATTTGGAATGAGAAGAACTTCCTCCCTTTGGGACGTGGTCTTGGAAAATGCTAAAGCGGGGGGAGAGTAGAATAGAAAATTTAAGATTTTAGAAAAATTTAAAAGCAGTTTCCGCACTTTGAATAAACATGAAAATTTACGGGAGGGAGAAGGAAGAGATAATCAGGGAAGTAAAATCAGGGAGGGTTTCTATTGCCGTTTTCGGACTTGGTAAGATAGGTCTGCCCCTCTCCACGATATTTGCGAACAAAGGTGCAAGCGTCCTCGGCGTTGATATAAATGAAGAGATTGTGCATGAAATAAACAAGGGAAGGAATCCAATAGAGGGGGAGCCAGGTCTGAATGAATTAGTCGAGAGGGCTGTTTTTGCACACAGGCTGAAAGCGACGACTGACGGAAGATATGCTGCGAGGAAGGCGGATGTCATGATTATTGCTGTTCCCACACTGATAGATGACAAGAAGAACATAGATCTTTCAGCGATAGAAGATGTGTGTGGAAGCATCGCTGCGGGTCTCGAAAAGGGGGACTTTGTGATCACAGAAAGCACATTACCTCCAGGAACGACAAAGAAAGTAATAATACCGATTCTTGAGCGTTCTGGACTGAAGCTCGGCGAATTCGGTGTCGCTCACTGCCCCGAGCGTGTTTCTTCAGGTAGGGCGATTGAGGATATCACGAGAGCATATCCGAAGATTGTGGGAGGTGCTGATGAGAAAAGCACGGAGACCGCGAAAGCGTTATACAGCGTTATAAATGAAAGGGGGGTGATCGCCGTCAGCGATGCAACAACCGCTGAAGCTGTGAAAGTTTTCGAGGGCGTATATCGTGATGTGAACATTGCTCTCGCAAATCAACTCGCTATCATATGCGAAGAGCTCGGAATAGATGCTTTAGAAGCATTTAAAGCAGCGAACACCCAACCATTCTGCCATATTCACGCCCCAGGGTGCGGAGTAGGAGGGCATTGCATTCCCGTTTATCCTTATTTTATCATTAAAACAGTGAATTGTGACACGAGCATGCTCGAAGTTGCTCGTATGATAAATGAGGATATGCCAAGAAGAACGGTTGAGAAGCTCTTAAAGATACTTTATGCGGATGGCTTATTGGAGAAAGGGGATGAGGAAGAAGAAGCGGGTGAAGGAATGAATGTTGGGACTGTGAGGGAGGAAGAAGGAAAATTGCGTGTGCTTGTCTTGGGTTTGACATTCAGGGGGGATGTGAAAGAGACGAGATACAGTCCATCTTTGGAAATAATAAGGATACTCAGGGATGAGTTAAATGCGGAGGTTTTCGCTTACGACCCGCTTTTGAGCAGGGAAGAGGTGGAAGAATTCGCAACATACATGCATCCTGAAAAAGCGCATGATTTGGATGCAGTCGTGATTGCGACTGACCATAAATCCTTCAGAGAGATAGATTGGGATGCTTTTGGCGAAAGAATGAGACATAAAATCGTGATTGATGGCAGGAATTTAATAGAAAAAGCGGAAGAATTGCGGAAAAAAGGTTTCAAATACGCAGGTATAGGAAGAATATAAATGGGAGGATAAAGGAGAGGACGAAGAAAGAATTGAGTTGAGTGTTCGTGACGGGAAATGAGCAGTTCAGAGATGGAAAAACTGATGAGAAATGCGATAATTATATCATGTTTTCTCGGCGTCATCGTCGCATCTTATCTGATATGGTATCATTTTCAAGAATCATACTCCGCTTTATATCTCATTCCTGAATCATATACGAATTATGTTGAAGGTGATACAATATCTTTTGTCTATGGCGTGAAATCTTTTGAGACGAAGAGGACAAAATATAACTTGAAGATATATTTGGGGGGGAGATTGAAAGAAGAGAAGGAGTTTTGGCTTGAAAGCGGTGAAAAGCGTGAGGAAGAAGTTTCGCTACGCATACCTGAACAGATGGAATTTCCGGCGAAGGTCAGGCTCGTGCTTGAGGCGAATGGGCGTGAATATGATGTGCATTTCTGGTTGAAAGGCAGAAGGCAGTGAAGAGGATGAGCAAAATGAAACACATTATTGCTCTTTCAGTATTCCTCTCCTTTGCGTTTGCGATGCTTTTGACGCCTATTACTATAAAAATACTCAAGAGAAGAGGAATTTTAGCGGTTGATTATTACAAGAGAGAGCGAAGAGAAGTGCCAAAAAGCGGGGGTATCGCTGTCATCTCAGCATCTCTCCTCTCCTTTTCCGTTTTAATTCTGTTTAACACATATTTGCATAATCCTTGCAATTTACATAATCCCTGCAATATCAATTTTGTTGCCATTTTATTGATGCTATTTTACGGAATATTTGGAGCGATTGACGACTTCACAGACATAGGAAGACCGATAAAAATATTTTTTCCTCTAATTCTTTCGCTTCCAGCGCTCATTACTGCGCATTCAACAGAGATATTTCTGCCTTTCATCGGCTTTTTTGATTTCAGTTACCTTTTTTATGTGATTATTATCGTTTATATAATGGTTGTTTCGAATCTTGTGAACATGCATTCGGGCTTCAACGGTCTCGCATCAGGTCTTTCAGCGATATTAATTGCAACTTTGCTCGTCAAGATTGCGATGAAGGGCGGAGATTTCATTTTTTTAGGGTGTGTTTTAGGCGCAATACTCGGATTTTTATGGTATAACTGGTATCCTGCTCGTGTATTTTTGGGAAACGTGGGCTCTTTATCTGTTGGTGCTGTCATAGGATATGCGATTGTTGCATTTGGATTCTTCATTTCAGGATTCATAATGCTTATTCCTCACACTACAAACTTCATTTTGTATGTATATTGGAGGTTAATGCACAAGATGCGACCTGAAGATGAGCGATTTGAAATCGTGAAATTTGGAAGAGTGCGGGAAGATGGAACGATTGAAGTGCCTAATCGCCTCACGCTGAAATGGATTCTCCCATATTATTTTAAAATGACAGAGAAGGAAGCTGTTTTAGCGATGTATGCACTTACAGCCTCTTTTTGTCTCATATCATTATGCATACCTTTTTGATTTTATTCGTTCTTCGTCTTATCGTGAATTAAAATCTTCGGCTCGGCTGCACGAAACACCTTATACCATCATATCGAGCCTCAAGGCTCGTTCAGGACCGGAAGGGATTTTTAGGACCGTTGAATGTCGCATAGAAGAGATTGGGAGGAAATAAGCGATTATAGAAGAGATAGATCCCTGTTCAATGTTTTCCTTCGTTCTCTTGTGGAAAGGAGTTCTGAGAGAAGTGTTTAGGGTGCTACTTATTCCTCCCAAACCTCTTCTTTGGAGAGGAGGTTCGCAACAGTAACCGATAATTTTATATAACCCTTCACTCTTTAACATAAAACGTGCCCTCTGAAGTCCTCTCAGATGAGGGCAATGGAAGCCTGAGGGAGGGCGTATGAGGGATAAGCGGGCTAACCGCCCCTGCTCAGTGCTGAATATGCGCTGAGCAGCGATGAACTGAGAGCTGAGAGCTCTCAGTGAGGCTACCCGGAGATGCCTGGTATCCGGGGGCCGTCTTCAGGACAGCTTTGAGCCGCCTTTGCATACCTCAAGGTATGTTAAGGTGAGGCGACCAGGAGCGAGGAAAGCCTTTCACACACCGCTTTTCGGTCCTAAATCTGTTTTTGGTCCTACTTCCTTCCTGCGCTTGCTCGCTTTTAGGACCGAAAGCGAAATCTTGAGA